>JGI24159J19872_10000809_pt1 | contig 31076 bp, 20 predicted proteins | sample Ectturendosymbi4_FD_19872 | JGI IMG/M metagenome (IMG submission 19872)
CGTTACCAATTATGTTTGTTTCTGTTCATTAACAACATTGACCTCAAAATGATAACAGAAATTATAGAATACCACTCTGAATTTTCTGGGTGCACGAATAGCTGCAATAAATTTGTTTCAAGCACATCTTGATAAAACATGAAATTAACTATGACACTGTTATGAAAAGACACCTCCGCCCCAATTGGCCCCCTGTGGAATGGGCAGCGGAGGCAATGCCCCCGCCATGACCCCGTTCTCCAGCGTCCCTGATTGCAACCAGCAGATTGTATTCCACTCACAGCCGAAAAGTTTCGTCGTTAGTTCATTCATTTCTGCTCATAGGCGTGGGCAAGGAGCTGATTGTAACTAAGTTTTATTGACTGCGTTCTTTCTAAAATATTGATCAAAAGCAGAACACACGAACGGCTACTCACGCTTGATGCATTTAATCCTGGTGCTCCAGGGATCCCGTTGTCTCCCGGCAAGCCTGGATGTCCTGCTTCACCACGGTCTCCTTTTGTTCCTGGCTCACCAGCACCACCCTACGAATGAGTTTGCAACATCGTAAGCTTATCCGTCTAAGAAAAGTGACTTAATTCCAGAGAGCAACAAATCTGACTGAAAAATCTTGAGAAGGTGGAACGGTTTTAAAGCCAGTTTTCAAAAATTACACGAACTTTCGTAAACTATGTTGCAACTATGTACATAACAAATTCTGTTTGAATATGAGCTTAGGATGTCTACTCAGTATGTGAAATAGATATCAACGTGACTGGCTCTTTGCCATAAAGGAAGGGCTGATTTCCACAGAGTACGTCCTTAAGCAACGGACAAGTGACTGTTTTTCAGCGTAAAACTGAATTACAAAGGTGAAATGCCGTTCATGGCCTGAAATTTAGAAATGCTTTGAAAAGACCATAATAGAGCACATTTCCGCTAAATACACGAAACTGAAATGACTTATTTACGAAATAAAATATGCAATTTAACTCTCTTGCCAAACGACAATAACAAGAACTAGGATATTACCTTGGAAACGCAATCTCACAGACAAGCGATTTTACGATAAAAAACGTTCAATTTTGCTGAGAAAATAATCAAAGTAAACTTTTTAGGTAGTTAATAGTACAAAGAATTTACTCCCCAAAATAATGGCGACTACGTCTTTTTTTCGCTGAATTGATGCGTTGGAAAGAGAAGAACCAGCGTACAAAGTGATTCTCAGGAAACAAACAACTGCAATCGTGAATTTTACAGTAAACTCAAATAATGCAACTCGAAGCAAAATAAGAACATTACCTTTAAACCAGGAGGCCCACGTGGACCATGCTCGCCTGATTGACCAGGAGCACCCTGTAAACAAGAAATAACAGTCACTCATCAACAAAATACAGTATATCGACATTAGCAATGCTTGTTTGCCTCATTAGAACAATGCTTCATACAAAGCATTTCAAAGAAACGTCCACATTCCCCCTCTTTTAAAATTTGCGTTGGTTGGTAAATGCTTTGTTTGTTCCACTGGAAGTATCTAACGCCTTTCGCAGTCTTTTGGCAATTGAAAAACCACGAACGTAAACCTAAGATACAAATCGGCAGTACGATTCGATCGAAAACTAAAAAACAAACCAAAAAGCTCCTTCCTCGAAACTGATCAAAGCCACAGAATCCACTTTTCGGTGGAAAATTTTGGAGACCAGTCGGTTCGCGCTGTGCGACAAGTGGTAGTGGTCTTTGTGTATCAAGAACACTAACTTACACGAGCCACATTTCCAAAGTTGACAGTGTCAAAATTCTACTGCTTATCGTTGCCAGGGGCTAAACTGAAAAAAACAGCTAAAGGCAAGAGGTTAAAATTCCTCGCAACTGAAACTTTCCTAACCTCAGAACAAAAGACAAGCTCAACACTCTTTCATGATAAACACGTAAAATTTTTGCACCTAATTTTCTGTTCAGATACATACCTGGGAACCGGGAAGTCCAACTTCACCTGCATATCCTTTGTCTCCCCTCTCACCCTGACAACAATGAAACCAAAATAACTTTGAAAGCGTGTGAAACGTAGTAAAAGCCCACGTGGGCTGGGTACCAATAATATTAAAATAAATAACCCGTAAAAAAGAAAACAACAAAACCAACCTACATACCTTTGCACCAACAAGGCCGTCCAGCCCAGGTTCTCCCTGCAGAGTGCACAAAACTATATTTGTTCGAGAACTGACGATGTTTGTGGCTAGGTAAGAAAATTAAACTTAATAGCTTTTACTTACTTTCGTTCCAGGAAGTCCAGGCTCACCCGCTGGACCAGGAGGGCCACGGAGAGTGTAGAATGAACTCTAATTTTTTTAAATAAAGAAAACATAATAAGTTTGATATTCCAAGACATCCTAAACTTTCTGATATCTTTAACAAGGTGGTTTCAATAACTGCGCAGATACTGTTATCGACATGATATTTTTTCCCTTGATACAGTATGGTGCCGCTACAATTAAACGATACAGTGAAGATATGACTTTAACGAAAATGACCAGTTCGGTGCACGAAGGTTAACATACATTGCTGCATTTATATACAAAGCTGTAGTTTTACATTTAGTAATAGAGTTACCGGCGACACTTGAATCGCGCAGATTGAAATTTCTCTGCAATTACCTGAACTTTTTTAACTGGTTGCTATGAGCGATTAGAGCAGTTAATAAATACTGAGGTGCATTCTTATTGGCTTTCATTGCATTCAGTGAAACGGCGCTCATGGAGATATCTTCGAATCTGTTGGCTATAGCGAAACAGGGCTCATCTCATTAAAATAAGGTCAGCCTTTGCCACTGACCGAGCATCCGCTTGCAAAACGGGGGATTGCTGCACAGTAACTGAATGCAGTGGCCGAAACTTGTAACGAGCTCACGAAGTTTTCACAAGCAAAGGTTTCTCACAGAAAAAAAAACAATTCACAAACAACTAAAAGAATACGCACCACATGCACGCACCTTACGAGCCAACTGCATATCCTAGAGCAAGAACACCGAGTGTTAGTGCAAGATAGTGTTGATTCAACACATGTAAAGCAAAAGAACAATCAGTTTTAAAAAAAAAACATGCTCAAAACAACGAAAACAACAAACTAGTACTGCACATCAACATCCGGCCCCGTGGAGTAAAAACTTTCACACCCGCGCTTAAGCTATGAACAAAATATTCACTTCGTCGGTTTTTCTGGTTTACTTTCAGCATTCAACATGTTGCTACAATTATCCATTAATCAGTTCAAGGTAGGATGGCTAGACGTTACGGATTTGGCGGAATTCCGGAAACTAAACTTGCCGTAGACGACAGGAACGTCAGGCTTGCAACAGGCAAGGAGGGGATGAGCCGTGAAAACTTCCGTTTCTGCTGCGGAAAAACTCCGACCTATTTTGCTCTTCATATTTATCAAAAACTTCGCAGCACCTTAGACGGATTATCTTGAAAATGAACTAAATTTGCTTTGGTCGATATTTGAAATACTGGCAAACTATATTAACTATAGTCTCGTGATCGTTTCTTAAAACCAAAAATGTTATCATCCTGGTTTGAATCATCGCTATCAACGACTACAAAAAACAAGATATAAGTAAAATATTTCACAAAATCATTTATGCAAAAACATTTATACAACTTGTTTTCAAATTTTTACGGTTTAAAAACTACCCATTTTAACCAAAACCAAATATCAATTGCAGCAGTTTAAACCGACTGACAATGTTACGTTACAAAATGTATCCACACGAAACCAAAACAAGGAACTCAAAATTAACTGTTCCAACTGACAATGGCAGTGACATGTGAAAGTTCATTGACAAAAGAACATGCTTTGGCTTTTTTATGTCAACCTCGGAAGGAAGCAATAACAATGCCTCTCTTTGGAGCAATGTTTTAAACTGAAATGATAACATTACAAAAACATGACAAGCAAAGTGATCAAGGGTGCAAGTATAGAAACATGCAAAACAATACATAGTGAAAAAAGGTTGAAAGCAAGGGCAGTTCGGTGTAGGAGTGAGTGCAATGTTAGATGAAAGTGACACCGAAGTGTTGCAAAACACACAAAATCGCTTGAATTGGAGCTGCACAAACTAAAAACTATTCTCAAACAAACCAAAGCAGAAACTGCTCATTAAAAGTTTAAGTTTTAATGTTTGGCGTTGAAGAAACAGGGAACATAAAGTCGAACGTCACAGCACTGCGCAATTGCGGAAACAGCTTTGCCAGGGTGACTTCACTCTGTGAATTCACAAAGCGCCGATTATACAGGGTCGCACCAAACTGCACACGAAGAACGTTTTATTGGAGCACAGCACGCTATCATATCACCTGGGGTGCTTGCGCCAAAAGTGATAAGTGAACCATGACTGTTTACCGCAATCTATGAAATAGTCATCATAGACCTTGTTCTTGTAGTTAAGCAGTACTAATTCAGGGAGACGAAAAAACTACTTCTTGAAACTACTGCTGCTGCCAATGTTGAGCAAAGTCACTGTATTCGCACGCATTCACAAAACAAGTTGATGGTCATTGAGCCTGCTAATGAAATTCCTGAACAGCAGGGTGGCCGCTAGGGGGAAGATGGTGGTGAAGGCCTTCCATTTGCATCTGTTATCCTCCCTTTAATGTTTACTGTGACAATGCAAAATTTTTCAGTTTTGGAAATTACTGTTGAATCAGTTTTTTAAGGTGTTTTAGGGACCCGATTCGGGTCCTTAGAATTGAAAATAGGGTCCCTAGAACCAGATAGAATTATCATCAGGTCTCTAGAATCAGAGAAAATCGGGTCGCTAGAATCAGAGAAATCGGGTCCCTAGAATCAGAGAAATCGGTTCCCTACAAGTCCATACCGGGTACCTAACATTTTCCTTGAAAAAAATCCTGGTTGAATTCTTTGAAATTCAGCATAATTTGGCAATTGGATGGAGAGAAGACTTTTTACGGATTCGCAAAAATTCGAAAGAGGTTTGGGCAAACAATGACGCAAATACACTAATTTGCTTCTCGTACAACTTCTGCTTCGCTACAGCTGTTTGTATTCCATTGTGTCACTCCCGTTTTGTGTCTGGCCCCTCCAATAACCACAACCTGACGGCGCGCTTGTTTAACAGACGCAGCACCGAGTGAAGATAAGATAGTTTCACAATTGTGAGTTAAATCCAGGTTTTTAATACTCATTGCGAGAAATGCTCAGAGAGTCTCTCTCGGAATGAGTACTAGTCTCCAGCGCTTTTAAATCCAACTAGGGGACTACAATATTTTGTTTGCATACACAGCAAAGTATTAGAGTAATAGTCATTTTGGTCATTACAGTTGCACGGTAGATGGCACGCACAAGCACTCCAGCGCGTCGCCTCGTCACATTTCGAGGCGCATTTGATCAATGCATTCGTTCAAGCAAAACAGCAAAAGCGACTTCACACGCTTTGCACGACACTGTCCAGCATGCCAGTAAGAGGCGCTCACACGACCACTCAGTTTATGTACCGGATTCTGGAGTGTGCGGCCGAAGCCGGCAATACCGCCTCCTTGATAAGTCGCTCGGTGCTGTTGAAGCAGTTAAACCATAGACAACAGACGCAAAAGAGCGAAAACGTAAATCACAGGCCTGTTCTCTTTGCTCTTTTGAAAAGGCGCGTCAAAAGAAACGGTCGGCAAACAGTGGAATTAATTAAAAAGCAAGGATAGCAGCTATTAGTAACAAAAGCAGCATCTTGGTGGGAAAAATCTCAAAATAGGTGTTTGATGGTTTGCTTCCATACTATCACTACAGTGTAAGAAAACTTTTTCAAAGACTTGCAACTTCAGACTCATACAGTATAAAAGATAAATCGTTACAACACAGAAAGACGGATTTTGTGTGCGAGTTAGCAAGACGGCTATAGAGTACTGTGGTGGGCATGCTTTTTACAAAGTCACCAATAAGTTTGTGCATAGCAAAACTGTAAGCAAGCAAACTCAGAACGAAGGCATCTCCTTGACTAAAAGTAACTTACCGGTGGACCCGGATAACCACGGCTTCCCTGAAGAGAAATACAGATATACAATCAATGTGACGGTTTGTTACAATCAACTCCACAATGAAACGCGTCAGAATAAAATTAAAAAAAACAGCCACTGTCAACAAGCATGAACATCGCATAAAATGAATGCACTTGAAAGCTAACAATGTGAATAAGTTCAAACTTTGCACAGAAAAAAATTGTTACAAACTCACCTTTGGCCCTGACTCTCCTGGAGGTCCTGGGGGTCCAGGAATCTAAAAAGAGAACTTACGTATGTCTTATCAAAAGTTAACGATGATGTTTTTCAAATCGATAAATGTGCCAGAAAAATGATAATATTTCAGAGCAGCATGTCTAAAGTTGCAATACAACGACCATAAGCCATCCACGCACGAGCCTTATTGAAGACTAGAAGCAGAATAGCCACCTTACGAAACTTCCTTTGGTTCGAGTCAAGCAAGTGGAGGAACAAATTTTGACTTGGCCGTATTAATCTGACGTTTTATAGATTTTTCACTGACCGTAAGAAGTTTAAACGGAACAAAACAGAAGTTTAGTGTTAACACAAGGTGTCACAACACATTTATTTCGTAAGCAGCTGATCTTCGTCAACTTGAGCTGCTAGTCATTTGTAACGTGTAAGCGCTTGGACAAAAGTTTTAGGTTTCTGAAGTTTCTGCATTATCTTTGAATTATGAGATCACTACTTCAATATTTCATGGCTTTTTTGTTCGTGGACACCAGAAAGATGAATAAAAGTCTTACGGGAATTCCTGGAGGTCCGGGTGGTCCTGGAGGTCCTGGCAGACCACGTGGTCCCATAGTTCCGTATTGTCCAGGCTCACCTTTGTCACCTTTCAGTCTACTGCCATCATGGGCTCGGTGCGGAAGCTGTGGAAGAATGGTTGTTGTAAAAAAGCACATGCAGGGGCATAAACGCTCTTGGCACAAGCCAAACACTGAAATTCAAAAGCATGCACAAGTTCATTTACTATCAACAAAGCTGAGATATCAGAGTTTTCCATCAATTTCTAGCTCGCCCTTTAACAACTTCTTACTTTCCAGTAGAAGTCGCTATATCAGGATTGTAAAATTATTCATTGTCAACTTCGTCACAAGGCTACAGGTGCGAGGTAATATAGCAAGTTGTATCCACATGCCACTTACAAAGTTTCTCGCTTCTTCGTTTGCGTTGACGGTCATTATACGACGAGTTCCAATCTGTGGTAAGACAGGAAAATTATTTTCATCCATTTTAGAGAAGCAAAATCAGTTGGCCTTCTTTTATTCAATAAAGGCAAATGTGTTTCAAGTTGCGGAATCTCACGTCTGTACAAAACATTACGTTAAAAATGCCGTGACAAAACCTGACCAACAGTAACTGTAGAAGACGACACTGTCATTTCGTTGCAGTCGCCTGCTACGTTAACGTTCCGCTACCAATTCGTGTCAGTGGGTTGCAGCAAGTTTTATATGCTCACAGTTCCAGTTTATTTTCAGCTGATCAACGTTGCGATTTAAAATGAGATATAAATACGGCTCAGTAAAGTAGCGATAAGTATGGACGTAAGTCAGTAAGTTAAGGATTGAAATATTTTAAAAGGTGCTTGTAGTGCCCATCTACCACGATCTGTTCAGAAAATAAGCCACTATTGGTCACAATAGCGCGCTGCTATGCACTTGCACAATTGACAAAATTACATAATTATTTCTGGATTAACTGCGAAATAGAAAACAGCTCAAGATTCAAAAACTGCATTCGCAGTCTAGCAGCAAAACATTCCAAATGTAAGAGCTCACAAGGACCACCACGCGATCACTGCCTCACAGTCACTGCCTCGCATGGCTTAAGTGAAATGTATAAAAATCTTAGCACAAAAAAGGAAAGGCAATTTGACCGTCACAGTATATCAGTGTACATGCTACGATAAAAACACCTTTAGGAAACAAGGCAGCTTGTCGTTATCAGATCACGTGATCCCGGTGAAGTGAGTTTTGTTTTTACGTTAGCCAATAACTAGTTAGATAGCTTATGCACGCTATCAGTAACATAGCAATAGCACTTTCGTACTCTCTTGTTAAAACGCGTTGGTGTGCTTTTAAAAATGCAACATTCCGTTCAAAAATGTAGTCAAAAGTTAGTGCGGTCCAATCGGTGCTTGAGGAGGGCGAGTGTCCCATTGCACCGATGCTCTACGGTTATTTTGCCTCAAACAGATTAGATTGAAGCCTCTACATGAGGATAACTGAACAAAGTTGAGGCTCGTGCACGAAGTTCGTAGTTCATGCAGCACACTACCTCCGCAGGCTTTGGCACGTGAAGGTTTTTGTCAACAGCATCCACCTGCTCGTCTCGCTGTGTTCTGGCTATCAGTGGTGCCGCCACCTGAGGGCGCAGTGATTATTGGCTTTCATGCACGCTTCACTCCGGCATACAAGATCCAATGCAGCGTTGCGTTGGTTTTCGCTAATCCAAACAGCAATGCGTGTGCTGTCGGTCTGCGGGACTAAAACGCTTGGACACCACATGAAACGATTTTATGGTTTGAACGCTTTATCGCATACCAACAAGCACGCATTACAGCCAAAACGAATTTGTGAAGAGGTCGATCTATTGTTAAAGGTGAGCACATGTCAATAGCGGAATAACAAGCTTCTGAAGATCGCGAATTTCGCCATCTTCAGTCGTATCGGTCTTTACGGAATGTGTAGCTTGTTTTATCGTCGGATTGATTTTAAAATATCAGCAGTGATCGCAATTAGTAAAAACCACGATGTTTGCGAGCGACGGAAACACGAAAACAAAACCACTGCATTCACAAAAGCGTCGTCAAACCGCAAGTGCCCATGTAATGATCAGACGACTCCACCTCCGCATCCATCAACAACATTGGAATGCATCCATGCAAGCTCTTAACAGCTGCATTGGTCGGTGACGACAGGAGATGAAAACGCGCTGGCTGCCTTTGTGACGTCAAGAACCACGCTCGAGCGATCGAGGAACAAACAGTTTCCGATCGGCTCCTGTCGAGGCCAGTGGTTCTTACGTCACATTATCGCCAAGCATCCTCGGGGGCCGTCATCACCAACACCGCAGTGCAATGCTGAACGACCGATAGTCAACTTACCTCGGACTTGGTGTAGCCCGACGCGACATCGCCTTTTTCACCTTTCTCTCCTTTAGAACCTTTGACGCCTCCAAGGCCTCGCATTCCCTGCAAATACGAAAGATAATTGTATGGGGGAATTCGTTCTGCGAGACGAATAACAAAAGATCTTACACCAATGGTTTGGTTTTGAAAATATTTCTGATTTTACTGCTGTGCATATAACCGGGGCGTAAGGTTTTTAGAATTTAAAAAACCACATACAAAAATATAACAAAACCAGCCAATAATGAGCAGAGGAGTGTTTTCCTGAAAATCTTTCTTCAATCAGCCGGCAGCTGAAGTATGACAAAACCACCTCAAGCATAAACGGCCCGATATCAAAATCTCTGAATACAATGTCAAATGCCTTACAACAAAGGAAAACACGAAGCAATTCAATATCGCGCATTGCACAGCATAGCGCCTCGCTAAGCAAGCTGTTCTGTCAACATGCATTCGCAACGAAGCCCAATTGCCTGAGCTGCTGTACATAATCCCGAGATGTGAAGTGGCAATGACGAGTGACGCCGGAGGCAGAATCTCGATCTTCGCTGGTTAAAGAACACAACCTCGAGCTTTGATCAACAGTTTTTGCACGCCTTTTCGCATTTTTCAACCTGTAGCTGGCAGCATGAGCTTGGCTCGACCGACGCATCCGGGAAGGTGCAACTAAACTGGTGCGATTATTGTGGAATCACGTGACTGATAAACGGTTCTGGCCCTTGCGTCGTGTCACTGCCGGAACAAGTTTCGGCCTTTCGTTTCGTTTCTTTTGCGTTTTTCTCCTTTCCCACCTTACAAATATTCAGTGCTGCTTCGCTGCGTTAGTGATGTTGGCAACTGTTTACCTAAACGCGCGCATCACTTCTTTTATCCGCTTTGTCTTGCCCGTTATATTTTTACCACTACGTTCGATATCACTACGAAACCATGTCAGTGGAAGTACAGAAAGTAGGTAAACATTTCCGCAAAATGTTGGCAGTGGTTTTGCGTTATTTGAAATTAAAGTCACAAAAATCGGTTGAAGAACGATTAGAACATCTGCTGATGCTCATTCATTTTTAATTTAAAAGATAAAACTTACAGGTTCGCCAGGTTTTCCTTTCTCTCCCGGCGGTCCGGACAAGCCTTGTTCGCCCTGAAATTTAATGTTCTTTTGAGAAGAAGGACTGGTTTTTATCACTATGTTGCTTTTACTCCCACAGGTTTGTAAAAATCAGCAGCTACGCATATTAGCTGCTTCCATATTTAAGCAATTTACTTCATTTTTGCTGCAATTCTGAGTACGCGTTTCTATCGACGTTTAGTTCAATGCACGCTATCTTACTGGGTAAATGTTTTATCTTTTGGCTCAGATAAAAAACACGTAGTTCAGAAATTAAAGTCACAAACGTTCGTGCATTGCTTTCAACAGAAACACAATGCTGGATGAGCTACGTGTTCAAAACATATAACTGTTGAAATAAAATATGTACGTTGCGCCTTCAAGTTCGTACTGTGTTTCGTTGGGTGAATTTAGTAAACGTTGGCACAGCAATTCAGTGTCTGCAGTAATAAACAACATCTATGCAAAACTCACAAAAGTCCGATCGAATTTCGAAAAGAAAACAAGCGGCTACTTGAAAATTGTGCTGACGAAGAAAAGCAGCATCAGTGAAACACGCCAAAAACAAAAAAAACAGCGATCAAAAAAACAACAAAGATTATAGTTAGAAATCATCGTAATTGCTCATTGCATGAACAGAGTGTTCAGCCCGCAAAAATATCTTTTTAAAACTGTTAATTTTAAAACTTGCCAACCTTGTCTCCTTTGACTCCTGAAAAGCCGGGCATGCCAGGGGGGCCCTGTGACAAAACAAAATGATTTTTGTGATGATTTTACGCGGAGCTACATATCAAGTCAGCACAATTGCATTTTGCACTTACTGGTCTGCCAATGGGACCCTACAAAAAATATAAAAACATATTAAATTGCGAAGAAAAGGTTCGAAAGTAGTTTTGTTAAAATATATAAATCCTGATCGCGACAAAACCAGCGGAAAGGTGGTGAAAACAGCCTATGGTTTGTTCGGCGTCAGTGAGCGAGTCATTTCATGCCGTTAATTTTCTTGCTTTCACAAACCGGAAACCCCGTCTTTCCCGGTGATCCACTTTGGCCCTGCAATACAAATCGATAGAACGCTCGATAAATTCAAACGGCACCATGTGGCAGCGATCACACAATTACCAGCAGCAAACTAATCAAATCTATGTGTCTGAGTTACTGCTTCTGAAAGTCCACAACGCAACCACGGCTGTAATACAAAAGGCACTACCAGTAAAGTAGTAGCTTAGAGTAATCCTTTCCAGCAACATTTTTGCTAATGCAATGATTTTTTTCCTAGTCAGCAATAAATTGCTTGCATAGCACATCCATTTTGGACATTCACGTTAACCAATAAAAAGGAAAATCCGCAGAGCTGCTAAGATTTTCACCGTTAAGTGCTTCGAAGAAAAACACTTGATACAGAAAGGTCGTTCACGCAGATGTTACAGACAAAGCTCTTAAAACTTATCAAAGAGAGCATAAAGAAATTAACCAATTATGCAAGCGTATGGCCTCTTCATCGAAACGCAGACCTTAAACAATGGCAGAAGTGCATGAAGTAAAACAAGGTTCGTTTCATCCAAAACTTACCTTTACTCCCGGTCTTCCTGGAATTCCAATGGGGCCCTGAAAACAATAGACAACGTAAGAAACCCTCAGCGTGCTTTTTAACAAAGAAACAGTACTCGTGTTCTTGTTGCAGCTGACAGCGAAATGCAAGAAAACGGTTACGGACAACATTTAAACATAATTGTCCAAAATAAATATCTCTATTCTATTTGAACAAGAGCCGGGGGGTGCCTGCTCCGGAGGTAAAGTACATGCTCAGTGAACATCATAGTGCCTGATTCACTGCTGTGGAGCGAAGGCTCTTTTTGATAGATTTTGTTCAAAATAACGAACAAAAAGCGTTTTTACGATAAAACTAATTCTAAAACGTCCATCTGAATGAATTGATTGCCTTGATGTTTGTGCGTATGAGCGTTGTAATTTTATTTCTATTACTGTACAGCCAAACTTTTGGTCACTGTTAACGAGAAAATGTGACCAAAACGTACGTTTCTTAAGTATAATTCAGCGGTAGGAAAAGCTACGGCAATACCACTGCTAAACTACGCATGGCATGCGATTACACAAACAAAGTAGGAAGAGTTATTCGAGCGTTCTTGTTCCAAACTAATCAAACCACATTTTGGATCGGCCATTTAGTCTTGCCATTAAAACGAAAAGAAGCAGAAAAAACATACATCGCTCTTTGTGAGTAGTATCAGGCTATATGTCTACGACTAGGAACTAAACAGCTTGCAAATCTACTGCATGGAATTGTAAAAGCAAACTCACCATCATCACCAAATGGCATGCCTTCTTACAGTCTGTCTCAGTCCATTCGCGAGCCAGAAACCAAGTCCACCTAGCACGGTGCTCAGGACGACATCCAGGAAAACGGCATCAAAGCCGCAGCGCAGTCAGCAACTACTTGGCAGGCAATGCAAGCAGTAAGATCAAACCAAAAATTCATACACGTCTCTTGCAAGTTTCCCGCCTAGATCCTCGAGAAGCGAGACGAAAAGGAAGTACAACAAACTTGGCAACTCTTTTAGATAAACAATGCGCTTGGAAAAGCTGTTATCACCACCTTTCCGCTAGATGACGCTGGTAAAACTGCAGATGTAGTAAAACGTATCAGCCCGTCACACTTGTTAGTTAGATAATTAATTAATTAATCTCTTCATGTGACTCTTCCCAATGATGAATTGTCATTTGTTATAAGTTGCGCAACAATGAAACAGTTAAAGTTTTTACTGAAGGCACTAGTCGCCAGTAACGAGTAGTCATTTAGTTTCAGCTATATTTTCTCATGACAATGACTTTGCAGATTGATCAGGTGCACTGTTAGGTGATGCCCATACAAACATGCAACTGTGGGTTATAAAATTACGAGACAGGATAATGGGCGTAAGGCAGCCCAGAACAAATCTACGAAGAAATTATATAGAATTAAAAAAAAATTGGCAACCTACATTTTCACTTTTCTTTCTTGAGCCACAGTTAGGTGAAAGTATTTTCCTGATAACTATCACTTTTTTATGAAAACATTTAACATCAGTGACATCAGAGCTTACTACGGAACATTTTAACTCATTGGCTGCATTTTTCTTCGCCCTTTTTTATCGTAACCATGCAAGTAATTTAACAGACTAAAATTAGCACTTCACAATATGCAGTGCTTTGTAGAATTAACGCAAAAATAAATTTCAAATATCAAAACTCTCTATTCATCACTTCGATGTTGGCTGCAATATGCCACAGTTTGCAAACTAATTCCCAAATTTCTACTTGAGCGAATTAAAAAATGGATTTCAATGCAAAGAGCAACAGCATGCACGAAACCGACATGCTCGAGAAGCTCAACATCTTTTGAAGTCAACTGTTAGCAATAGAGCAGAGCGCAGGTTCCACTTCGCCAGTGCAATAATTACCAGCGGAGTTTGGGTCTTTGATTAGGTCGGTGAGCAAGTAACTTATTCGCAGTTGTTTCGCATGCATTTAACTGGTTGCTGCCTAAAAATACAGTCGCAGTCGTGCAGCTTTCAAAGTTACTAGTTTGCATACTTCAGGCAATATGTCACATGCTTTACAGCAAACGCATGCATTTATTGTACCGGAAATCCGTTTTTGCCAGGTCTGCCCTGCGTATTCCGGCAAAATAGGAACGGTTAGTGCGGCGTTGATAAGCGCAACTACATTTACACAATCTACAAAATTGAAAGAGCTGCAGTAATCAAAACCTCGACGAGTTACGGTTAAAAATATCGCCAGGCACATGTTAGGCATTTGTATATAGAAGCAAGATGGACTATCACTCTAGTAACACATTTGTCAAATAAAAAGTAAATGACAGCAATACTGCAGACACTTTGCTGCGATTGTTCTCGGATGACACAGGGAGCCTCTTCAGTTTACAAACAGTGTCAAAATTTCCAGTTTTGAAATCCGGGAACCATTTTTGCAAGTGGTTCTTCGCGCACACCCAAGATAGGGGCACAATCGGCTTCTCACCGTTTTTTACTCCCACGGACACTTGTGATCTAAAAGTTTATTTTTTCTGGAAAACTTAGTCCCAAACCTTTTTCAAAGTAAGAATGGGCGCCTTTTTCTATTTCAAAATGAGTCACTACGCAATTGGGTTTACAGTAACACGAGTATCTGTACATTTTGAAGCTCACTATATTTGTAAGTACTGTGTTCAAGGATGCAGTAATTATCGTCTAGCTAAAAGCCACCAAATAAGAATTATGGTTAGTCACCATTAAACCTAAAGCCAAAGAGTGCTCCAAAAACTGCTTCAAAAAGAGTCTATAGTCTTTCCAAGCGCAGTAAAATGTGTTGTATGTTTTGTCATCAAGGAAACGCTTTTCAGCACCAGCTAAACAATATTTTAAATAAAATAAATTACATTAAAATATACGGTAAAATATTTAATGAACACATCACCGATAGCGGTACATCGATGCAATCATTACTACTAATAAATTAAAATTTTTAGTAAAGTTGTAGTTTTGTTGGTCGGTCATGCTCTCCAAGGCTTGTCCAGGCCGCATCGACCAGCACTGAAGATAAACTTCCCGACTTATGCAAGGTTGAGGGGCCGAGATTTATGTTAGGCTACTAGTACAATAGTTGAATCGAAAAAGTTGCTTCTTACCGGTTTTCCTGAAACACAAGCATAATAAAAACAAAGGTAAATCAACAGTAAGGACGAATACTGAGCCAACCGCAACAAGAGGTTTTCCCAAACGTATTGAAAGTACATTGCAATTTAACATTTCAACGGATCATACGTCTATGCTGTTTAACTCTTATGGTTCAATCAGCGCCTTAACACTGCCTCTTGTACGAAAGAAACACGGAATGTTTATTCTTAGCGGTAGTCAGAGGTGGCATTTCAACAAAAAAACTTGAATGATTCGTCAAAACTATTGTTTCACAACAGAAAAAAATGAGTCGCAATGACATGATTATACACTGGTTGCAAGAAGTTAGAAATTTGCTTTATTTTTCCTTAAAAAAGCAAAGAGAAAAAAAGCACCGCAACTGCTAAAATCGTTCGCTACTCTACACTCCTAAACGTCGAAAAATATCAAAATCCGGTTTTCATTTGAAAACAAATTATTGTTGGAAAATCCGGGAGTCCATACGCGCGACGCCATTGCCGGTAACCCGCTACGTAAAATGTTCCATTGAAATTGCTAGATGATCTTTTACAAGCCAAACAAGAGTTTCTGTCACTCAACGGACTTTTTGGCTCATTACAGCCAGGAGCTTATTTCACAAGCTCAGGCGCCACGGCGTCGGCCACGCAACGTGACTTTGCTTTACCGTTGATATCGGTTTGCGAATAAGCGCACACGATCTTAATCACTGAGCATTGTTCTTGCCGCAGCAGAAACGGAAGTTCACCGCAACCGGGATAATGCTGGAAGCGCAACCCTTGAACCCAACACCCACCTTTGCGGCCCTTTCGTCCACGTCTACCAGGCGAGCCTGCAAAGCAAAAACAACCTTGAAAAGCGTTCGCTCCGTTGTGCACGCGACCGTAAGCAGAGGCCCCTTGAGATTCGTAATGGCACTCCACCTCCGGATGCCTACACAAACTTGACAAAACTAACCGGCATCGCGCGGCTTGTTGTCTGCACTGCTTGCGGGCACATTTACATTTCGATCGGACCAGGAGGGAGACCCTATAGCCAGTCACACACAGCAAGGCGCATTGGCGTCTTCTATCGATGGCACTTGTGCTTGTCTGTGTGTCGCCAGTCCCATTATGGAAAGGTTTAATTTCTCGATTTATTTTCGTCGTCGCACCAAGAGGATCGTGTCGACTTACGCGACCAAGCCAAGCTCTGGTTTACTCAACATGCTCAGCAAAGAGCCTACTCGAGCACCCTCAGAACTCTCGCATTTCATCGAAGGTGTTTCTTTTGCCTGTGCACAGGCTGCATCTTTCCTTTTACGACACAGAAAAGAGTAAATTTATTTAAGAAGCAAACCATGAGATGGGTAGCGGGCAGGGGCGATGCCAGCTAGCAGCGTTACGGAGTGGATGATTTCAGTAACATTTAATGGCAGTATTAGTAAGTTTTTATTTGTGGCCAACGAAGTACTAAAATTTGTACGTTTAATATAACAAAATGTTAGTTAAAAATAGCAAAAGAGGGAAATGTCGATGTAGGCTGCCTAAAAACATGCTACGCAAGGTATCTGCACTCGACGAAGAAAACCGAACATTAACAATAACACAAACACAAAACTAGAACAATAAAAACTCAAATCTACAACATAAACTCATGAATTAGAAGAATCTCCTGTGTTGACAAAACTGGCAGCACAACCATGTCCTAACCCAGGCCTGCACAACTCAGAAATTTCGAAGGGTCAGAGTGATCAACATACAGTACATTCTCGGCGGGCCGCAAAAGTCTATTTCATTGTACAGTGGTCTGGAAAACATTCTGCAACAACAATTAATTATACCCGAAGTCAGGCTTTTGCAACATTTTCTGCAATTGAGAAAGCTCTCACGGGCCACAATAAAAGCTCTCGCGGGCCGTATGTTGTGCAGGCCTGCCCAAACTGTTCCTTCGAAACACAACCTGTCACTTTTTACGCATAAAAATCCAAGTTTTCCTGCGATCTGCGTCGTTTCATTTTGCTGACAAACTTTTGATGCACGTGTAACAGCCTATTACAGTAGCATCATAACATCGCAGGATTGGTAGATACTTTGTCAGCGCAATGGCCAGGCGAACTCTTATAAACGGCCTAAACTTGGTGCTTTAAAGCGACAGGCGTTCTTTGTTTGTTTTATGAACAAATATTTTCGTTAACACAATTTAGCAAGTTGATATTGCCACACTTCAGAAAGCAACCGATTGATTAACAGTGATCATTATGCGTCCTTAACTATTTCGATTATCCGGGTTTGCAATGTTAAACTGGATAATTTCAATTGTCAGGAAGGGACGCTTGCTTGTGAGAGTGCACATAGAGACATTTTTAGTTTTGAATATCCGGGATGCGGTAACACATGCGAATTAATCCAAAATTCGCCCAAATTTTCAGAAGCACTCAAAATAGGCCATAAGGCCAAATCAAAATATTTGCTGCTGGGCTAAACCACTTCTGAAAACGGCCAAATTTTCACAATTTGGCCGCAAAAAAGCCAAGTTCGCTGCCGTGTAACATCGCTTCTATACAGCAGAAATGAAGTAACGTCACAATCTAACGTGACAGAACAATGGACGACAAAATAGCCTCATATCGTAAACGATGGGCTTCGGAAAAGGGGCATGGGGCCCTTGCCCCTGGATTTAGAAATTTTACATTTTCCTATTAAATTTTCAGCATAAAAGGTTTGTTTTCTATTTCTTTCGAATGAGGAAAATGAAATTTCACCACTTTTCCCCCCTGAAAAAATATTTTTGGTTACCCCTGGAAAAATCCACTCATGACCCCCCGTCGTTAACAATAGATAATTCGAACATAGCGAAGAACTTATCTAGGTTTGGTTTCGATATTCCGTTTTTATAGACATACAGTAGGTCTACGTGGTCAATAAAGTTACTTCTTAGGTTTTATGTTGGGCGATCGCCCCAATAGCCCTCTGGATCCTGCCCTGCATAGCGGTACAATTGCATCACGCTCAGTAGAAGCAAAACAACCTTAGAAAATTGTCTCAAAATATGATCTAGATTTGATTTCGCGAACTTTCACGTTGGGTTGCCACTGTTAGGGTTCATAACAAACTTGAAATATTCTTAGATTGTCAAACTCCAGATTAAGCTGTTGAAAACCTTGGTTAACATTTAGTTTAAACTCAATTCTTGGAGTGCACATTCACTCTTTGGTTGTTTTTTTACACGCACTTGAAACTGCTTTCTGTTTGTATAGCAATGGAATAAGCACGAAGAAGCAGTTTTATTGGTTTAGCAAAATGGCCTTAAAATTAAGGCAGTTGTACTTCTAAGTAGCAAATGTTTCAAGCAACAATATTTATTCTTTATTTCTTCCCCTAAGTGTTGAAACGGCTGACCAGTCACAAAATTAGCCTGAACGGCTACACATCTGTCAGCTGGCCTCAACTTTCCGCGCTAATCAAGTAGCCGATTTTCAAGGATAGTGAAATAACGATGCAGCAAAACTGCAGTCCAACTTGGCTGTCTACATCACGCAACTCATGTTGGCAAAAATTCAAAGAAATTGTCATTTTTGCAAATGCCGGAAGCGGTTTTCGGCACGTATGCATACAAGTACCGTAGACTGTAAACAACCAACGTGGACAACAATCTGACTTTGAATCAGGTGAGCATTCGAAAAATGCATTGCAGTAGTTCTTTCGTGTAAACAACGACTATGATGGCATGCGTTGAAAGAAACTTTAAGTCCATTTGACATTAAGATTTCATGTACTGCATAACATCATAGTCGTTGTGTATATGATTACGAAAGCCTATTTTTTTAGTCTTTGTTTTCCAGTCGTAGACGGCAAACAGCGAAGATTCAAGTATTACGCAATTACCTGCCAAAACACAATGGGTTGATAAGTCTTGTTGGTCTGCCGCAACACCATGTCATTTACATACCGATAACTTTAATAGCGTACAGTGTGGTTTCTTTATATTTTTCTACGCACGAGTTTGTCTGATAATGGCGGCTGCCTTGCACACTTTGCTTCGAAACAAGCGAACAAGTTCTATTTATTTTGAATGAAGCTTTCTTCTTTAATGACAGTGTGCTTTACATCAGCGTTGCGAAAACTTTCACATGGCTTGATTTTGTTTGCTTTTTTATGAATATGAAATGCAGACGAAAAGTGTTCCGCAGATAAACTTCGCAAACTATGGAGAGGAATATTATTAACGAAAATACATGTGACGTGATAGACTGCAAGAAGTTTGCAGAGAAGTAAAGAAAATCTCTCCAAACGCCTGTAAAACTATATGACAATATGCTAGTTTACACACACCAACACAGAAAAATTTTGAAAAATCAACAAGTCTCATGCGAAAGTGAAAGTTCTAAAATGGTCTGCGCATAGGACCAACAGCTAACTAGATTCGAAAACCAGTTTGAAATGACTACCGGTCTTCAGGCCCAGCCGTTTTCATTTTCACCCATTAACCCGATTTTACTACGCCGTTTGGTTCACCCTACACCCCAGTGTTTTTCAACCTGGGTCGCGACCCCGTACAGGGGGCGTGAACCATTATTGGAGGGGTCGCGAGCAGATATTTTATGCCCAGAGCTGGATTATATTTGCTTCATTCGAGTTTTAGCTGGGGTTGTTGGGTTATATTGGGTTGCTATGATGGGTGGTTGTTAAAAAAAGTTAGAAAATCACTGCTATAGAAGATGGAGTCTGTGTATATCAGCATCTATCTAGAGCAGTGGTCTTCAACTATTTTTATACAACGGCCCTTTTACGCAGTAAACTTGCTTAAAAATCGCCTCCCACCTGTCATTTTAACAGTGCCGTGGCAAGGCAGCCCCGTACCCCCCGGTCGGGGGGTGCGACTGTTCGTAGGGGCCCCACAATGTATATTGTATTAGTAAGTTAGAGCCGTCTCTCTACCCATGACTTTTACTGTTCTGCTTCTTGCCCTCAATGCAGAGCCGGTAGATTAAGCATGTAATACCATGATTCATTAATTTCGAAAAAGAATTGCGGACGTTCGGACACTATAGCAGTATTTTGTAAAGTTGTGGTTACGTGATATTAAAGATGATATTAAAGGGCCCCATCTGGAATTTTCGTGGGGGCCAACAGCCTTTCACACGACTCTGCATTTTAACATTGTCTGAAACTATTCTTTTGTTTTGAAAATAATTCAGTGCTGTTGAAATACAAACGGACAATCTAGTTGGGACAAAACAAAACGAATGCAAATGCATTTGTAGCATACATGCTATTCATTTCCAAACAAGCGCTAGTTCCAACTGATGCTAACTTTGGTTCTTATGTTTATCTGCAGACTTTTACAAAGCAGGTGGGAACCTGGTCAGCTTCAGTCTTGTGGCTTTTCACCCGGTCTTGTTCTTGTCAAGATGATTGCGGCATTCATTACGCATGTGCAGTACTTGACTGAAAAATTGCTCAGCAGCATACATCGTGGGAAATTTCAGTAGTAATAATAGCTTCATTTTTTCAAAACGCTCACTGCATTTGATCCAAAAGTCTGACCGCCCGTGTGCATGAAATGTATAGCATGGGCTTCATCGTCGCTTTGGATGTCGATGAGACGTTTATGGATAGTTGAATCGCATTCATTTATGCCAGTTAGCTGGCAGAAAGGCATTTCACTGAGGCCACCGGGATAATGTCTCTCTAGGCGGCCTGGACTTCGCCCTGTCACTTTCTACGCGATCCAACTTTGGGAGTGATGTCCACAACCGAATGATTTCTTAACAAGCCCCAAACAACAGGTGGCGAAAAAGATTTTTAGGGCTCCATAGTTTAGCCTATATGGGGGTGGTTGGACTTACTCGCTATGTTTCCAATCGCTTCGAAAGTCATTGCGATGATTTAGTGCAGTGGTTCAAGGCCTCGAAGGTGATAGGCTACGCGAATTGGCCTACTTTCTGTTTTCTTCACAAAGAATATATTCATAGCAAGAGTTTTTACTTATCGAGTTCTGTTAATAAATTCCTGATTGTTTGTGTACTACTCGGGTTGATTTTTATAGTTGGCCATTATCATTTCCCACAGTCATTTTGTTCATGTCGCAATTGTGTCAATACTGCTTTTCCATACTTTTGATCGTATGATATTTGGTAGATACGTTTTCCTGGAACAAGGTGGTACGCGGTGACAGCACCGGACGCACAAATTGTACGCGATCAGAAAACGTTTGGGAACCACTGATTTAGTGGTCACATTGTTATGATTGTTGGGCCATTTTTAGTATCTTCAAAGAAGCTGAAGCATTTTCTTTTCAAAAAATGGGGTTTGACAGAATTGGTATTTTCCGAGCTATATCAATATTGGTCGCTTTCAAACAATATCAGTAGCCTATAATGAAACGAACTGATGCATATTACTATACTAGAAACATCCAAAATACCCTGCGTGCTGATGTATACAGGCTGGTAAATGTTAATGCTTGATGTTCCTTTTTTGACGTTGCTCATGCAAAGATTGGGTTAACCAACCTAGCAAACTACTCAGCACAACAGTTTCTCTACTCTTTTATCTTATTTTATTCTGAACATTAGACTTAAGAAAATTCTTGCAAATTCATAATCTACATCATAACGGCAATGCTTGAGCCCCAGCCAGTGACCAGGGTTTTTTAAGACATTTTACGAGTTCAAAACGGACCCATAAAATTGGTACTTCCACATTAAAATCTGGACAACCACGAAAAGTTTTAGCTAAGTTGAATTGTTGCTTCAATTAACGTCCAAAACTGATTCGCCTCACACCAAATAAAAGCAGTGCAGACAGTAACCTCGCCCACTCACCATAATCATCTCTGAAATCCCATGCAACGCAATAACCAATAATTTGACAGCTTTTATGAGATAAACAAAGGAAAATGTTAGGTACCCAGTATGGACCTGTACGGACCCGATTTCTCTGATTCTAGGGACCCGCTGATAATTTTGGCGCTTTTAGCAATCCAATTCTTTTCCACGGTGTCAAACATTTTCAGCAAGCCAAGGCTTGTCCAGATTTTATTCATTGACTTTCTTGTGTGAGTATATTAAGAAGATAATGTCACAGCAAAAACGTAAAGCTAGCCATCCAAGATTAAAGCAGTATTTTTGTAGTAAGCATAAACTAAAATTTCTTGCTGTTAGCCAGCCAGAAAGTGCAAACGCCAGCAGCAGTGAATGCAAAGGTTCTTTTGATTCTGTTGTGCAGGAAGTACAGCATTCAACTGTTAGAATCTCAAAAGTATTGTCAGTTTCAGCTAACAGTCAGTCATAAGCATCTAACAATCAGACTTTTCAATCATGGATTAAGCTGAAAGGTTTTGATGAATCCCCACAAATGCATGTGTTCACTCTGCATGCTGAATGATGTTTGCTATGCTCAAAGCATCCAGCAGTTACCACCTGCCGAAGAAAGAATGGTAATGTTTACACTTCGGAGCCTGCCAGGCCTCCAGGCCCACACTGCCTGGACAATCATCTCAACTCAGATTAACTCAAAAAAGCCAGTAGCCTGGAAAAAAAACTCAACGCATTTCACTATTTCATGCTATTCATCAGGATCGCATTTCAGATAAAGTTAACACAGTAGCTAAGCGCGTAACATCTGATTTATGGGTTTTGGAAAGAAGAGATAGCGAATCGAAAAATAGCTTGCTTGCAAACCTTGATGGACCGCATTGGCCATAATGATCGGCTTTGCGACCTCCATCATAACAGTTCTGTGGCAGCAATCGAGTTTATTTTGCTGATCTCGGAACATTTGAGTAATCGCATTGTTTCTGACGTCAAGCAGAGCCTATGCTGGGCTGGTATGGTCGATGAGACAACCAATATTGCTGCAATGTTCTGTCCATTCCACTTGTTATAACCTGGCCAGAGCAAAGATTTTCAACTCTGTTCCGTGTTAAAATCAAGCAACGAAACCAGCTGTTTGATGTAACTCTGAATGCTCTCATAAATGTTTCAATGAACGCTCCAGAAAGTCTTCAATAGAGAGGCTTTACGTTTGTACAGCGGGGCTTGACATTCTGAAAATTGACAAGAACTCCTCTGATTTATAGTATTTCGTATTTCAATTTGGGGGCTGGGAGCTTTGTTTGGGGGATAACCGCACCAAAGCCCTCCCATGGCGACGAGAAATTGGTCCTGAGCAGCTTAATGATGAGGGTGCGCTTGAGATTGCTCATGAAATATGTGAGTGAAATGGATAAAAGCAAATAATAAACGAAGAGTGACATAGCGAGCACTAAAGACCCTAGAATCTGCAGATGGCGAGTAAGATACATATGCTTTCACTGATTAACAGCAGCTGTTTAATGAAGTTGAAAAATATGTGTTGAAATTTTTGTAAATACAGTAGTACTAATTGTGCACTGTTACTGCTAATACTGTAATGAACAATACGTTTAGGAATTATTTTGTACGTTTCGTAAAATTTTTTGGTGTTCCCTTAAACCAAACCTTAAAAAACCTGCCAGTGACAATCTACGTGGCCTTGGATAGCTAGTGCAGTGAAGCGTTACACAGGACGATGTTAAGTTTGATTGTTACGTCACTAGTCCGATATCATGTGTTTTGTATAACCTTGGTTACGAACCATGGAGTTGAAAGTGGATCAAAGGATTTGGTTCCAAAGGAGTAATCATGGTTATATTTTTGGAATCAATTCAAAAATTTTTTAAATTTCGCCCCCGTTGAAGAGAACTGATCTGGAGCAAAAGCTGCGGTGAGCGTTTTGTTTGCGGCGTGTGTGAAGTGAAGCGTGCGCGACGTTTGAACATCGCAAGCGAATGACGTGATCGAAGCGGTTGTCGTGACGATGCATTTCATAGAGGACGTCCAACTTTTTGCGAAGGAAATAAGTTTCTTTACCACATAGAGGAGGGGGCGTTGCTTGACTTTTGACAGGCAAGTCTTCACCTGCAAGGATGCTCCTCATGTCGGACAAATAATAATGCAACATAAGGGATGCAGAAAAAATACGATCAGTTTTTCGTGGACCATCCCATTTTCAACAGCAGCCAAAAAAAGGCAGTCACTTTGCGCAGTAAACGGCTTGATTGTCTACACTACACAAGTGTGACTTTGATTGCGAGAAAATGTAACGGAAACGAATTGCTCCTTTACGAAAAGACGAAGAAAGTGACACTTCAGAAATGTGAAAGCGGAGGCCGTTTGACTGTTGGCCTGAGAGGCTACCAAGTGTCTCTTCACTCTTTAATGTACCTTGCTTGGATCCAAAGGTAAACACTCAGAAGCGGAGAACCTTTACACATTTCGCTCATGACATTTACAACATAAGAGCACTCATCCAAAAGCAACCATAAAATTTGCTTTCAGTGTCCAAAAATAAGCACAAACTGCGCCGTTGCTGTCTCAAAGTCACGCCGGTTTCCAAAAATCCGCTAGTAAAATTACGTCACTTTACGTGACCTCTCGCTGCACCAGCGAAAGCAACAAGCGTTTTGAGGGTTAAGTGTTTCTCCGCGGTCGGTTATGCGCAAGGGNGATAATTGGTGCAGAACAGGAGCATTGCACTTAACCAGCAGGTGNTCGGAAATCGTCGCTCAGGCACGATTACTCAATTACCGAGATGTTAATACATCGTCAAGACTAAAAATGAACGAATAGCTCATTTTTCATCTTTGGTTCTACTCCGAGGAAACGGACTACTGCAGTAGCTTTTTGCAAGCAGAACTAAACGTAGTCAGATTAACCGACACATTTTCTGCGCTTCGGCATATAATGTTCCCAAACGCTCTGGAGCAGCCTTACTTGTGATCGATCTAGGAACGATTCGACACAGATGACTGGCGTTGAACTAAGCGCGTGCTGGAATCGCGCCATTCACTGGCTAAGGACACTGCCGACGCGGGCAAAGCGCTTGCTAGTGATTTGCGAGGGATTACGCTCAGTTTTGCGGCACGCGCAGACATTATTTGTCGGGTTAACCGCATTAGCGCACTCCACGATGCGCTGGTCAGGCAATAGGGAAGTTACCCTGTGAAAGTTTCCGCGCCAGTTGCCTGTGCGCTGGTATGGTATGGCTCGATCATGCATTTTTGTGACTCAAATCACGAAATAACACGAATCAGCAAGTGGAAATACAATAACATCAAAGATCACTAGTTGATTATATGGTGATGAAAAGATATAAAAAATAAGAAATTTCACGTTTCGCAGCTTAGTAATCGTGTTCTAACATGTTGAATCACAACTGGGTCAAGTTCTCAGCCAGCCCTGCTGCTAACACAAACCAAATTTTCATTGAAGACGTTTTACAAGTAGTAATGAAAGTAACAAAAAGCGTCAAATCAACGTCAGGTGAAATAAGCATAAAAACAACAACAAAAAACAGTGGGGAAAAGCATGTCTATGTACAGGGGGTGGGGTGAGTAACTGTAGAGGTAGATAGGAGGGAAAATAGTGGCATCAGCGCAATGTTACAGAATGTGACAAGAATATAAAACGAAGATCAAACAGAATGTGACAAGCATATAAAACGAAGATCAACAGGATATAGTTTACTCTTGCAGCCATCATTCGTTGGTAGTTTGGGTCTAAGATGGAGCTGCTAACCGCATGACCGCTTACGTAGTAACGTACAATTTCATTTATTGCCTATGCAGGTTATATTACGTCCAGTTGTGCGATAGAAAATTTATGCTCCGCTGAACAGGCCTGATGTGTCCTTGTTTGTGGTATTTATGCCTCATCTCTCTTGCATCGTCTGCGCTGTGAGTTTCGAAGGCAAATGCAAACATTAGTGTGATAAAGTAACTCAAAAGAAAAAACTAACACTTCGGCAGGAGCTTAAACGTCGAGGGGCTTAAAACAAACTTTCCACGGCAAAGGACGAATCGCGTAGCATGTAATGTATCAGCGAACAACAACAGATACTCTGGGAACGGAACGGCAAGTGGGTTTTTTTCAACGAAACCTGTTCGTATACGAATTTTCGTCTGACAAAATCTGCTGCGCGGCAAACGCAAAGCACGTTGTCTTGCTTTCTAGTTGCGAATGAGTTTGTCAGTCAGGTGTGGTGTGCGGGTCACCCCAACAGTTCACACAAAATTATCCTCACGAAAAAGTAGATTTAAGCTGCAAGCGTTTCCTGGATTCCGGATCTGCTTCGCTTGTAAAAAAAAACGAAGTACATCGCAGCTCAACACAGATGTGCTTTTTGTGCAAAAGATTTCATGTTCCAAACGCAAATCGCGTATGACTCTGTGGAATGTACATAAAACCCAAGCAGCTGCGCGACAATCTTTCAACTTGCATTATTCCTGCGGGTCACGCCATTTTAGTGCTGAAAATGGAAGGAAATATTTCCGTGAGTGGCCGGATCTTGGACAGAAGGAAAGATCTGGAATTAGGTGCTGGGTCTTTATTTTCAACAGTGCGCTCGCCATATAAGGTATATAGAAACGGAACGGCGGCAAGGGGGAAAGTGGTAAACATTCGCTACGGACAGACCACGAATCTCAAAGCGCAGTTAAACGTTCACCTGAACGGCACATACCCCAACTGGGTGGTAAGCCTGCTGGAGTAGGTGTAACGAACTGTTGTAACCCATAACTGGCAGGAAACAAGATTGTTGGAAATGTAGACGTCGCGACGCAAGCATCTTGCTCGGTGTCATGATAAATCGAGGGCGCGGCAGGATAGTGATGGGTAGACAATTAACATAAGGCTGGGCGGGAATGATACCAGAAAACGATTGGTCTCTATCATAGTTTATCACTTACCTCATCGATTTCCTGGCCGAGTAATGGACAGCTTTCGCTTGAAGCTAGTTAAATCCTATTATGTAATGCGATTAAGGCTTCTACTTCGTTTCGAAACGGTCTCAATTTGAACATTTACAGCGGACTGCACCGGCCAATTGTAGAAAAGAAAAACAAAAGAAGTTCCCGTTAAAAGGTCGCACAAGCACCCAGCTGCATCCAACCCAACAAGATTTGATGAAAGGCACGAAGGTGCATATAAACACCTATTCACTAAACATGAAAACGACCATACTGTAAGTGAAATATTGCGAAGACTCACGCAAAACCTCTTTTCGAGTTTTGTGACGAGTTGAAATTTAGCCAATGTTTCATTTTTTTATAATCCGCGAAGCTTAATGGGGGCGAAGCATGTCAGAAAACGCGGTTTATAATTGTATGCGTCTGTGTGTGAACAGTCAGTGCATTTCCTCGTACATTCATTCAAAGAAATCGTCCCAAGGTTTCGACATCTGTATCTCAGAATTGCCAACTGCCTTCGCGACAATCCGTCCAGGTGGGTCGGCAATGTCGTTAGTGTTCGTTATTACACCCTACAAGTCGTACCTATTGCCAGTAATGACTGCATCGCGCGTGACGTCGACAGCTCCCGAAGTTCGGGTTAACTGATGAAGAAATGTCCCATTTCGTGAAAATTGCGTGGGCGTTGGATGAGAACGTGCTGGCGTGCACTGGCGCTGGACGTTAATATCCGCCCCAGAGGAGCAATAAACCCCGAGTTGCGACCCAATCGGGCGTGGACCGTCCAATCCGAAGTTACGCTTTCCCAGATTATGGGTTGGCGAAACGTCTGATCGGCGCTGTGCGCGAGCGCTGGGAGGATTTTCCATATTTGCAGGTTGTGTGATGAAATATTGATAGATAAAATTTCTTTGCGAAACTTTAAGGATTGGTCACACGAGCAGGGACGTCATGAATTTTTGAAAAAGCCAGCTGAACTGATGATTACTGGCCAAGCGCAGGCGTCGAGTGGCTCGGGAATTTTCGATACGAAAATCCTCGCGACATCTGCTGTTCAATAATGTATGAAACACTGTGTCTTGACGACAACGCGACAAAATTGTTAACAAACAAGTGTGACCGCTGCTTCAAAAGACGCCGTCGCAGCCGGAGTAATTTACAAGCGCTCAAGGTTCCTGTCCACTGGAACTGAAATGTTGTTGCGACAGCTTACCGTAGTAGCCATTCCCGCAACTCTGCGGCTACGTAGTTGCAGGATGGAGCGGAGTGGTTTGAGTGTCCGTGCCGGGTGCCTTTAGCTTTGATACTTTTATGGAACAGCATTTTCAAATCGTGTTTTGTTGTCCTTTTGCTGCAGTATGCGCAAAATTTTCGTTCGGGCACTGAAATTGCCGAATCTCTTAGCTTTTGTCGCTTCATATGAACAAGTACTAATTGAAGTAGTGCTAAACGGAAGGAAGACGTTAGGGCATGATCAGCGCGTGTACTCGCCAAACCTAGGTCACATCCCAAAATTAAATCATGTTTTTAACCAATTATGGAAGGGATTGTTCATCCTAAAGCTTTAAATCAGTGGTCCTTATTAACCTTTTCTCTGCCACGCCTCCCTTAAGCCATTATCCTTTGTTTCGAACACCACTGACTTTAAATAAGTAAATTGAACGGAACACTTTTTCGTTAAAAAATTTCCATGTTGTTGTAGAACGCGTAAAAGCTCGCGCCCCCCTTAAAATTAATTGACGTCCCCCTGGGGAGGTGTGCCCCCGGTTAAAAACCGCTGCTTTAAATTGTCGCCTTGGAGCTATTCGAAAGAAAGCATCAACAACGGCGTGTGTTCACACTGAAAAAGCGCCACGTGGTCTCACTTTGGACTATCATTGTTTTTATTCACTAAAGGGAATACTTCTGGCGGTAAAAAAGTCAAATTCATTGCTGTCCAGTGTCGTGAAATCCATTTCGAGTGTGCTTTATTTGTTTTTTACACAAGTGGACACAATAACTGCGCAAGAGCGCTAATGTGCGACGGCGAGTGAAAACCAGTTCTGCCAGGCGCACGCCAGTTTGGGTTAACGCGGATTGCAAGTGTCAAGTTTTGAAATAACAAAGCTGGTGAACGCTACCGTGAACGTCGTGTAGGTTTGCTTGGGAACTGTTTGCTGTCAAATGAAACCTTACACGCAGCAACAAGCCAGAAGCAAAAGGACCGGGATCAAAAACCATGGCAGGGCGACGCCGGGCCCGGTGGAATTTGACTTCACTGCGATCCGAAAACATTTCTTGGGCACCAGACCTGGTGTCTAATCCACTCCACCCTGAAAACGGCTCAACTGGGTGCCCGTAGGCGCTTCCGGCCCTGAGTGCGGCAGGTTTGACTTGCAACATTTGACAAACAAGCAGAGCGAAACATTGAGTTTGCGCAGCGGCGCGTGGTTTTGTCGCGTAAACAAATAAAACGACGCCCCCCAATCTAACTCGCGACGAAATAGGAAGACGTGATGTTTGGATCCTGTGCAACGCATCGAAAGATCGAAAACAAATATCCAAGACGAAGAACTTCTAAAACCAAGCAGACCATAGTTTTCGAGCACAGCAAAAACACCTTTGTTTTTTGTTTACCGTAGGTTTTGCAAGCAGGTCACTCAAATCCCTGTTTTAGTCAAAAGCAAAAATTCAGAAGCCGGTCTCGTAGCACACCTCTGACATTCAAATCGGAAGCGAGTAAACATCAAGCAGCAAATACTTTTCGCTCTCTGCGGAGATGTGACACTGGTATGGAGGCNGCTGAAAACGGGAATGATTTTGTGTGAAAGCTTAAAACAGCATATTTCAATATGAAGAATGCATTTTCTCTTCACTTTGGGCCNAGTTTGTACTTGATGGCTTTTTCTCGTAAACTTGCAACAGAAAAATGCAGAACTGCCGAGTATTTGTAATTGTCATCACGGAGGAGCATTTTCCGTGATTGTAGGAAGCAGCCACTTGAAGAGCCAAGAGCTCAAGGCTCACGTTTAAAATCGAAACACTTTTCTACTTTCACGCGCAATCGACTCACAAAAGAAAGGTCAAAAGTGTCGAAACATGATTCTGAAGTTCAACCACTTGTCGGGAAAAGATTGCTGCTATGAAGTGATTGCCAACAAAATTCATGGCCGAAATATTTTACTGAGNACCTTNCAATGCTAACAACTCGGAAGAAAAAGTTACGGAGAGGACAGCATCTGTAGCAAATCCAGAAAACTGCAGTTTGTTCTAGACATTCAACTCTTCTCTAATATGTTTGAAAAAAATCTTTTTGTTCATTTACAAGGACATCTTAAGCTTAAGAAATAACGGGTGGGTATCTGTTTTTTTTCGGTCATTTTTCGGACAGAGACCGAAATGTTTTTGAAATGACCGAAAAAAATTAGGTCATTTCTGCCAGAATATCTGAAAATATAGGCTAATGAACACTGTTACGGTGAGTGTTAACACAACTATGAAACAAATGACCGGCATGTCTCAGTGACCAAATCTCTCAGCAAAAAATGACCGAAATGTCTCAGCGAAAGACAAAAACCAGGTGGGTATAAAATTGCAAATGCGCGTGACATTTCACTTGCACTGAATAGTGCGGTTGTAACTATAAGTGAAATGAAACTAGCAAATCAACGTGTGAAACGTTAGTGCGCTGAGCTACTAGTAAGCGTGCTTCTCACAAAGTGATCCACAAATCCACAAACAAACTGTGTTTTCTTTATATCACGGGAAGAAATTTGAAGATGGAAGGGCTGCAAATGTTTGTGCCGAAGCGTCATGTTTCTCCCGGCGAGAGTTCCATCACAACAGATCTGAACGAATATTAAAGTTTTATGGCTTCTGCTTATAAGATGTTTCTTTTGCGTGTAAGAGAGAAGTCATGCCGTAAAAACTGAAAATATCTAACCCGAAAGCACGAGAGACGTCTTTTATCAAGTTTCTTCCTGTGTAGAGTTTTCTGCGAGAGCTATTCATGCTGGGTTCTTTCCTTTCGTGGAATTTCAAAATAAAAAAATAGAGATGCAAACCTTATTGCCAAAACCTGCTCGAATGATTTTTAAGAATCTTTTGATTATGTAAATCTGTGATTTATAAAAATCTATGATTGTGTGTTACATGAAAAACGATATTGTTTGTATGAAGTATAAAACCTAGAGCAGGGGTTCTCAGGTGTTATGGAGCCCATGAAGAGATTGTCCACAATTTACGGAGCCCCACAATAAATTTTAATGCCGTTATTGCTTCTTTGGACAGTTGAAAAATTAGCCAAGTCAGTATTTTAATAAGTAAATGAATAGCTCGCGGAGCCCCGAGGTTTCTCTCGCGGAGCCCTGGGGCTCCGTACGGAGCACTTT
>JGI24159J19872_10000810_pt1 | contig 31047 bp, 20 predicted proteins | sample Ectturendosymbi4_FD_19872 | JGI IMG/M metagenome (IMG submission 19872)
AGTCCCCTTGCGCAAATTTAAACCCCCTATTCAAGACTTTCTGGCGACGGTTCTGGTTTTTAAACTTCACTTCTTTTCACGCGACAGTTTACCTGCGTTCGGTTCTTACCAGTCTGAAAAAGTAAGAAACATGCGAATCGTGAACCTAACAGTTACAACCATTTGTGACGTGTTTTGCTCGTGTGTGTGAGATTTTAACAGCCGTGGTAAGCGAGTTGCAACGTGGTCCTCACGTTGCGTTTAAAAGTCTTTATGCCGCCACACGTAATACTATATAGGTGCAGTTTGTTTGTTTTTTTGAACACAGATAAGAAAAAACAGATGTGATTCTTATAAAACACGTAGACCATGTGTTTTGTCAAATATTTCAATTATGGCGATTTCGGCTGGTTTGCCTGTGGCAGTTGATAATCCTGTTCCCGCCAGCCAAGTAGGATTTCAACAATTCCGTGCAATTGAACGCTTTTGCGTCGAAGGCACCAACAAACACAGTGATCGTGGACACTCCAGTAATGATTTATAATTTTTTACTGACCGTACTTTCAGAGCGTCATTTTCGGATTTTCGCAAATTGATCAACGCTTTCCATATTTTTCCTCGCAACAATGGGAGAAGGGGCCTCACAAGTGGATTAGCTTAGGGCCTTGCATCAATTAAATCCGGCCCTGCCACTAGCATATGTACTTTGGCTTCTTCCATAGGCATTTTTAGGCCAGTAGCCAGATTTAAGGTTTAGGGACACAAAATAAATTTTTAGGGGCCAAGATTTTTTATTGTATGCCTAAAACAATTTTTGGGCGTAACAAAATTTGGGCACAAAAAATTGGGTGATACTGCTCCCGAATGCCCCCTCACGTAGTTACGGACCTACGCATGTTTAGGCACTTATAACACATCGGTCTTTAAACAACATTTCTGCAGATCAACTTTTAGCAACATTATCTACCCAGGAATCCACCACTCAAGAAGCATCGGAAGTTGCAAATTATACAGGTCAGTAGCAAAGGATTAAAGAGTAAAAGCTGTGCAAAGTAGTTTAAAGTAAAAGTGTGAACGAGATGCCCTGCAAAGAAAATTTATCATAAATGTGAAGATTTTAAGTTTCGAACAGTTTATTGCTTCTGTTTTCTAGAAGTCCATTCTAGATATCCCTGCTTTCTTCGCAGTAATTACGCATAGCAAATAAGCTTGTTTGAGATACTCGGCATCTACATGCAAATACTTCTCGTGAAACACTGAAGCATCCGACAATATGCCGGCACAATGATGAACACCAGCGCGCAAAAGTGTGTTGTTACGAAAGACATAGACCGCGATGGCAGTGTAGCATAAGGTGTCGAACTGGGACTTTTTTATTTGTCTTGCACAGGTCAATTACTTTCAAATCTTGGAAAATAATGCTTCTTTGTAAAGAATTTTTACTTCAATTTTAACTTTTTTGAAGAAACCAACAGGCCTCAATGTTGGTTGTGTTTGAAATTTAGGCCTAGGTGAATATGATAGATCTTCAGGCTTTAAACTTCAATTGCAAAATATTTCCAAAGTAACTCATTAATGACAAAACAAATGCTTTAGACCTTACTTCACGTAACTATCGTTCTTTGCCGCCGAGAAGATTAGAAAAAGTAGAAACCAGCCTAAACTAACTCGAATAAAATTTTACTAGGTTTACACAATCCTGCAAACATGAAATAGATTCACGGTCGTTTCTTTTAATTTCTCCACACTGCTGTCTAGTGTCTATGCATCGACTTGCTGAATAATGAGCCCATGGTAGCAACTACTTGCGATACCTGTGGCAGCAACTTTTTCATGTAGTTTGAATGAAGGTGTATAACAATTAAATGTAAAGTTACAACTGAACTAATGCATTGCATAGGCGTAGCCATTTCAGCATATCAGTCATTTTGTGCTTTTTGAGAAGCGGCGGCCCAAGCAAAATACTGTTTCTCGACTAAAGTCAAACATTTTGCCCCCCAAAATTTTTGGGCTGGTTACGCCACTGATGCGTTGGGAGTTTTTGTCTTTGGAATCAAGACATGTAGATTTCGAAAGAAAAGGTGATGACGAAAAACCTGCTGAACATCATTTGGTTTACGAAAATGATGGTTAGTGTATTAAAAATTTGAGTTCTTTTAGAACGTGCCTTCAAGACTGACCTCAAAATACCACGCTTGGTCCTGTCACTGCACTGAACTATAGGGAAATTTTCAACAAGCTACGGTTTCAATTTTTATGTTTGCAAAGTAAAAAAGTTTTTGTGACAAAGCAATTGACGCAAACAATGGGACTATTCTATATAACGTGCAGTGTAAGTGTATCGTTAGAAAGATGTCACGAAAACCAGTTATTTGATATTGCGTAATAATTAAAGCAACTTTCAACGATTTTTANATTTCGTCTTGCAAATGTTGACAAGTTTCCATTAACCGGAATTTATTTAAGCAGTGCAGTTTTCCGAGTGGACCGCTTGGACGCAGTGCACTCGAACATGTGGCAGCGGATCACAACAGCGGACGAGGGAGTGCTTGACAGGGAATTGCTCAGCGGTGCAAGCTCAGCCATGCGCGACGCAATCCTGCCAGGAGGTAGCAAATTTTACAACTGCAACACCGGTCGAAGCTCACAGTCAACCTCGTCATTTCACAGGAAACTCGAGTAAGTAGTTGTAAAAAGTACAGCTTGGTAGGTAATCATCAACGAAACTGTACAGACCATCAGTGAAACAACGACGAGTTGGTGAAAAGTACCGAGCTGTAACTGCGAGTTATGTTTGAGGTTGCAATGAAGGACTTCGTGAGTTGTCTTTGTGAGTCAAATTTTAATCACGTTCTGCAGGAAAAATTCTGNGGAAAGCGCAAAATATTTAGTCTGTCGGNGGCCAACACCCGCTGTGCCTCTATAGTTCTTGGAGCTTATTAATTTTTAAGGCGAATAATACTTATGTTTATGAAATTGATGATAGTGTTCCTATCGGCAGCCATGACCCAGTCGTTTGTCTGAGCAACAGTTGTAGCGTCATGGCGACACCTAGTCAAAAATTTGCCTTGACTGTAACTGATGCCCACGAAGCTATGGAATATCTGTACTACCAGCTTACTAAACTGGAGAAAGATTTTACAAGCTTTTTCGAACTCCAGCATTGGTGGCTCTGATGGGCGGATTCAGGCGGTGCTAAAATCCTTGAAAGACCGCCAAAGCCACTGAAGTGGCTCGCGGCAATTTCGATCATAACTCGCCGGCCGCTCACGCTACGGAGTAAATGAATAGATCATTAGATGCAGAATTTTGTGTATTTTCTGATAAACAAAAAGCAGGTACCTTTGCATTTGAAATTTTGCTTGGTAGTGTGAAATTACCACGGTGTCATTGTGATTCATGGAAAAATTTCAAATGCCCAACACAACTTTTTTAAATGGTTTTACGCCGATAGATATAACAGAGTGATGTTTTCATGGCGAAGTTGGGTCAAAACAGCATAATAAAGTGTACGTGTTGTAGAGGTTACACTTTGGGAGAACTGCTCCCCTTCCCTTTATCTGTGTCTTTTTCTTCAATACGGTGCAGAAGAACGGTACATAAACTGATAATGCCGCCTTTAACAAAATGATTTACCAAATGTTTAAAGAAGCAATAAAATGAAGTCAAAACTAATAAATTGAAAAATATCTGCTTTGCACTAACTATTGCCATTTTTTTAAAACTACACCTCTGGTATTTAAAGTTATTGTCAATGGTCATTCCTGAACTTGTCTTTAAACTTGAGTTCAAACACTCGATTAGAGACTGCTTGTTTGTAATGTTTGTCGGAAGATGAAATCGATCTTTGTTTACTTTCGTCATATCCCTACATTTACATTTTTTGCATTCAAGTCTAACCTTGATTTAGTACCGCTTGTGGGTTTCCCTGACTCTCATCCACGAGGATTAATAGTTCATTCGTTAACCACCCGGAATTATTGGAATCGACCGAGACTTTCCATTAATATCTACTAAGGTTAATATATAATAAGAAATTCAGTAATTTTTCTGCTCTTTTGCTTTCATTAATCGCAAATTTGTTGCTAGTTCTTTATTTCGAGCATTAACAGCATGGGTAGCGTTTTCCTTGTTTTCAGGTAACCGGGCTACTCATTCTTCACACACATCATATGTCCCAAATGTTACCAGCGCAAAGGATAGCACAAACTCTGTTCTGACTGAGGAGATAAAACCTACAGTCGTAGGTTTGCTTGTTACACAAGACGTGACTACGATAGATAGTGTCTTACCGGAAACAAGCTCACTGAAATCAACAAGAGACATACTTACAAGTGCATTAACCGTTGGCTCTACGCTGTCCGAAGCAGGTGCAACTGCAACAGGTAAGACTTAAAGCTTTTTTTGCAATGTCAGACAACAAACAACAAAACGTTCAAGAGAAGAACTGCAAACGAATACAGCTTCGGTGGATTTCTGATATTCGTCTTACAATGGTTGTTTAGTGTGATTTTTTGTATAGTAAGTGTAATTATTGTTGTGTTTCATCTTACAGCAGTCCTGAAGAGATCTAGGCAAAGAAACGTATCGAACATAAAACATTGATGACATATTTCAAGTCAATGCTGCGGAAATCTGCACCAGCATAACTGGTCTGGTTTGTGATAAACTTGCGAATAAAACGCAGTGCTCTTACCTCAAGATCTTTCGTATAGTTATTTTTTTGCAAAGTTGTAATTCTCACGTTAGAAAAATATTTGAAAAGTATGAAATTCGGCTTAGAAACATCCAGTGACGTAGCCAGCCCAAAAATTTGGGTGGGGCAAAATGTTTGATTTTAGGCGAATAACAATATTTTGCTTAGAAAAACGCCTCTCAAANCACAAAATGACTATATTTTCTAAAAATTTGGGGGGGAATGGCCCNTTTGCCCCCCCTCCTGGCGACGCCTATGAACACATCGCCTGAACTACTTTCTCCTCCATTTGCAAATGGGAGCAAATTGTAAAAATGTTAAAAATATTTGATATGAANGGCAGCTTATTTAGGGTAGATTTGAAAGGAAGTCCCAAGTTATTAACCTCACAGATTTTTAAGCGAAAATGACAAAGAAGAGCCAACATGAAATAAAATGTATCATGTGAGGTCTACCGTAACATTCTTGGTGAGTCGCATATGGAACAAAATAAGGCAAATTCAATTTGCACACACTTCTCTCCAATGTGGGAGTTAAAATTAGTTTAAGTGACAAATGCAGAAAGTATTTTAAACGATTTTACGCAAAAAGTGCTGGTTAAATTTGATGAAGTGCGAATTGGACGTTTAAAATACTTTTTCGGTTGTGCTGACAGGCATGCATAATCCCATGCGAACTGAGCATGGTCCATTTGCGTTGCACTTGAGAAAGACTATGGCTGAAGCAGAAATAAAAAAAGATTGCTTTAAAAAGTTATTTCTATAAAAATGTTTTGTACTTGTCAAGCCAGTAGACCGTTTATAACGACTGTTTAAAGCCTGAACCGCCCGATGTAAATCAATGTGTCAAGTTTACTGTCTGCACGTCAAGCCTGTGTGATGTGATCAAGCTTGCGTAGTTAGGACAACAAACAGTTTTACTGGAAAATGTCCCATCGTCATTTGTCAAAAGTGACGCATTGTCTTTTAGTGAGTAATGCTGCTAAATCAGAATAGATCAAACACTAGTTTGCTGTTTTCCACACTAATTTCAAGAACAAAATGCAAAACTGACGCAGTAGTCTTTCAAATTTCTCCTGAATTTAGAGCAGAAATACCGGCTTTAACAGTTTTTGAGTCTAGACTTTTGTTTTATTATTGAATTTTAGACAGAATGGTGGTTATCATCGAATATANGTTCTTTATGTNTACTTAGCTCTTCGGCATCCGAATCGAAGGAAGTCNAATTTGCAGAATTTTTAANTAAATTCGACCATCAAAACTAAGTGTAATCATATAAAAATGTTTACTTTTATATCTCCAATTANAAGTTTCCTTACATTATCTAAAAATTGTGTCAAATAAATGCTATGAGCGTTGTCTGCATATTCAATGACTGGGCGATAATTTTGCTTGTGACGTCTTTATTAGCCACATGACAGTGAAGCCTTAAGACCTGGCAGTTTGCGTGACGGTAGAGCTTATACCCATCGGGAGTTAACTTTTCACAGATGCTAATCCGATTATCTTCTGACTTTTTATATGTAGGAAAACCATGGTTGTGTTTTTATAAGCAGCAAATGCAGTCATCACTTCGCTTTGTGAGTTGGTGCTGGATAACGTAGGCTCTTGCTTATCTATAAATCAGTTGTTTTTTTTCAGATGGCAAGCGGTAGCCAGCCAGCCAAAACTGATAGCCTTCTAAAGCGGTCTCGCACTTTAGATTTTGACCGGATCAGCAAGATGGCCTTGTTCTTATACTGTAGTGCAATTAGTAGGCCCACGTATATTTGAAGTTTTGCACAAAACGTTGCGCAATGAAGTTGGTAGTTTCGAACCAAACAACTTTTCAATGTCGTTGTTGTAATTGTGTCGAACTTTTCAATGCCGTTGTTGTAAACTCTCGCTTTTTCGGGATGTCTGCATTTATTTTTGTTTCTTCTCATGGATGACAACATAGGGTAAACACAATCATCAGCCAACTTGCAGCCTACAAAATGTTTTATGGTTGATGATCCTACCACCCCAAGAGATTAAGGATATACTCAAAATTAATGCAGACATCCCGAAAAAAGCGAGAGACTATGACACAACAACACGTACAAATGGCAGAAATTGAACTTGTGGCAGTGGGTGGATTGAACAGAGTCACTGCATTCATCACCAACATACCGAACGACAAACTCGGAGAAGTCTCATCGTTGACGTTTCCTAATTTCCTCATCTTGTTTATAAACCGAAAATCGTTAAAGCGGTCAATGTAGATAGTTTTTATCCTTACATTTATCTATTCAATATTAGCGGAAGATTTATTCCGAAATAACCCTAGCTTAAGCCGTATTTAAAATCAGTTAAAGAACCTGGAAATCCGAACACTGCATATGGGCGAAAACACTTTAGAGATATTTGGGCAAAAGCAAAGTAATCAGTTTCCAAAATAGCAAGTATGATTTGGTATGACTTGCACCAATGTTTATTTTTAAGCTTCCGCAACTGCTTTTTTTTGTAACTATTGAATTCACAATCAGTATTTTTCCTTTAGTCGTCTTCTTGAAGAAAGTTGCTCATGGATACGGATATCATAATTGTTTGCAATTCCAGGTTGCGTCGACTTGTACAAGAAGTGTGAGAGATTAGTGGCGTTTTGCGCAACTGTGGAAAATGTGGCGCTCAGCTGCCCACGCACCTGTAGAGTCTGCACTGGTGATGCGAATGCCGACGTCACTGCTGTTGCAACCACAAGAATGCCTTCTACTTTAACGGCGACCACCCCTGCTGCTGTCATTGGTAAAAAACAAAACTACCAGAGGTGTTGGCTGTTGGAAAAACGTTAAACGTTTTGAGAGTAAATTGTCATATACGACAAATCACCTTTATCACCAAATATAATGTAGTGCTACTCAAAGGGTTTCTCATTTCATACTAAGCCTATAGTTATACATTCGTTCATGTAAGATTTTTTGTCAATAAACTTTTATGCATAATCTCATTTGTTGTGCGTCACCGAACCTGAACTATGTTCCTTGTTCGGTTGCTTCAACGCATTGCCGTCGCTACGTGGGGGCTTTGGTGGGCTTAGACCCCTCAAACAAAGCTCCAAGCCCCCCCAAATTGAAATATGAAGCACTATAAATTAGTGAAATTTTTGTCAAATTTGAATGTCAAGCCCCCCTTCACGAACGTATATCCCCCCCGCACAAACGAAAAGCCCCCTATTGACTTTCTGGCGACGGTTCTGCTTCAACTCTTCTATTTTGTGGAAAGCTTAAAGAAAATCGGTCAATAACTTGTTGTTTTCAATCGCTTCAGATTATATCATCAATTTTACAGAAAGAACACAGTCGAATGAAGTCTGCGTTGACACGTTCGGTAACTGCGCAGAGCTGATATCGGAATGCAATGACCGTGACTCAATGCAATATTTACAAATCACATGCAGGAAAACCTGCGGATTCTGTCCAAATACGAGCTCCATGTTTGGCGATCACTCTTTGAACAAGGGTAAGCTTCGTAGCAACAGGCAAATGTGCTTTTGTGCGTATCACGTAAGTAAACGCAACGATATGCAGAACCTGTTACAGGCATGATTTGATGTTATTCTGAATTTGGTTTTCTCATGTATCACTGACGTTTTTCAAGGCCTCTTATTAACATATTTCCTGGGCATTTGGTGGCGCTGGTATCCAAAACTTGAAAACAGTTTCCTTCAATATATAAAGCGAGTTTTTTTAATATATGTTGGTTTCATAATGTATGTTATATGTATAGTAGATATTATATAGTGTATAATGTATAATATATTATAATATGTAGAATGTAGTGTTAAAAATTCTGTATATGTCTTGGGCACCACGTGCACAGATTTCGCACGAACGCCTCGTTTGTAAGAGCGCTTCTTATCAAGTCTCAAAGTCACCATAAGCTAACGCTCTGTGTGAGGGCACTGTGAATGCAATGGGCTTCGATTAATGTTGAACTATGTTCAACAAACTTTTCTTCGGATTTCATTGATCTTGACCGCATGGTTGCACGTATTGGTGGACTAGAGCAATTATTATTATTATTACAATTAGCAATTATTACAATTATTACCTAGTGTTTCCCATGTTAAGGTCTATAACACATGGATTACTAGTAGTATGCAAGGTGAAAGTAAAAGTTCACATACCAAGCCATACAGAGGTGTACGAGTACGCACTTACGCATGAGCAATACTGGGAGAGAATAAACTCAAAAAGATTCAGCCATCATACAAATTTTTCATCGTCATATACAAGCAGACAATTACATAATTCAAAGAAGTGAAATCTTGCGAAAAGCGGCAGAGACTTGTACACAGCAACGTATGAAGGGAGTGTCCAAATAATTCAGATGATAATGGATCTCTCAAAAATTGCGTGGAGAAGAGTACTGTTTATACTTTTCGGCATACATTTACATGATCTCGCAAAGCTTTTTTTATTCAAAAAAATTTTTTTAAGTGTCGACATCGCGGAAGTAGTTGCTCCATATCCACAGTTAAAAAAAGTGATCTAAATATACCTTCCAATTCGGTGAATTGCGATTTTCTGGAAAACCTAACTGGGCATAAATTCGGCCAGTGTATTGTGAATTGAATTCGTTGATCTTCAAATCGGACCTAATCTTTTGTTGGTAGAAGCAGCTAAATTGCATCTCTTTTACTCTTCTCTGGAAAACTGATTACGCAAATTCATTACAGTGCCAACTCAGCGGATTTGCTTATTTCTCATCTTGTTTTAAACAAAAATGCAAAACGTGTTCTAAATTCACAAAAAAATGCAACGAATGCCCAGATAAAATCAATTTTCAGTTTCTAAAGTAAGAAGTTTGCAAAATCACAATTTATATTTTTATATATTTCAGCATATAATGCTTTCTTGTCCTTTCGAACCAAAAATATTTTTTAGAATTGATAACCAAAACAGTTCAACGCGCCCTCACCAGTATTTTTTGTAATTCGCTTCAAATCGCGATTCCTAATGTTCCTTGTGACTCGGAGTGACGGCTGTTTGTTATTTACACCCAGCAATGAACAAACCTACGAAACTTCATGTTTATCTTGCCCTTTGCGCTTGATCCGATGCAGGATGGTGAAAAACAACAGTTTAGTTGCACCTGGCAACAAGTCAGAAAACTGCTGCAGCGGTCTTCACGAGGCAGCAGTATCTCATAATTGTGCAGAAGCGCTGCGCAGATTTTGATGTCAATGCTTCCACAACGCACAAGAGCGAGCGGGTGGGAGAATCGGAGATGTTAAGATTTGTCCTGGGTTTTCTCTTTGGCGCTTAAGTTAATGATTTCGCTTGAAAGACGTAAGGCTCAAATGATTTTAACACCTGGTAATATGAAAAAAATTGTATACTTTGAAAACGTGAGACATGATAACGAATTGTAAGAAAGCGAGCGCCTGACAAAAATAACTGCACTCCAGTCTGCATTTCTGTACAAAGCACCAAGATACGTGTCCGCTAACAATGTAAATATAAACAATGTAAATGTAAACAATGTAAACCAATATACAAAAAAACGCTCCGCATTCCGAAATTGTAATAATAGCCTGTCCATAGCAGCTACAGTATGTCCAACCTGTCCAACCTGCGGCCCAGTTGAAAGTTTCGTTGTTGTGAATGTATAATATAATGACAAGCTATCCTTATTTTGATAATTCTTACATTTTACGTTTTTGACACGCTGTGTGCCTCGGTGGCATTTTGTTACGTCTGCATTTCGTTCTGGCAGATTTCCATGTGTCCACTGAGGTGGTAACTCATTTTCGGTTTTGTGATTGCTACCCCTTTTGGTCCATTTGCACTAAACTGAGTTCTATTTTGAGGTCACTGGCACTTTAAACTCGCCTATGACATCACAGTTATGAAGTGATTGGAAGTGCCAGAAAGTCGTTATCAATGATTTTAGGACTCGAACGCTTTCTGTAACTTAAGCTAAATTTTAGTTTGCTGAGCACAGCGTAAGTCATTCAATGTGCGGCTTTCAAGAGAATGAATTAACATTTGGCCCAGCAACGCATTTCGGTTGGACGTGGGTGGAATGGATAGGCTCGGCGATGTCGTCGCTCAAAGCATTACTTTATGTTTATGCATAATTTCCAAAAAGTCATGACGCGTACATCAAGTATGATTTGGCCCACCAAACAACAAAGCGACCACAAGGCGAGCGAATAACAGCACCAGATAAAAGTCTTTGATAAAAATTATATAATTTTATTGAGGGAGAAAATAATACGATACAAGAAGTCTTGCTGCACCTCTAAATACCTCAAACAATACAGTCAATCTCCTTTCGTGCTTTCATTACAGACTGCGCCGACGCGAACGCTCATTGCAGTGACTGGGCGCAATATGGGTTTTGCAACAGCACTATCTACCCGGAAATGACGGAGTACATGAAGGAAAGCTGCAAGAAAACTTGCCGATTATGCAGTAAGTTGGGAATTAAGATGCACATCCAGGCTAGGCGTTTAGATGGACAAAGTTTGCTGCTTTAAAGTCAGGACGCTTACCGTAAAAGCAAAATGCCATCACTTAAATCAGATGACAGAACATAATCGTCTTTTAATCGCGCCAAGCCATTTTCGTGGTTATGTAAACTTTGATATTTATTTTTCGCTAATGTATCTGTAGCAGGTACAAGACTGGAACTGCACGTCTATCGTAACTTTTCCGACATTGCAGACGTTTATTCTTATTACGTACTAAACGGTTGCGGACATGTCAGTTTAAAGAAGTAACGTTAGCTGTTACGTGCGTATCACAATCAGTTCATATGTTCTCAGAATGTCTCAGCAAAATTTTAACTAGGCGTTTTACTTAAGTAAGCATGTGTAGATTTTAGCTGCGCACTAAAGCACTTTGATGCATCTCTTCACTTCTTTCGCAGAAGAACACTCTTGGTCGCAGTGGAGCGGTTGCAGCGCCACATGTGGCGGCGGTTTTCAAAACAGAACGAAAATTTGCACCGAAAGTGAGTGAATAAGTTATCTGCTTGAAATCGTTCCATAAAGGAGTCGTTTTCTTGGGAAAAACACAAATTATTTTGAGCACATCTCGACTAGACAGAAACATATGAAAATGTTTGTCGGCCTCACTATCAATGCAGGTGATGTTATATACAGTGTGTACTTCATCAAACGTAAACTTTTTTTCTCACGTGCCTCACCAACTTGCTGCCTTCGGCTTGAGGTTTTGAATCACTGAACACAGTTTTATGAGTGATCAAAAATTTCAGTTCACCTGTTCCATTTTAGGCTTTCATGCATGATATTGAGCTGACAGCACGTGACCATAAAGACGAGTGAACGAAGTCGTAAAATGTTGAAAGCAGAGGATAATTAAAAGCAATGAGGAAGCAAATGGCGAAAATAAAAAAGAAAAATATTCAAACAAACTAGAAGTGGTTTTCCCTAAAAACTGCTATTAGCAGAACGTAACGTTATACCTAATACGAACCAAAAGCGTTACAAAAGCCTGTGCTTTTGGTTTGAAAACTAAATAAACAAAATCGAAAGAAATGTTTCAAGAGCAGTGTCTTTAAGAAACCCGTAAGAGAAGTGTCTTTAAGTAAAACGCGATGATTTTGTGAGTTCTGCTAACATAAAAAACTATGGATAATTGATTCGCCACATATACGTGTAAGAAGCGCGGGAGTAACTTCTCAATTTACATAAGACTTGTGTTGCCGAGCTCTGGAAGAGCATTTTTCTATTATTAATACCATGAGTTTTTTTAATTTACTGGAAATTTCTGAGTAAGTTGTAGCAACGCAGTAATAAAACGCTGCCAAAGATAAAGGACATATATGCCATAATAGCTTCAGCTGCAAACTACTACGTGACTGCAAAAAATTAGAGAATCGCAGGTTTGACAAAAAGTGGCTACAGAAAATTGTACAACTCCTGGTGAATTCATTGGTGAATGAAAGGGAAAAACCTGTGACTAACTGAGCTCCAAGCAACGCGTGCTTGCATGGTACATTCAAATGTCTGATAATGGAGGATTACTAAGCTGTAAAAAACAAAATAAATGTGGGTTAAATTTTATGTCAAACAAATTGTTTTGTTAAACTCATGCGGGACTTTAGAATTAATAACAAGCACAAGTTAGTATTAGTAATTCATGAAGTGAGCAAACGTGACTTTGGTGATAGAAAATTCTCGCGTGACTTCTGCGTATTTTGAACGGATCGTTGGGGCGCAGTAGAACATGAGACTAACATCAACCAGCATAAAACTAGTTCGTTTGCTCGTTTGCAACAAAAAAAATCTCCACTGTATCCAGTTGGAAACCATCGCCTTCATGTTTACGCTTTCTTCTTTCTTTGATAGAGTTGGCAAGTAGGGAAATGATGTAGCCCAAACCGGTAGGTTATCTTTCTTGTCACGTTTTGGAGGGCACAGTCTTTCTTCCCATTTTGATGCCACTGATTTGCTATCATGTCATTTGTTAAGCCCAAATGAACGTTCTAGGTTTTATGAATAAGTTAATATCTAATTTATATAATTTTTTCTGCATCACATGTTCATCTAGCTAGCACATGCAGGTCCACAAGCTTTAAGATCAATTTATTTTGCTATTCAAACTGATCATGTTGTGCAACAAATTCAATATAGCATAGCTTAACGCATTGCAGTTAAGATTTACTGTAAATAACTAAAATTGGTTGTGGAACTGTAGGTCCATATGCCTGTGCCAACAATTGTAAACAAATCACATACTCTTTGGAAAATATATTGCCTATTAGAAAAAGAACATTTACACTTTATTCGTATGTGCAGTAAAATAACTTCTGAACTTGCTCATGTCTTAAAACCCTACTCAGATGTATTTGAAAATCTAACACCTCCGGTATCACTGCCCTCATTGGGCAATTGTTTCCACCATAACCAAGGCTTACGCAAACGTTTTAGGTGCACAGGGCCGTTTTTCAACAACTCGGAACCTGTTCCCAAACTGTTGTCACCCTAAAAAATTTACTTCTTGCATGTCAAAAAAAGTTTATTACTTCAAAACCTAATACATGTCCTTCCCAAACAAACGTGGGTGGTACTTATCAATACGACCCGAAAAATTAGGAAATTCTGCCAGTAGCATTTNTTGGAGGTCTGTACAAGACTCATGTTGTGATGTGTTCGAAGCTGGCGGAAGTACATGCAAAAAAGCAAGTCAAAATACGTCTCTGACTCGTTGAAACCGGCTTCATCACATAAATCGAGAGATTAAAATTATTAATAAATCAGTGATGTGAAAGGACATACATCAATATATAATTATATTGCTTTTCTATTCACAAGACGGCCCTATTTGTGAAACTCAAATTGAAGAACAATTAAAGCTGTGCATGTGACTGATTTACTTGCCGCCATTTTTGTGGCCTGTAACTATGAAAAATAGATACACTTACAAGTTTTAATCGTCGCAGAAGAATGAAAGTAGAAAGCAGGCAGATTCCTCAGAAGCTTGACGCAAGTTTCTGCATATTCTAGTGAAAGTAATAGCTGAGTCATAGTTTCGTTTTATTGACTAACTTGCAAATTTAAAATCATTTTCAAATCTAGGTGACAGTAAACAAGCTTTTTTGCGTCGAAAGTGGTGGATAGTGTTGCGTACGAAATATGCAGTCTACTGTACAGTCATGGAATGATTGTTTGATTTGACAGCTGTCACCTGCATGATGACTGCTCCAGTTTTTTCTAAATACAAACATTAATCAAATTCAGTAAATTTATATGGACTTTGCAGAGTTCCGCGCGGTTTTTAGCATAAACTTCATTTTTTAAAGTTTCTTTTATGTTGTACAAATACTTTTATGCTTGGAGCTGGACAACACTTGTTGCTTTACAGGCAATTGCAAGGAATCCGTCACGCGAGAACTGAGAGGCTGCAACATCCACAAGTGTCCAGTTCCCAGTCGCTCATGCAAGGACAGTCTGGCTAAAGAGTCGTGCTTGGCATACCGATCCAAAGGTACAGGATTCAAATCATGTCAATTTTGTCAAAACCTTGACTTCGCAAGTCTCATGGAACGCATGTCAATATTGTACTTCAATTGAAATTTTTCACCAAATTAATCACAAACGCAATAACTGGAATAGACCTCACTTTGAGTGGAATCTTTTCTTGATCTTCTTGGACTGCTGCCTTTGCAACCCTCCACAGAGGAAAAAATCGGTTGTGAAAATGAATGAATATATGCGTCGCAATTGATAGACTCGACTCCATCTACTTGCTGGCGTCACAGAGTTTAAATTCTTCAACAATTCTTTCAAAAATAATAAAGTTTTTATTGCGGCCGCAGATGCATGCCAGACAGCTTTGGTTGCGTCACTTTGCGCCAAAACATGCGAAATGTGTGAAGAAGCAGGAGAAACTTTGCAGGAAACTCTGCTTGGTGACAATTACTACTTCAATGCTTCCGATTTTAAAACGGGTATGTACTAATTAGAGCCCAGAGCCGAAAAGTTATGTGCTACTGTCGACTTTTGAGCAAAGGCGTGTGGAAATATTGCGGATGAAAAACGAAGCGTAATAACTGCACTGAGAGCGTTTGTTTGTATCCTAGAAATTTCAAATCCAAGTCGTCCTGTCCTGCTTCTGCCAACGTAGCTTAGAATAGCGCGGTCTGGAATGCTTGGGAATGATGTTTTAGGTCGTTTATTTAGTATTGACGATACAAAACAGGTCATAACAATAACTTCTGTTCGATCTTGATCGCTAGTATGCTACATCAATCTAAGACGAGATGCACAATTAGATCGTAAATCTTCGATCGTAAATGGTACTTGAGTAAATGTAAATTCCTTACTTTCATCGCGCGCCACCAAGGAAGCTGTTGGCTTTTCAGGTAACAAGACGTGCGAAGATCAACATGAGCTCTGCGGAAACTGGTCGCGAAGAGGGTTCTGCTCTTTTACTTACTCCATGTATATGAGGGAGCACTGCCCGAAGTCATGTAAATTTTGTGGAGGTATGGTAGATTTCTACTGTCAGGGCCGCAACCAGCTGATGTTTTCGGGGAGCAAAATGATTGCAACTTGCACCAAACAAATAAACATGTTTTTGAAAATTTCGGGGGGGGGCAATTGCCCGGTTGCCCCATGGTTGCGAGCCCGTCTACCGCTTCCGTTAGCTTCGTTTCCATTTAGGCACACAGCCAAAACGTGCTTAGGAAAATAGGTTTTCGTTTTATTGAGTAGATTCTTTGAAACTCAATGAAAGCATGATACTGTACTATATGCAAGACTGAAAGACTGAGGCAAGTGGTGTTCTGTTGGACCTGCGACAAGTTTCTTGTCCGATTTCGAAGCTGGCCATAGCATTTACACAGAGCAGCTTTGAATGTTGCTTTTCCTATTATATCAATCATATCATTCCTGGCGCAGGTTGACATTACCCGCACCGTAAGTAGTTTTTCGCGAATTTCTGTTTGATATGTCGCAGGCATGAACGCGTGNAACAAAACCTAAAANTGTCCGTANAAACGATTGAAAATAAGTATCACTGCATTNTATTANCTAATGTGAATGTGACTTGCTTTGAAACTTGTTATTTTGTTATGCATCTATTACAAAATCTGCACAAAGCTTAATGCTCCGTCACAGTGTGGAACGCGTGGTCATCGTGGTCAATATGCAACGCTTCGTGCGGTGGGGGAGTGATGTCGCGGAAGCGAACTTGTCAAACCTCAGGCTGCGATGGCGACGGAGTTGAACGTACATTGTGCAACACCTTTGAATGCCCAGGTTCGAGAAGACCTTGCCTTTTTTAAACTGAGCGCTTTGTGCTGAATTTTTACATACGGACCTCTGCTGAGAGACTTNCCAGCAAAGCTCCATGGATAATNACATTGGCAACTTTACAAACGAAATCAAAAAGTTATTTTCACCATGGTTTNACTCATAAGGCAATAATTTTTTGTACTGATCAAGAAAGCAAACGAATTTCGACATCTCAGCATGTGTTCCTTCTAAATGCTAAGGCCCTATGATTCACTTTTGTTGTAACAGTTTTTTATATGTAAGAACCAATGCTTTTTGCTGCAATAGTTCTATATGTTCAAGGCTAATAAGATCGGTTTGAATTTAAAATAAACTGCACATTTTTATCAGGTTGGTTGTTTCAATCAAAACATAAGGTTCAATTAAGCAAACACCAGTTTTGCTGAGCGTGTTTACCACCACAAAATTTCGATGTATCACCTCTTATGAAATGAAAAACTGAGGGAAATGGTTGACTTACAACGTAAACAAGCAAATTGGGTTGCTGGGTAAATTTGCACAGAGTTATCTATTCAGACTGTACAAGCTGAAGAAAAACATGGCCATCGAAAAGATCTTTGGACTTTGCCACTTGTCCACGTAAATCTTAGGTCGGTCCAAACGCCAGTTTGGAATAGACATAAAAATGGGTGCCAATATTTTTTGATAAGACATTTCGCTTTTTTCTGTTTCTTTCATTTATCTTTTATTTGCCAGTTTTCTGCATTAAACACAGAAAGCAAGTGGTTGGTCAACAGACAAAAATTTGTCTCTAGTTATTTTTCACCAAGCAACAAAAGCAGCTCGTATGTTCTTATTCGTCACTCAGAGCCAGAAGTTCGTCTCTTCCTTCGTACACGCAACACAAACTACCTTGATTGGTGATCTCGCAAATATTTTTCAGTTTGCTACGACCAAAGCCCTGGATGCTACGATATGCAGCAAGCTGAGATGTGCAAACAAACATTTTGGAGCTTTGTGTGCAAAGAAACTTGCGGAGTATGTCCACCCACGTCGATAGCTGGTACGGCGATTGAATCTTGTCGTTAACGTACTATTGATATGTAATAAAAGTAGAACCATTTTGTTTTGTCTTTGGTGCCAACAAAAAGGTTTCGGGAGTATGAATCGCTAAAAACATTCCGATGATAAGAGCAATGTTTCCACAATAAAGATTTCATTACCTTCAAAATAAACGAGTATGCAACTCACTCCATGGAGGTCTATTCTATCCGTGTTGACAAATAAGGTGTGTAAAAAAACNTACGACGCTCTGTTAAATCCTGGTTGAATTACAGTGTAATAAATCACAGGATTTTGTCAGCTCGAGCATGTGGCGCCAATAATGCAGCTACTGCGTGAAACAGTGAAACTGCGGTTTCAAAACAATGTGAGGTACTTTCACTGTGGTTGAGAACAGTAGTTCGTTTAAAATAGTGACTGCATTTCGGGAACAGAGTTTTTACGCTCTAAACTCTAACCTCTTTAGATGGGGCCAATAGGCTTTGTCATTTATTTTAACAGAACTAATTTTTTACTTTTTCTGTAATTTTTGCTTGAAATGTAGTGACAATCATGCAACAATTGGTCGTCTTCATCTTTGGTCAAAATATGTCACCGCCTGCAAACTTAGGTTTCATGATCAAGGAAGTTTTGATGGTATCCATTTAAAAGGCAATACTTGTCTGTAATTGTGCTATCAATCTTTTTCAGGACCTTGCTATGACACTCGAGAAGACTGCAAAACCCTGCGAAACTCAGGAAAATGCGCAAACAACGTTGTGGCGAGAGCATGCCCAAACTCGTGTGGAAAGTGTCCTGGATATGTTGCTGAGCAGTCAGGTTCGCATCGTAGGTGTATAGCATTGATTCCTGTCGTTCCTAAAAGCTGTATTCCTAATTCCTTGCATTGCTTATCAAAAAATTATTGGTCTGTTTTTTTCAGGTACTGAAAGTCAATGCATTGATTCAGATGCGAACTGTGCAGTTGGCGCAGTACTGGGCCTTTGCACAGCTTCAAATGTGGCAGCTAAGTGCCCCCTTTCTTGCGATCTGTGTCGTCCGGCCACTGAGGGACGTACTGGTACAATTCCTGCTTCATCTATTTTGCCAGTTGTCTCGGGATGCACAGATACACTGGCAGTTTGTCAGGATCTCAGGAGCAGCTGTAACAACAACTCTGTGGTGACGCAGTACTGCCCGAAAACGTGCGGCGTTTGTCAAGGTAATTTTAATTTTGAAATAAGTTGTGCAACTGCTATCAGACAAATCAAGTATAGAGCTGTTGCAAATTGTTAGCGAAGCAAACTTAGCCGCAACGCGAACATGAAAGTTGTGCTTTACCTTTACAAAATCGATTCTGAGGGCCTCCGATGTGTTTAAGCTTCACACATCGTGGTTCAAATTAAAGAGTTAAACATTTCGCCTTTGAAAACATTTTTTCCGGAAATGCTTTCTTTTAGAAACCTGTGTGGATAACGATGGCCTGTGCCCCAAGTTGGCGAAATTAAATCAGTGTCAAAACCAAATAGTAGCAGACGACTGCCGGTTGTCCTGTGGAGTATGTTCGAGCGGCACGTCCACACCGATGACCAACTTGCCGGAAGCAGCATGCGAAGAGCAACTAAAAATCTGCGGGGGCTGCGCAAGCCCGTACATGTCCCAACACGAATGCGCTTCGGTGTGTAAGAAATGCGCTCCATCTGATGGGGAAGGTGAAGTAATTTGACACACTGTTGTTTGTAACTATTATTCATTTGATTTTGCTTGAAGTTTAAAGGTGTGGAAATGGACCCCCCAGTGATTTGATATTCACTTCATTTCAGTTTTATACTGACTATCTTGCAACAACTCGCTCAAGGACGCGCATTTTATTCCATAGTTCAAGGAAATCATTCGTTGTTATAAATTTTTTCTTTGCTATGACATTTTCCTATCGGACACAAGTTATGAAAAGTAAAAACTGTCATTAAGTTTTGAGAAACTTCGTAAGTTGATCTTACTGATTTTNACATTCAAGCACGTTGTGAAAACATTGCTCTTCTTTCTGAANGAATAGCGAGGAAAGCATTTTGTCACGAGTTATTACGTAGTTTTGGTATGCANAAGTGNTACTTTATCGCCGAATACCTTTTTATGTTATTCTTTCNTTTTGGTATTCTGGGAGCAAAGTGTTCGAGTATTCCAAAAAGCAAAACCGTTTGTAGACAAGAACGTTAATGTAAGGATCTGGCGAGCATCTGATAGCATTGATGAAACCACATTAAAAAAGCTCTTGTTTTTCAAGCAGATAAATCGCTGGTCATATCAAGTTCGGCAGAACAATAAAATGTTCAATACTTAGAAAATTACTGAAATAAAGCATTTGTCGTTTCATCAGTAGCAGATAAAACCAGGTCAAGAAATTTATACGACATCTAAAGATGTTCTCTTAAATTCACAACACATAGTTGTTTCAGACAAGCGCAATCGATGCATCAGAGATACCCTACGACCTACGTCACTAAAATAGATGCAGTTTTTAATGTCCCTTTACAATTGACAACTTCTGTCTTCCGGAGCGTTGCTCTGGTAGTACCAAGGTGCAGTGTGTAATGATTAGTGACGGCTGTTGCAGATGCCTGCGTGGACCGAAATAGCCAGTGTCCAAGATACGCACAGGAGGGCAAGTGCCAGAAGATGTTCATCGGATTTTTGTGTCCATTCTCGTGCGAAAAATGCGACGAACTGAACAGAGACGAACCCGTTGACGTCTGTGCTGATCAGTGGACGAAGGAGACTTGTGATATGCTGGAAAGCAAGTGTGACAGTATCGTGATGCAGGTTTATTGCAAAAAATCCTGCGGGATATGTAAGCCGTCCGAATGTCTCGATAAGAACCCTACCACATGTGGAGTACTTAAGNCGATGGGAATGTGCTCTTTGCCCGAATTCGTACGGAATTGTCCTGTGTCGTGCCAAAAGTGCGGGANGGATGTTGNGAAGACACCAAAAGGTAAGGCGTTTTACCTNTACAAGGATGGCAATGTTTTTTTTAAAGATCCAGTTTGTGCCGTAAAATTTTGCGGCAAATTTAGAGCAAAATTCTTGCGGCAAGTTTGCAATTGCATANATATCTCGAGGAAATTAGATTTTCACAAACTTTACCAAAATATGATGTTCTTACACGATAAGCTCACTGGTATTTTTGCAGTACCTAAAACAGCTTGATGTTTTCTGTACTTGTATTCCTAGCGTCACTGCTGTTGGTCAAGTGTTGTGAGCTGCCCTCAAGTGCTTTGCTAGATTCAAGAAAAGCCGTACAAGCAAAGATATAATTGAAGATATAGAAAAGCAAACGTTGCGTGACATTTTAAATTTATGGAAAAAGGGCATGTCTTCCAAACATCGTTGCTTGAGAAATAGTTTACTGCATAAAATAACGGTATTTACTTTTAGATGTGGAACACTTCATTACAGTTCTGAAGTTTCACGTCTGGCTCCCTCAAAATTTACGACTACAACTAAAATTTATGAAAACTACAGCGACAATTACGCTGGAACCTACTTGCTGTTGCTAATGGTTTGTTATCACGAGTTTTTTCAGAAGATCTGCCGGAAAAACTTGAAACCTGCACGGACAAGCGGCAGGATTGTGCAACCTTGTTCATCAATGGTCAGTGCGAACATGAACTAGTTAAACAAGTATGCCAGAGATCGTGCAGCACCTGTCCGAGCGCTCCACCTTTGCAAGGTGTCATTGATCCTGGTAAGTGGCGCAAACTGTTTATTTGCGCAAGATGCAACCTTTTTGGTTTCTTCAGCTTCAGATATTTGGACAAGGAACAGTGTATATTGTCTTTTACAAATGGCTCACTGCCAAAAGCAAGTGGGGGAACGCTGCATGGAAAAGGCCATACCAGCTAGTGAAGGTTGCTGAAAGGTTTTGTTGAAAAATGCACAAATATCAACAAAAACGCCATAATCTTTGCTGACGTAATCAAAGACGTGGCAAACGTTTTTCTCTTTTCAAAAATAGTGTACGACGAGGTTTCCTACGTTTCTCCCCAGTACTGACTACATCACTATTTGCTACTGTTTGTCGCAGTTTAAGATCTACATGTTTGTATGTATGACTTGTGGCAGAATTTTAAAATGCACGCACAGATGCTGGTACAGAACAAGTAACGAAACTCTTGCAAACGAATAAGTGGAATGACAGGTTCGAAGTTGCACGCAGCAACTTATTTGATAGCCATTCGATAGAAAACAGAAGAACGCGAAATAAATACATAACACATTTTTGTAAAACTTTGAATATAAGCGGAAAACTTGGAAAAACATTGCATAGATGAATGTGTGTCGACTGTTTCATAGTGCCGTTGGTGTGATGTGCAACTGGCGGGTATATTAAATATGATTTTGACAAAGCACTTCTACAGTATACTGTTCGCAGTCGCGAAGACTCGCACAAAGCCTAAATTCAAAGTCATAACTATGTGCTATGCATCACCTAACTTAACCTGTGTTGACTCGTTTTGTAAAATGTTGTTTTACCTTATTATTTTTTTTCACAATCAAACTTATGTCTAAACAGCAAGCATCTTCCCAGTAAACATGGAGTAAAAATTTTGAGGATAACAATAATTGCTTGCAAGCATTTTTCCGTTCATTTTCCAGAGATTTTACGCAACCTGAGCTTACTCCTAATGTGTTCTGGTACCAGAAAATTTGATACATTGATGCAAATAAATTTTGTGCAAAATATTTAAGCAGCATCAGTGAGCATAGTCTTCGAAATCTTTTCAGTACTGTTGTTGAATAGCCTACGTTTTAAATTGCGAACATTTTTTCTACATGACATGATCTAGTGCTTCGAAACCAATCCGTTTACTTAGCGTTTAGAAAATCCGTTTTTAAGACAAATCTTGCCATAAATGAATAGAGGTGGAGGTGTTTTTAAACCCACTGTAAGTTAGATGTAACATATACATCACGTACGCATTCAGGATAAATCAAATCTTGTTCCTAGTGTTGAGCTTGACTCAAGATACGCGAAGAAAAATTTATTTTGTTACAATTTAACTTAAGCATAAACTGAATCTAAAAAATCGCTTAGTTTCCATATTTTCCACTGCAGTTTAAACCAGGAAGTTTTAAAATATACAAATGTTCACTTTTCCACTACGAAAAAGTCACTTTATCTGTTTAGTATAAGCCAGTGGTTCTCAAACTTTTTTATCTCATGCACCTCTTTAACTGTTATTCACAGATAAAATTCACCCTTAGAAATTTAGTTTGTAAAGAACACTTTTACATCAGTACTCTAAAAAAGAAACTAAACTCTTCACAATTGATAAGCTCTTTGGCCTCTAATTTAATTAATACCAAATTATTTGTAATTAACTAACTTTTCTTCTGAATGAAGTGCAGAGCCGACAATGGCTATAATTTGTGTGCTGCGGATAAATGGGTGGCAGTTTAGAGAGCAACTGGGAGTGATACACCACAAAACAATTAATAAACTTACAGAACTGGACGCAACAACTAATGCATGTTTAACTATATTACATTTTAAACAAAATCCTAATTAAAAATTCCCCGCTTGCAAATACAAAATTTCCCACTGGTGGGAAATTCCCCCCGGCTGAGAACCCTGGTATAAGCGATCCTTACCTTACTGTATCCAAGTTCTAGAAACGCCTGAAAAACTACGTCAGAAAAGCTAAGCATATCGTCAAACTGCGGAATGAGCGTTAAAATGTTATAAGTACGTTTTCAATTTTTCAAAGTACTAACATCTCAATGCAACCTACGGTAAAAACTTTGACTCAACATCTTGATTTGCTGTTAAGAACTTTTTATGTATTTGTACCAAATCGCAACTTTATGGTTATTGGCCGTTTATTCTGTTGGTTTACTGCAAAAACTGTTTCGCACTGATGAATTCTGCAAGCGCATTGTATTGTATTTTCATGTAGCATTTGTACAACTTTTGGCTTGCTCTTGTAACAGAAAGTAACACGTGGTTATGGAGTGGCTCTACACAGTAAACACTAATTGAGCAAGTTAACAGTTTGGGGCTTGTTTTACAACTTCAGTCTTTTAACACTACGACACTTTTGAGAGTTTTCCAGTGGTAAAACTTTAATCTTCAGAGGCACCTTGCACGGATTCGTCAAACAACTGCATCCTCGTGAAAACTATGGGACTTTGCAAGTCGAATAAAAACGTCCGGTTCCTTTGCGCAAAGTCATGTGACAACTGCCCACGAATTGTAACTAGTCGAAAGACTGATTTAGGTAAGAGTTCATTAGCAAACAAAACCGTTTAATTTGTAAGTTTCAAATAAAAACGCCTAGAACTTCTATTGACCAGCTACCGCTTCAGTGTTCTGCATGACTTCGCAAAGTAACTGGAGATTTACAATACCTTTGTGTTGTTATCATCAAGATTATAAGTACAAAACTCGGAAGCGGCTTAGCGTTTTTCAGTAAGTCAAGTCAAATCTAACAGTTATTTTGCCCTGCACTTTCAAATTCTACGCACTATTATGACCTTTTAATTACTAATGTTTAAGGTGTTAGTCAAACTTCAAGTCAATTTCGCTCCCCAGAGGCGATTTATACCTTCCAACCTAGTTACGTTTGTATTTCGGTGGTAGTTTACAATCTCAAATTCAAAGTCACTGTTTTACTATTTGCAGACAATTCGTGTGACGGTAGTGAGCTCATGTTGTGCCGACTATTTTCTGGACTTTGTACTTCAATCCGGATCATGAAAATGTGTCCACAAACCTGTGGACTTTGCACGGCCTCCGATGATCAAGAAGGGATGTCAAACAACGGTCATAGTCCTTTGCCGTTGCGACCAAGTAACAGCACTCTAGCAGAGTTTACCGCGATTCCTTTAGTGGTTTTTCTTTCACGGAAAAAAACGTGACTAACAAAAATGCATTCTTCAGCTATGTCAATATGTTGCCTCGTTAACTTGCTCCAGTTTGATGTATTAATTAAAAAAGCCGTAGATTCCAATATCTATGCACTAAACAATGTAAACCTATCTCCAAATAAACAGTTCATGAACCGTTGTTTTTTGCATTTTGTTGCGAACCGTTGTTTTTTGCATTTTGTTGCGATTACATCCACGGTTGCATAGGTCAGTGAGACTTAATTAGAGTAAGCAATGAACTTATTTTAGGTAAGCTCCACCAGGCCCGTAACTAGGGGGGCGCAGGGGGGCTTCGCCCCCCCTGGAAAAATGTGTTGGACATAGCTTAAAACTATTGGACATTGTATAAAAAATTTGGGTCCCTCTCAGAAAACTCTTCGCTCCCCGCAGGTGACCCAAGCTGGTTACGGGCTTGAGCTCAACCAATACTTACTTCTTCGTTGTTGGCATTACGTGAAGAAATAACGCACATGTGTTTGTTGAAGTTGGATTAATAACGTTTTTTAGAATCGTGCTCAAATTTTTGTCTGCAGTTTCAATCCCATAAACACATCATGTTTCAAATAAACCAGGAATGTCTTGAAATTGCACAGACAGTGCAATTCTATCATCTTTTACGATGTTACAACAATGTGTAAACACGCTTTCTTTATCATATGTTTGTGAAGATTGCTAGACTGGAATTGGGTGTTTTGAAGATTTTGCTTCGATTAAGTATTACATTGTTATCATTGCTTGATTTAACAAGTGTGGCTGTTCGCACAGCAAATGTAATGAAAAACTCTTTTCTAAGAGAAGCACTGCTTAACAACAAAAGTTATGTTTCAAGACACACAGCCATTTTTTTCTTACTAGTTGCAAAAAAACAAAAGGAAACCAAGAAACTGCAGAAAAGCTGAACTAAGAAAATTTTTTATCAGCTTAAAAGACAATTAAGTTTAAACATATATATTATTTGTTTTCAGTCGCTTCGAAAAAGTGCTATGACTTCTTTCCAGAGGAGTGCCGAGAATATAGTGGCTATTGTGGCACCAGTGACTCCTACATTTCCATCATGTGTCCAGAAACTTGCGGCAGTTGCTCAGGAACAAACCCTATCGATACTGTTGTTGCAACTGTTTCTACTCCAACGGTCTCCAGAGTGATGGGTATTTTAAAAGCGACTCTATACAATAGTCCAGTGTTTTCCAATCTTTCGGCTGGCGTGGAAACTCCCGCAAATGTTTGCATTGCTCAGGGGTTCCTGTGTGATAATCTCAATGTCTGTCCTATTTATTTAATAAAACAGATGGACAAAATGTCGCGTTTATGTTTAATCATAGAACGAGAAAAAATTTTGATTTCCTTCAGGAATAGGTGGCGCAGCTGGCAAGTTCCTCCCCACAAACAATGCACAGCGGTTAGGGAGTTAGGGTTTCCAGTCCAAATGAATCCCAGAGCTAAGTACTGTAGTTGTCACTATACTGACAAACTTTGAGTTGCTTGTTGACGACATTATTTTTCGGCACTGTCGGCTGAATGGATGAGGTATGAGAGAAACGCCAACAGTTTCAATCGACTGATTTGGAATCTGAGTCTCGTCGTCAACTATGGCATCTTCTAGCTTTCGTTTCTTGACAAATCGGTCCATAATGGCAATTAGGACAGAATTTTGCGAAAATTAATGGGAACAATAAACAGAACTGAAATTTAAATTTAAATTTACCCTTAACAAGCAACGGATTAAGGCCGGCAACGATTGACGTTACTAAAGAATAACTAATAACCGAATAGAGCTATAGCTTCATTGCGGAATGTTCACTACTTCGCAAACGATTTGCAATGGAGTTAAGTCCGAAGAAAGCTGGAATCTTTGAAGAGTTACCCGCCCTAATTCCAATCCTAATGCTGCTAATTTTGCTTCTGTAATTACACTTAACGTGCCCCGCTATTAATGTAGTCAACTGTTTTATACAGTATTTCCAAGATATGTGCAAGTTTGAATCATCGCAAAAAGACGAAAGCAGATGGCAGTCGATTGATTCCTCGAAAGCATACAGAAACACTAGTGCTTTTAAGTGTTCAATAGTACCACTAATACAGCCTTACCAGCGCAGCTATGCCTTCTCAATTTCCTAAGTGACGTTTCTGGTCCCGTTGGCACGTAACAGCTAGGCTTTCCAGTTTTAACCTTGCGCGTAAGTTTCGTTTACGATGCACTCTATTCGTGCAGATTAAGAAGTAGCGCATCGACATGCCTGTCAGTAGTTTCATCACAATAGAGACGCGAGTGCATCAACGCTCGATGATAACGTTCAATTCCGTGTGGGCGCAGTAGGTATTTCCCTCATTTCAGTGTTCGACTGAACGCCTGGAAAGGTCAGCGGCAATGTTGGAAATGGATGCGATCTCGGTCTGTTTCGACGGAAACACTGACACTCGTGGAACCCTGAATTTCCGCGGAACCCCGGTTAAAAAATATCGCAATGAACAATCAAACGCGAGCTCGTTTCTTCTCTGCTGCTGACCTTCAGTTTGCGTTCTTAAGCATGATTTCAATCTCATTTTCGGGTCTTGGAGATTAACGTATTGTTCACATGTTTATCAAGGTGCTTGGAGTGCATGGGGCATGTGGTCGGCCTGTACCAAGACTTGCGGCACGGGAGAACGAAGCAGGACACGATCCTGCGAACAAGGTACAAGGTGCTTCGGACCAAGTGTCATGTCTGGATCTTGCGCAAAAGATGCGTGTGGTCGACAAACTGAACCAAATCAAGGTATCATATTTATTTAAGTAAGGCTGCGTGAAATTCTGCACTGATTGGCAAAAGGCTGTGTTAGAATGCGTTTCCGAAAACATTAGAGATAATTTTGAGCAAAGTTTTCATACGTGTTTTATAACGCCATACCGTTGTTTCATGTTTTGCAATAAACTTGTGTGATCAAACTGAACATGATTTTTGATTTAATTACTGCTTTTGTCAAATGCTATTTTACAAATTTTTGTTTTTTTTAACTATAACCAAACATTGCAATATTTTTGTTATAAAAGTGTTTAATATTGATAAAGAAATTGGTTGGTTCAATTTACTTGTTTGCTAAGTTTTGACGGCTTTGGATACTCTGGAAAACATCTTTAAATTTAGATTTGATATTTTTATTTCGCGCTCTTTACTGCATGGTTCGCATACATGAGCGTCGGAGAGATATTTTCCAGGGGGAGCAAAAGTGGTGAAATTTCATTTTACCCAATCGAAACTAGGAAAACAACCTTTTTTTGCTAAAAATGTAATAGGAAAATGTCAAATTTCAAAGTCCATGGCGACAAAGCCCCCGTGGCCTCCTTCTGACGCCCATGTTAGCAACGTCAAGGTCAAGTGACTGTATCGCTGCTTAATTTAATGGATCGTGTTTTCTCTTAGAGGTCATTAATCTTATGATGGGTTTGCTTACTTGGACTAGTTTTCTTTAAGCACAGTTTTATCTGCTGGTGGCAGCAAATTCTTACGTTAGTTATATCTGAATGTTGATTAAATCATGAAACGTAATTGAAACGCAAACTGATCATTAATCTTCATGGCTTTCTCGTAAGGTCTGTTCTTTTGACAGGAAAATGCTTCGACCGATCCATTCTTTGTTCTAAGTGGAAGAACCGATGTGACAGTGAAAGATATCACGATTACATGAAAATCCAGTGTAACTATTCTTGCGGATTCTGCACACCAAGTGAGGTTAATTCAATTCCAGCCTGTTGCTTTCTTTCCAAGCTGCTTGTGTAAGTCAACTTAAACATGTCAACAATAAGTCTCAACCTTTGCGGAAACTTACTGTTGGAAGGTGGATATGTAAAAGTTTGGCTCATCGCAAAGTTATGAAACCATGGCAGGAAGATTCCTCGAAAGCTCACAACAAACTTAGAGCCTTCAAATTTGAAACAAAACATGTGTTTCTATTTGATGTCGTCATAAAATCCAGGTCACAACTATATTGTCATTATTACATGGCTCTGTCAAACATCTGTTTTCTTACAAAAAATGATTTTTTGCTGGTAATCAAAACTGCACTCGTATTGTTTGCGCGCCACAAAGTGTACAGGAATAGCATTAGACGAACTGAAAAACTTGCCTTTAAGGCAAAGTCACCCCTTTTCAGCCATTGTTCTTAAGCGTCCGCGGCGTATAACTACATTATCTTAAATAGCTTGAGCTATTTTCACACCTACTCGGACACTAAAGTAGGCGCCAGCTTTAGGATTTAGGAATAACTCCTGTTCAAAAAGCAGCCATCGTGTCCTTCAAAATGGTGCCCATTTCCTGGCTTCTCACCATACAATACAAGATACTTTGAATGTTATAACCTCTCGGGCGCTCTTTTTGCCAACCCATTCCATTAAAACGGCAAGCATGAACACGTCATTGCTAAATTTAAGAAAAATTCGAATCATGTACTTAAGTGTTTTTAGTCGAATGAGACGCGCAATTAATTCCACGTTCAGGATAAAATGTGCTTTCACGTTTTCGTTCTCGATAATCACGTTTTCATGTTATGAAAAGATATAATTTTTAAAACACCGTTGCAAAACAGAAGTTTCGTATAATGCACCGTAAGCGCACAACAACTTGATTTTAAACTGGTACGAACACTAAAACGTTATTGCTGCTTATTGCGTTTGCAAAAAATAGAACAGCAAAACAAATTAAACTTCGTTGTATTAAGCACCCTTATTTTGATATCGAATAATTTTCTCCTTTTGAGGGGCTTACTGGAGTGAATGGACAGAATGCAACTCTGCATGTAGCAGTGGAACTCAAAATCGTACGAAATTATGCGATGTGGAAGGAAAATGCTCAGAAGAAGGGGAAGGAAAAGTTGAACAGCGAAATTGCTCGTTAATGGTATTCATACAATTTTGAGCGATAGGTGTCTGTGAACATTCGTGTTATCCACTATTAGCCTGGTTATAGAAAACGATCGCCTCTTATCAACTAAATTGTTTATGCACAGCTGGTTGGCCTCTTTCATAAATCTATTTCTTTTTGTAGGCTTCGTTTGTGATAAACTCCCAAATTGTGCTGTATCCGAATGCAAAACTGATTTTTCTCGGTTTTTTCACCCTTGAACAATCACTACCTTTCACTTGCTAAATTTACTTCTGGATGGACCAAATGTGCAATTAAGTTTATTTTGTTTACCACGTTTAAGATTCGCTGGTAACATGTTGGAAAAACTGCGGAATACCAAGTTTTTTGGCCGTTTTTACTATTCGGTATTGTTTTGACTTTGTGCGCAGCAGTTTCAAAAAAATCAAACTGTTTTCTAGTTACTGTAGAAAATTTGGCAAAAACACAAAATTTTTTACTCTGGCTTCTTCTATTTTGTTGAGAATCAACTTAAAAGTTTATTGATGGCTAAGAGATGTCAAATACTTTGTGAAGTTTATATTAGAGTGGGTTTCTGCGGATCTTATTCTTGTTCTCACGATCTTTGACGAGCACAATGCCTCGACTATGTAGCTTTCGGTTAGTTATCGGTTTAGCCTTTATTCCAGATAAATTAATAAACGTTTTATGGTTTGTTTCTAATCTGTAGCACCGCTTTTATGACTTTAGGTAATGCTATTCTCTGTCTCCCTAAAAGCCATATGACACACGAGATAAATATGGACAAAACGTCGTAAAAAGTAGACAAAACACGAGCTTTTATGTGTGTTTACAAAACTCGCTCTTTTAACAACGTTGCTACGGAACCCTGATTATAAACACTGGTTTTGTAATGAAGACCAATGTTCCCTGTGTGCAAATGTGCAGAACCACCAGACCATTTGCGCAGTGAAATCTCATTGTCGCGCACTTGCAACATTCCAAAACATTGGAAAAACACGGAAACAAGAAGCTATTTGAATTGAATGTGTAGTTGTTCGTATTTTTATAAGATTTTATACTGTCTCTAATAATTCACAAAGTTTGTAATTCATTTGGAATTCTGTTGACTCAGGCTTAAAATATTCATGATCACTAAAGCAAACATTTGCTCAGTGTAGAACCTTCTTAGAGGGAACACTGATGAAGACGCTGAGCATTTTTTCTTTTGGAGAATATTCTATGTTATGCATGAAACGCTGTAATGGAATTATGGTCGTTCGGGTGCCCGTTTGTTTTGGAGAAGGCAAATTTGCCAAATTCTGTTTTTGTTTACGTGCTTGACTCAGACGCATGGTCCGTATCACAACCTGTTTGAACAACTCTTCGCCATTTGCTGTCGTGAACGACCCAACAAAAACGGTATTACAAATAAATTTGACCAACATTCTGGGGTGGCCAACCTTTAGCACACCATGCGCCAACTTTTTCAAACGCGAGTACCAATGCACCATACCATCGGCTATTTCTTCAAACGATGTTATTGCATGTCATTTTTTATTTACAAGGTAATATAATCAAATACAAATGGAATATCTGGTAAAGCAGAAAATAAACTTCCCATTTACTTTCTTTTTAATAAGACGTCTAAGTTTGTTTTGATTTCACCAGTTTTTTAATGTTTGGAGTTAAATTTGTTACTGAGAGCAGCAGATAATTCTTTAAATTTGAATCGTTTAGGCGCGACCTCATTTTGCTTCTAATCAATTTCATGGACGAAACTGCTTGTTCGCATGTGTACGTCGTTTCAAAACGACACATAAGTTTGAGCGAATT
>JGI24159J19872_10000811_pt1 | contig 31046 bp, 20 predicted proteins | sample Ectturendosymbi4_FD_19872 | JGI IMG/M metagenome (IMG submission 19872)
ATTATGCACTATTCCCTTTACAAAATAGGCAGTTTCGCCCTTGGGAGGTCTGCAGCCTAGATGACCTTTGGTCCTTCGCAGCCTCCCACTCCCTCAAGCATATCATAAATCGATGTACTTGGAAGTCATCGCAGTACTACATTATAATAAGCAGGATGACGTCATTCATGCGTATGTCTCAAAAGCTCGTGTTTCNTCAAAGTAAATGTATTTGCGCCATCAAGCGTATACTCTCTACTACCGCGATGTATGTATCCTNGTCTTCCTTCATGTATTTGCGTATTCCATGTTACTGCGATGCATGCTTAAATTCAAGCGCCTTGCGTGTGGGAGTGACAACGTTACTCAATACAATACAATCTGCAATCTGTCGCATCTTCAGAGGGTTTGAACACCTCTCCAGCTTCACCAACTGGCAAGTTATGGTCGAACAAATATGGGCCAATCGCGGCAATAAAAGGATTACGTGAACTTTTTTGCCTTTGATGGCAAAGTAGACACCGGCTTTAAGTGAATCGGAATCGTTTGGTAATTCAACAGTCTTCATCAAATTTGGGCCAATTAACAAGCGTCATTCAACTTTTGGGTAAAATCAAAAAGTGAGGCTGCATGGAATAGCTTCATTGAAACTTGAGTATATTTAGAAATTTCTGGGTGAACTATATGAGTTTCAGTCAAGTTTTGATAAAATTAGGATCATTTGGGTAAATTTTGAAAACCTCAATAAAATTTGAAGAAATTAGAACAACCTCACTCAAATTTGGGTGAAATTAGAAATATTTCCATAAATTAGAAAACTTGGGGTAGATTTTAACAGACTAATAAATCAACTGTAGGCAAATGGCAATAGCTCCATTGAAATTTGATCCAACCGGAACAGTTTTTTTCAATTTTGGGTTACTTCAAACAGCTTAACTCCAAATTTCCAATTCGGGTAATATACAAAAGCTCCATTGAAATTTGAATAGCTTACAATAGGAAACATTTGGGTATATTTCAACAGCCTCCATCAAATTAAGGTAACTGAAACAACCTAATTCAACTTTGGGTAGAAAGAGAAATATTGTAATTTTGCAAGATCTAGTTGTAAGATAACCCACTGTTTCATCTAACAGTAAATTTTTTGAACATCAAGTTGTTGAAATTTAAGCACCGCGTTTCCAACTGTGGACAGCTGTGCAACAGCATTGGCTGCTGCCTCTCTCTTTATCTCATTGATCTATGAAAATTATTTAATGAAAGTGTAAACAAAATGTTTCTGATTGCATAAGAGCTGATTATGCCTACATCGTAGGCGAATTATACACTCTCTAAGATCTGAAAGTGTCTGGTTCCTTGCTGGGAAAGGATTCCTTTGTTTAGACCAGCTATGTCCAACCGAAAGTGCTGACTGAGCCAAAAACTTTTTCATTATCATAACTAGGGCCGCACATTGATTAACTTACTTTGATATTAGCAAACTAAATTTAGTTTAAGCTAATGTACTGAAAGCTTTCGAATCCTAACTGCTATGATAACGACTGTTTGGCACTTTTAACCACTCCGTATAAGTGTGATTTCAAAGTTTAGTGCCAGTGGAACAAGAGTAAAAATCAGAAAATAGGTAAAACGTTTTGCACCAAGGTATCAGTGGACAATGGGCATAAGGAAATCTCCCAGCCTGTTTTCTTTCGTTGAGCCTTCGGTAATTGTTTTGTTGAGGCATTTTGGTCAATGAAACATTTCGGTCATTTGTCTGACAGTTACATTAAAAGTTGCCGTAACAGTATTCATTCTCCAGTATTTTTAGGCATTCTGACCGAAATAACTTAATTTTTTCCGTCAGTTCAAAAACATTTCGGTCCATGACCGAAACAATACAGCTTCCAGCCAGCAGTACAAGCGTGATAAAGTGGCACTGAACAGCATCTGCATCAAAAATGTCAAATTTAGCATTATCAAAATAAGGACAGGTTGTCATTATCTGGGCTACTATTATACTACAGCGAAAACCTAAACCGGGCCGCACAAAACCTTCGAATCGGCCGTGCGTTGGACGTAGCTGGTTGAGACAGAGTAAAACAATGGCATTATTTTATTGTTATTATCATACTACAATACAATTTAACAACCTTTTTGTGCATAGATTACGTAAATCCCTCTGTAACCGGCACTCCAGTGGCCAGACAGTCTAGAATTCAGCCCTCAGGTTAAAAGGTTTGGCCAACCCTGCTCTAAAGTCTAAAGTGTTTTTAAGCTATAACAACTAAAATGTAGCTGTAAATAATGTATGTTGGTCCTGTGAAGTTTTCATGTTTCAAGTTTGTTTCATACTTTGAAGTTTTCAAGGATCAATTTGTTGCTATTATGCTTTCATGGGTAGCAGTACCTAGTAAACCAGCTGTGGTTTGCTTCTGTGCAATAACGTAGCTTTGATTGAATACCGTGAAGTGAATTTGAAAGTAGTACTTAATGTGCAGCTGCAAATTGTTTTGTGATAATAATGTGGTGTAGCTGTGATATGATACTGCAACGTTTTCGTGTTTCAAACTTGCTTGATGTTGTGAGATTTGCAAATGTGAATCTGTTGCTGTGAAGTATTCATGAACACAATTAACTAAGTAACTGCAGTTGCAGTATGTTGTGTGGTGGAAGTGTAGTTGTGATTCCATACTCTTTAGTTTCTCATATTTTCCATTTTTTGTGCAAAGATATTCACATGTTGCATCCTGTCAAATTTTAATGTTCCAATTTGGTGCTGTGACATGAACTTTTCACGAACAGTAGCAACCAGGGTTGCGGAGCCTGAGTCGGAGACGTAAGGAGTCGGAGGTTTTGGGTGGAGTCGGAGTCGGATTCCTAACAACACTGGGAGTTGGAGTCGGATTTTTTTGTACGACTCCGACTCCGGATGCCCAGTTGGATCATTTTTACATCACACTCCGAAATTGAGAATTCCTGTTGAAATGGTAAAATTTCTTTTGAAACTGTTGTTGAAACAGAGATTTCTTGCTGCGTACCACGATTTCCATTGATTTTAACAGCCAAACTTCATTCCCTTTATGTTAAGGAGTCGGAGTCGGGAGTCGGGAAGTTTGGAAAGATCGGAGTCGGGAGTTAGAGGAGGAAATTTCGCCTCCGATTCCGCAACCCTGGTAGCAACTGCATGTACTAACTACTGTACTACGCAAGTCCTTAATACCAATGCAGTCTTGTGAAGCACGGCTATTTTTCTAAAATATTCTTGTTGAGGTTATAGGCCATTTTTTGTTGGAAATTCGCATTTGTACACATTCCTTGGTAGTTGATCATACAGGCTGCAGTATTAATGTCTCAATCCGTTCCACGTTTCCACATTATTTTTTCTTAGCATGCGGTGTTCAGTGCACATTTAACTGTCTGAACTGGAGTGTTCTTTTGATTTTGAAAATGTGACTTTAGAAACTGTAAACGTTTAAGTAAGTTGTGGTATTTTAAGTCCAACACAGTGCAGTGAAGATTTCGTAATGTGGAAGGCCTACTTATATGATGCGTTTTGAATTGCCTTCTTTCCCTCTCCTTACGTGAGACTTGACCTATTTGCGGCAATGTAATACCTTAGGTCGTAACTTGTTATTTTGTTGCTTTTCCAGATTGATTGCGATTGTGGCTAGCACAAATTCACCCATCTGTGCTAGATAAGAATAGATCTCAGCTGTTAGCACGATCGCGTTGGAAGAATAAGTTTAGAGCGTATATAAAAATTGAAAATGAAAACGCAGAACAACACCATCCACACACCATGTCATGAACAGTCATTTGTGGGGGGATTTTTATGTAATTATTTAACATTTTTCAACACAAGAAATATTACCATTGTTCACCTATGGCTATGCAGAATATTGAATGCTAGTTGAGGGCACAAGGCTTTAATCCCCATAGTGGCATACTTTTTTCAGGATTGCGTTTATTTACAGGGCCTTGCGTTTATATGATTCTGTAACGAAGAGGTATATAACCAATAGTAATTTCAAAGTCAGGGCTGATAAATCTGTCAGTTTACAATTCGTCAACGAGATGGAGATACCCACATCAACGAACTTGTACGGCAATACGTTGCCGCCTCGAATTTAATTTGTGCATGAAGAATTCTCGGAGAGCGACTCACGCATAAAGTGATTTGTTGCTGATACTTGACGACTTGTAATTAGGCATGCAGGCACCTATTCACAAGTAGATGAATGAACCCAGTTATTGTTAGTAGATGGATGAACCCAGTTATGTTTACAATTGTACGTTTTAGTCTTAAGATGAGGTCTTACTGTTCATACGCATGTGGGAAGAACAAGATCAGATTTGGGCAAAATATTTTGAATCTCCAAGAATACGCACTCGCGCACACCTATGGTGAATGTATCCGTAAAAATTGGATTATCACAAGAAAGTGTAACGCTGGGTTTGTTCTTAGTTGCACAGCCCCTCGGGCGGTTTCTCCAGTAGATGCGAAAAAACATGGACAACAGGCCAGGTTTGGCAGACTTCAAGCCGCGGACGTATTCACAAGTAGATGGATGAATCCAGTGTTTACCATACAAATAATTAACATCATTCATCCATGTTCTTCATCGCTTTTCCTCTGAGAAAGCAGGGAGGCCGAGCCGGATCGCCAGAGTTGGACATTTTGTCTGGAGTCCGAGCTGGAGCTAAAATTAAAAATTGAAAGGAGCTGGAGCGCAGTTCAAAATTAGGACCGGCGCCGGAGCTATAGCCATTCCAGAGGTAGCTCCGGGTCCCTTCCTAGGAACTTACGGTTTTGCCAAATAAACTTGCTTTACCTAAAACAGCGCTCTTTGTAGCACACTAAACACGACTGCTACAAGTTAGGACAACAGACTGCAACAATGAATCTGCAAGTCCTTCGTGCTTCTTTGGATGAATCATCGCCAAGGCTGTGACATCATAGCAAGCAGGCGTGATGTTACTTTTTGAACAATGGTTCGCAAACACTGTTAGAGCCGCATGCAGCTCCCGAGCGTCCTTTGTGCGGCTCTTAGCAGTCTTTCAGTTGCGTCTCTAATAGCTGGTGTAGCAGACGTCGTTAGTGTAATAAATAAAACGTGCTAATCGCTGTGTGGTAAAATCTGGCTCTCTTATGTTTGGATTTGGCTACCTTCAGCGAAATGGTTGAGAACCACTCTTGTAGAAGACTGTGAGAAAAACGTTAACTACCACAACATCTTACGTTCTAGTCGGAATGATCAAACCGAGTCTGTAGTAGCGCAGCGATCTGAAAGGAATTGAGCTATAATGAGTAGGTATGTAACATACATTAATATCCCTAGCTTTTGTAGCTGTGCAATCATGCTGTTAGCAAGAAGTATGAATAAGATATGATACCATTGCATATTTTCACGTGAATTGCACGAAACGTCGTAGTAAAGTAGGAATCTTTAATAAAAACCATTAGGCTTGCTAGCAAGGTTTACTAGTTTACTGGCAAAGTTCACTAGGAAACATTACGTTTATAAGCAGTAGCACAACATGAAAGTTATAACAGATTGGTAAAAAACTAGCATTGCTTTGCATAGCAGTAGATTAATTACCAGGAGGGAGTAAAAAAGCAATGTAAACAAATGTGGACTTTTCTTGACATTTCATCTGTGGAAAAAATGTTGTGCTTTCAGCACAGTAACCAGTCATATTTTCTCCTAAGCTTTGCAGGTGAAATTGTGCTTTACTTTGCAATTCATCACTGCTTATTATAAATACAAAAGATGCGAAATCAGTTTTCAGCTACTTTGAAAAGGTCAAAGCTAAAATTTTTGCTAGCAGTCATACTATTTCTTTGAACAAAGGGCTTTCAAACACATCTTCGCATTTGTATTAATGCAAATGTCTGCATGTTTGAAAGAACAGATGAGAGAGGTAATCTACTTTGCGCTTTTTGCATGGTTTGCCTGTGCAGAGCTGTTAGCTGAATCACCAAGACTGCAGCAGGCGAAGCATGCAACGAGTGCAAATGCTCGGAAACAAATGCAGTTTTCCAAACAGACATTTTCTTGATTCTGGTCGTAAGAAATAACAAAAGGTTCTCAGGAATTGACGGCAAAACCAGGGACTGCCTTTCCAGAATTTGATTACATTACCGTTGTCTCGAGTCGCATTTCCGCTAGTAACTGTTCTCTGAATCGTCTGAACCTGTGATTGTTGTTTTTGCTGATTTCCTCATGGTAAGAGCGCTTCTTTTAAAACTCTACCAGATTAAATTACTCAAACAAGTTTGTTATATTCTCTTAGTTTTATGTACTTGATATAATTCATTTTAAATGCAACTTGAGGAACACCAAGACCATTGAAAATACTATTGTGTTAAAACGACACAAGTTGGAGCTGGAGCCGGAGCCATGGAAAAAGCGAGCTCCGGAGCAGGAGCCACCCTCATGAAAACAAAGAGCTCCGGAGCAGGAGCCACACTCATGAAAACAAAGAGCTCCGGAGCAGGAGCCACACTCATGGAAACAAACAGCTCCGGAGCTGGAGCCGGAGCCGGAGCCATGTTCATGAAAGAAAAAGGTCCGGGGCCGGAGTTGTGTCATGTTTACGGCGACTCCGCAGACCTGTGGGGAAGGTCGCGTGCCCTAGAAGGACTCGAAATACCTCACGGTCAACAGCAATCTCACATATTTCTGCTGGCTCCGCACCATAATGGGACGAATTGAGGTTGTAGATTCAATCACTCCACCCATCGTTTGTTAAATAAAACAACACATTAAATTGAAGTTCGCTAAATTAAATAAATCATTTTGAGTATAAATGGCGGAAAGAAATGGCTATTACAAAGACACATTTTCGTAAATGCCATGTAGAGACGTAGACATCTACAATGTTCATCAGAAATTGATTGATAGATCTATTTTTTCATATGACACAGCAGGCAAAGCAGACACGTCATTCTTTTTGGTATTTTTAGGCCAACAGAGAAGGTTTCCATAACTGCCCACCACTGACAAAACATGCCAGCAAGCTTCGACCAAGATATTAACCTTGTTTAGTGAACTGTAATCATGATAGCTACTAGCTGACATTTGATTGCCACAAAAAGTTAAATTAAATTGTTTTCATTTGTTTTCTGCAAATAGCCAATCAGGTGTAAAAACTACTATCGACAAAACCGTCATCAATTGCAAAGTATTTTTGAAAGAAAATTTTTGTTGAAGTAACTTTAATATAAAGATCTTAAATGTAAGCATGAATTTGATTTCCTTTAGTGCAAAGCACAATTGTAATACCTCAAGCTTGGCCAAACGTTGTTTTGCTAACCGGACTTTGTTTTTACTGCAGCTGTACATTTTCAAATATTTTTTTTCCTATTTCAGTCTTAAATTTGTTAGTGTTCCTTTTTCTGCGAAAACATCAAATTTACATTCCTATGTCTTTTCCTTGTAGAAATTCCTTCCAAGAAATTCCGTTCTAACAAACACTGTGAAGCGACACTGGATGCAATGAAGAGGTATTGACTTGCCTTCACTGCTAAAGTTTCAAGAATTTTAGCTATTCTAAGAATTGGATCTTTTTGATATTATGTCTGAAACAACTGTCGTACAGGTTTCTCGCGCTTGCCCTATGGATTGCCGAAGGGGACCAGCTTCATTACTCGAACATTCGTTCTGCGTAATTATTCACTGCAGATGTACCACTGCTTTGAATTTTTGTATACTATTTTCATACTGTTGCTTTCTCGTTCATTTCTTTAAGTGGTTTCTGCTACTACACGACATTACACATCGTTTGGCTTTTTTTCCACATCGTTTGGTTTTTATCCTTAGCCCAAGTCGAATTATTTTGCAAATTACCCCATGACTTGTTTGACGGGTAAAGATATTTTTCAATGGTATGTTTCACAAAATATAAAAACACACCCTACATTGGTAATTCCCTTATAACCAATCTGTGCAAAACGAACTTTATCTTGATAAACTCAGTTTTTGACCGTGCATTAAATTCTTTTATGCAGGAATAAAAAATATTGCGACGTCATACTAGAAGCAGATGAATGCCAATTTGAAATTCACCGCAGTATATTTGCAGCGCATTCTGAATTCTTCGACAAAGTTTTCGCTACTGAGGTATTAAATAACGGTAACTATTGTGAAATAACAGTAAAGAAAACTCAAAGCAATTTTCCAACCAAAAGCAGCGCAATGCTGTACATTTTAATTGCAAGTTCTCAAATCTGGTTTTGCCTTCTTTGATAAACTTTCTAACACCCTATGAAGTTAAATGCAAATGTAAAGTTTTCATTTGAAAACTTTCCAGTGATTTTGAAACCTCAAAGTGAAATACATGCTATGTTCTTTCCGCAGATGAAAGAGAAAAATGAAGGCATCGTGAAAGTAAAAAACGTTGGTTTTCAAGTCATGGGGGCAATTGTTGATTTTCTTTATTCTGGTGAAATATCTATGACATCTGAAAACAACAGAGAGTTTTACATGGCTGCTGATTATTTAATGATCGAGAGTAAGTGCTTGATTTGCAGCTTTGCTAATTAATGAAACATATTTCATTTTATGAAAAAAGACAAAAACAGCAATACAGTAAAACAAGACATGAAGACCGATAAAGCCGCGATTTTCATTTCCAAACATCTTTCACTTTTTACTCGAAATATTTACATCACATTTAGCAGAGCAAGAGCTGGTTTGAATTAAATAGAAATATTTAAAATAATAAGTGTTTTACATCCTATTTTCAAATTATGTTTAGCGAAGGTCATCAGAATGCACCTGGAAATCTTCACGCTACGCAAGTCCCGTAACCAGGGAGGGGGAAGCCCCTAAAAGTTTTTCTTGCCCCTCCTGGAAAAATGTGTTGGACATAGTTTGAAAATGTTGGACATATTTTTAAAAATTTGGGGCCCTCCCAGAAAACTCTTCGCCCTATCTGGTGTCCCAAGCTGGTTACGGACCTGCGCTACGCTTCTATATATTTCACATTTACTCTCGTTTCTACCCGCTATTTCCTACTTCGAGGTTCTTTTTAAAAAATATGTTGGAAGTCCAGCTATTGTTAACCCTTTAAGATAGTTTTCCAAATAAATATATTTTTGTCTATGTTTGTTGGTTACAGTGGCGTATCTTTGCAAAATGGCGCCCATGCCAAAGTTTAGATGTGCGCCCTTTCTAATAATTTAAATATAAAATATAGTGGAAACTTTTACGAAAGATAAACCATGAAGAAAATTAATGTTTAAAAGAGGAAAATATTAGTTTTTTTTGCTTTAAAACTTTTCAGCAAATAAAATATAGATTATCCATAAGGAACATGACATGCTGCTTTACTCATAACGTTATCATAATTTATAGGTCTATATAATTGTTTCCACAAAAAATTGTATATCCTACAAAAATCAAACAATATATTGCAACTGCAAACGACAGTGTATTGAGAAGAAACACTTTTAAAACGCTTTTAATCTGAATTGTACAATAATTATTTAATGAAAGTCATGTATCACTTGTGTTCGAAAAACACAATTCCATCGAAACATCAATATAGCCAGCCTTTTCGTGTTTTAAGTAACACAACACGCTGATTAAAACAAAACTTAACGTGCCTTTATCGAAGCAAATTTGTTTATGATTTCATCAATGTCAGCTTTCTCTGTATCGTCCATTTCTATACTCAAAGCTAGATCACACAACCTGCCCTGAGTTATTGTTAGTCACTGAGGCCAGGAGGTATCAAAGGATGCGTTTCATATTACTGAAAGACTGCTCCCTGCTTGCAATACATAGCGTCGTGAGATATTTGCAAAGCAGTTCGAAGAATGTCAGGAAGACTGCAGGACGCGATTCTTCTTCTTCCTCTTTTGAGCGAGTTGTTGAGACCACTGCTTGGCCGCACTAGATCTCGGGGCAGATGTTGAGCAGCCATTCCATTGTCTCGTCGTCCAGAACCGTCAGGCCATGCAGTCCATGGGGAGGTCGATGGATTGGACATTGGAGGACAACATGGTGGACGGTTTGTTCTTCAGCGCCACACTCACAGGCCGTAGAGGAGACCATACCCCATTTGTACAAGCAGAAGCGGAAACGTCCGACACCGGTGCGGAGGCGGTTAAGCCGGACCCAGGCTCTTCTTGGGAGGGTCATTTCGGGGATGGGTGCCGGTGTCAAGGATGAAAATGCGGAGTCTTGTGGGGCTGTCCGTCCAGTCCGCATTCCATTGGTAATCCGCCCATTGCGCCGCACTTATGTTGTTGTTGTCAGATAAGCTTATGAGATGTTGTGCGGCGGGTACAGATGGGTGTCTCGATTTTAGGCGCCGTGCGTTTGCACTCGATGGGCAGGTGAGCGCTGAGTGGAGCTGATGTCCAGGTTCCATGGCACGGCGTGCTAGAGACGGTGTGGCTCCAATGCGACGAAGCTCAGCAGGTAGGATGCCTGCGAGGATTGGAAGGTTGTTCGCTGGTGTAGGACGCAGGCATCCAGTCACAATTCTCAAGGCGTCGTTGGTGGCAGGGTCAATGAGGCGGGAATGAGCACTGCGGCACCAAACAGGCGCGCAGTACTCTGCGGTTGAGTGCACCAAGACTAGTGTGGCTATTCGCAGAGTTGTTGCTCCAGCACCCCAGCCAGACGCGATAATTTTACGTTACACGACTTGAAATTAGCATTTGCAATATATAATCTTCTCATATAATTGCTTGCCATCTTCCTCTAAACTGTACACAACTAAATTGTCACTCACAGTCGGGAATGTAACAAAGGCCTTGGACATCGAACAGAAACCAAATTTGGACAGAATAAGCTAGCTCTAAACAAAACTAAAATTTTTCTTCTTTCAAGAGTTAACATTTTTTGCTTAACTGGCACGGTAACGATACTAACTGCTGATTTTTAAGGACCAACTAATGTTCTTTACCCAGTGACGGATTTAGGCATAGACCATGGCCTAGGAGGCCGCGCTTTTGGGGCGCTGTGCAACTCCTTCCAATGACGACTAATTAAAATTTGCGAAACTGCACAGAGGCACAATTTTACAATTTACTTTGAAACGAACGAAAATACAAACGTCTGGAACTAGAACCGTAGTCAAGTGGTTCCCGGCCGAGGCGCCATTTGCGATACTCAGGCGTGCCGCGAGCTAATGTGTTTTTCAAGTTGTCATTAAAAAATACATTTTCAGAATGTCATTAAAACCTAAAGCAAATTGCTATGGGTTCTCCATTGGGTGCCGCAAATTATCTTTCTTTTCGGTAGTGTGCTGTACGCCTCAAAATGTTGGGAAGCACTGCCCTAGTCACTGCAACACAGTGGTCTCTAGCAGTAAGCGATTTCTCAGTTACACTGTTACTGAAATATATGAGCTTTAGTAGGCAACTTTATAGCGTGTTTGATGGAGATCTACGTTTGGTTGCTTCCGACTAGATAGTCAGCATACAGAGGGTGCTTGTTGAAGCTCTAGATGTTAGTTTAAAAAACGCTCCTCGTGAGTTTTACTTGGAAAAACGTGTTTACATTGGGCTCACTTCATATGTTTATCTGAGGGTGTTGCGAAAATACTTGACTGTGCAAGATCTTTGCGCAGTTTCGCACTTGTATTCATGCTGTTTATCATCATCCTGTAGCATAGAGGATTAATACACTAGATTTTGTACTGCTTGGAAAATGGCTGCCTAAAAACGGCGTAAATAAACCCCGTGTCCACTGAATGGATTGTGCTTGTTTGGCTCGTATAATTTGTGGTTACTATAACAAAGGAGTTTACGTACAGTTAATCAGATCGACAACTAGATGATATTTTTGAGGGCGGCAACACCGTCCCGCATAAAAATATACCCGAAAAATAAACATACAAAGAATGCTAGAACTCACTGATATTTAACGAAGAGAAATTCTGAACTACACATAAGAGCTATAAATTCCAAGAAAAGATCCCATTGCCATTTGTTCTTGAGAAAAATCAACGAAAGGCTTTAATTTGTGTTGAAGATCTAAGGCAATCGTAGAACCAAATTCGGCACCACAAAATATAGATTTTTGAGGTCGAACTACACATGAGAGGGACATACTATCACGCTTTAGAGTCAAGCGACAAAAAACGTCACACCTGCGTGGGGCCCAAAACACTGAGATGGCCCAGGGCCCCGCGCTCCAAAAATCCGTCCCTGTCTCTACCTTAGTTTACACTAGTGGCCATCGAAGCAGTTTCGTAAAGTCGCAGTGTCGGAGTGGATCATACCAGTTTAAGTAATTTGTAAATCTTGTTTTGTGGGCACCGGGAGTGCCTTTCTCTCAGCATCAACTTGTTCCGCATTTGCTACCATTCTTCTCAAATTTTCACGTCACTCGTTTTCTTTACTTCACAACCTTTCGTCTTTTTCTATAATGCAACACGACGCTATTGGCCTTTCACGTTTTTTACGACAAAACGCTACATCGTCTCCAGGTAACTCATTACGCTCATTTTCCTTAATCTTTTCTTGCTTACGAGGCCCGTCTGGCTCCTTTGAATGTTCTACCACGACGGGCATGCTCCGGAGTACGTCAGCGTACAGTTTAACACTTTGTGCGACCGCAACTATTGCTGGGGTTGGGACCTGAAGATCGGTTCCCAATACTAGCTTAGCTTTTTCGGCAAACGCATCTGAGAGCGTAAAGTCTCGTGGGTATGTGGTATAAGCTGCCAATAAAGAGTGCTGGAACTCCCGTTGAAATCGCGTTATTTGTCTCTCCGTCATTTCTGGGCCATTCTCAGTTCCTACCCCTTCCTTAGGCGTTAATTCTCTCATTAACGTATGAAAGTTTGAATTTTTTTCCAGATACCATATCGCCGTGTCCCACCAATTTGGGTCCAATGTACGAAGTCCTATACACTGTACTTCTTTTCCTATATCCAGCGCGGCTTGATCCCAAGTGTGTTTTAAACGATGATTTACCAGGGCAAAGTATTTATTCTCCACCGCTTTTACAAGCCTCTTTGTACTTATAAGCGCTCGGCAATCGTGCAACGTAAAATGTGAAGATACTCCGCGTATTTTCTCTAAAGAGTGTGACGTCACTCTCATTAGCAACTGTGCCGCCAGCTGTATGGGCTGATACTTCCAAATTCCTAAAAACCCTTTGTCCTCCGTACCGATCGTTTTCATTATCTGCACTAGTGGCAGGAAAACATATGTTGCTTTCTGATGCTTCAATATAGAGCAGGGGCACTCCACCCTTAGTCTTAGTTGTTGTATTGCAGTGACACCTGAGAAGAATGGTACTTTTAAATGGCCAATTAATGTGGATTCTCTCATTGACTCGCTTTGTACTACGGGTAGCGCCTGGAGCACCAACGCGTACAGTAAGGTGACGTCTTGCATGGTCCACTTTATTAATGCTTCAGCATCTATAAACGGCTTCTGGGTCTCTATGAAATTCTTCAAGAACCAATGGAGCACCTACTGCGAAATCAAAGGTGGGCTCATCAATTGCATCAGAGTCTCTTGCGAATGCCTATAGTCCAACCAACCCATCACTCATTGGAACCTCTAGTTTTTTTCCCTTCAAATACTGAACCAATACATTTAATTCTGTACATATTCCCTCAAGATTGTCTTTTACAGGTTACGATTACGTAAAAGTTCTTGAAGCGGGGCTTCTCGCTTTCAGTGGATGAAACATATCTTCCTCTATTCGTTTTGGTTTACAAATTTGGTTTTGCTTCGCACTGACTTGCTTTTTGCAAGCATCACGAAATTTCGTTTCTCGAAGCTTCAGTTCCGGCTCACAGCGTTTCTCATTCATACGCGTAGTTTTGTTTCATATCGTGTTTTATACATTGTTTTTCACGATGGCTCTTTTCTTATCATATTTTTATATTAATTATCCATTAGTTCACGCATTGGAATCTCAGATAAATTTATTTCTTTTGGGTTTTTCTAGCACATCTAAGAGTGCGTCCGTTTCCCTTGCTATTTCGTCATCGCCCATGTTCTCGGGTTCAGCTGGAATCATGCGAATTGTAATTGCGCTCATTTCCGCCAGCCATTTCTCTCCGTTCAGCTCGGGCAATTCACACGTCACACCTGCTTCTGTAAGTGCGTAATTCATTTCCTGCGCTCGGTCAACACTTGACCACATTTCTTGCAAGTTTAATGTGTTGCATGTGGTTGTGGGTTTCCACACATGCGTTCGCTAACTACCTTCAACCGTAAATCATGCACACAAAGAAACCACGCACGTTTTGTATACGCTCGCATTCCCACATAATGCATAACAGTTTTTGTTTTGTTGTGAAGTCTCAATTGCATCATGCGACCTTTTCCGCGTCGTTCTGCCAACCATCGCATGGTCATTTGCACTGCAGCTTCGTTCGTCATTCGTGACAAAGGCGGTTGTGCCTCATAAGGACTGATTTTTCCCATTTTCTTTATGACATAATATAGGTTTGTGCCAGTCCTAGTATATTCTTTCATCTCCTTTATGTTAGCCATCTGCAACGTATAACACATGGTGGTAAAATTATACACTTTCTCGTTCGTTTCTCAAGTTAGCCATCTGCAACGTATAACACATGGTGGTAAAATTATACACTTTCTCTTTCGTTTCTCAAAACGCCAATTCGTAATAAAGCATTTGTTCCTTTTTGTTTTAGCTTCAGCCAGAACTTTTCTACCGTTATATAAAATGCTAATTTCGCTTCTTATTTCAGGATGCGTTTCATTCACTGCAACCATTTTTTGCAACCACAACATCGTGTCAATGCAATTGTGGCATTTCATCGACACACACAAATGCTTTCACTTCTTCAAAGATATTCTTATGCTTTAGAAAGGCACAATATACATCCCTAATCGTGTTCATATTTCTATAAAACACAGTTTTAGTTCTTACTTCTTATTAAAGATCAGACAAAGTTTCACATGCTTGTTTCGGCTTTATTTCAGTCACAAAACTAGTAGTTTTGTAGTCACTTCTATCATCACTGTATACATCGCTTTCATGAACACTCGTGTTGGGGGTTACAGATCCCTCAACCATCTGCAGGACCTCAACAGTAGTTATTTGCGTAACAGTCAAGATTCTCACAGCTTAGTGACTTAAGCTCGTCTCAACCAGATTTTGACTAATATTGTCTTGCCTGAAATGCAGCAGTACTGACTGACTTAGCCTTTCTTATAGCGTGAGAAGGGCGATGTCTTGTGGATACGGCAAACGAGTGTGCTTGTTATGTCACAATGTCTGACCATCGTGTTATGTCACAATACCGCAGTTTTGCCATAATCCTTGGTGGTGCTGGCGCTAAAACGCCCGACTTAATTAGATACAGGCGCGTTGTGCTGATGCAGTTTTGCAGTTTATGGTTTTATGGGGCGCAAAATAGAGTTTCAAGAAACTGTGAATAAAAATTTAATTTTTGTCAAGCAACTTTTGCGCCCCATCACGTGGCGCCGATGGCACGTGCCATGCCTGCCATACCCTAGATACGCCACTGGTTGGTTATGAGGATGGGAAATGATATTTTTGTAAAGGAGTTCGTGCATCTTCACAGCACGTTCTTTGATCAAAAATTAAGACAAATTTTTTTTAATCGTCTGATGCACATTGAACTTAATAGATATGCTTCTTAACATAATAAAACGAGAAACAGCCAATAAGCTTAGTAATTTTCACTATTTGGAATCCAGTGCATTCTCTCTGTGTTTCATCTAATATAATGAAGCCACATTAGCGATAACAAACGTTTTGTAAAAATTTAGCTCCAATTAGATCTTTGAATTTTCTTTCATATTTGACCTGAAAGGTGGGGATTGATCATGCATCAACAAAAGTGAAATTTTATTCATCTTTATCACGATTTACCACTTTTTCTTTTCTTGACTAACGTATTGTGAAAGCAAGATATCAGTTTAACTTTTTTTTGTTTCACACATTCAAATGTTATACCTGCAAAAGGACCAACAACTAACTGACAGGATGCAACTAATTTTTTGAAGGTAATTATATTGGAATTTAACTGAACCACTATTTTTGTCTATCCGCAAACACCAAACGGAGCACAACATTGTTACAGCACTGAGCAGTGTTGTGTTTGAGTTACATTTTTTGAGTCACGGGTCGGATATAAGTCATAAGCGCTACGATTCCGAGTCAAATCACAAAGATCTTCAATTATTTACTTGATTCAGTTCTTACTTGCATAAAATCAGAATTTTCGTCTTTTTTAATGTAACATTTGATGCCTATATGTTCAAACAGTTTTAAACATCTCAGAGTGATTTGTGCAGCACGTTTTGGTTGACAACGTTGGAGCCTATTTTCTAGTTCTGAAATCCACGTTGCGGTCCTTTGTTCAGCTGTAGATGTACATTGGGGTGTTGACACATCTTGCAAATAAAGTGATATATAAATTTGAATAACACATAAAATTTACAAAATATGCTTGGCCTCTTTCAGGACATACTGTTGTTTAATACTGTATATATTACATGTTTACTAACTATCACGACGGTCATCGTAAGGATACGCGTAATTATTGTCATACACGCCTAGTGTTGGATGCTCAACTGTCCAACCTTGTGAAGTTGATAGACACTGTGTTGGCTGAGCTCAATGAAAACTTTTAGGAAAACTGAAAGAGGTTGTTAGTCAGTGATTGCTCTTTAATTTTTAATAAGGTTTCTCACTAAAGCATCCGCAAATCACACACCAGATTTTTTGTCCCCAAAGTTATTTTGCTAACGTTTACATTCAAGTATTGACACGTTGTGTATTACTTGTTATTTAAGCGAATCTTGTCGGTATCAGTTTATAAAACAGTAGAATTGAAGAGATTTTGTGAACTTATTAGGTTGCCTGTATTTTCATATGCCAATTAGTGATGGCGCAAGTCTGCTATTTCTGTTTCTAGATCTTAAGAGTTGTTTCGTCGCTGCCTAACCCATTTTTCTCCTTTAGCTTGGTTAGCCAGTGGTTTTCATAAGATTCAGTCTTTCTTCCAGACTGCCACATGATATACATGCTTACTTTCTTTTCATGCGTATAAGAGCCAAACCTCTTCTTAGTGTCTTTTTCTTACTGCTTTGTTTGAACGTAAGCCTCTACAGGTGTATTAACCACTGTGTTAGCTTTGCAAATCGTGGCTGGCTCAAGATGCAAACGGTTAATGTTTAAAATTCCGAACACTGTTGGCTAGTCTTTGTATGTAGACCGGGACGGACAATCCCGTACTGTACCGATCAGTAACGCCTGTTTTAAATGCAATTCAAACTGATAAAGAAATCATTCAACGATAACTAACCGGCGAGTAACTTTACATGCGTGGAACGAAGCTTTTATGGTTTTCCACGTTCGGCAATAACATCCTAAGTGTCTTTTCAAACTCTTTCTACTAATACGCAAAACGCAAAAACAATACACGAACGCAAAACTCACAACAATCGCATTGATCTAACGGCAGCGCAAAATTTTACTTCATGTTCTTCAGAAACACGAACGGCACACATCGCCTACCATTTGCATCTAATAGGGATGTGGTGAGATGATTTACAGTTTGCAGGAAAACATTGATTGCGATAACCTAGTCACTAGGTTAGTGTCACACTAGGTGCTAGTGTCACAGACGCCATACCACATCGGTACGGTGTCCGCTTCTCATTCAACGCTTGGGTTTTCGATTTACGATATTTGTGTTATTATCCGCAGCACCCCAAGCCCACGCAAAGGCGTACATTGAGCACGTTGTGAAGTTAACGAACTAGACATCTTGGTTTCAAAGCTTAGTAAGTTACCTATCTGTGACGGTACATTGAGTCACAATGCCCAGAGCGCACAGTCGGGAAATACTTCCAAAAGGCAGCTGCGCACAAGCAACAATACAGTCAGTGACCCTGCTGGTCGAGCAGAGAGACTGTATTGCCGCTTGCCCGTTGAACTAGCTGACTTGGCGCTCTTTCGGTTGCGTGTTAGCATCTTCCATAAACAGACGCAACTAAAGATTTTAAGACAACCCACTTAGCTGAGTGTCCCCACTTGATCCACACTATTGCTTATGGTTTGTTTAGTTCGTTTTTTATGTTAGCCCTTGAAATATCATGTGTTGTTCCCCGTCGCGATAAACAAAAAAAATATCACAAAATATTTTAAATGAAATTACCCGCAAGCTGCAAAAAACTTCAATACTTCCTAATAAAGAGAGCTTATCTAAAAACTTTAATTAAATTAAATTCATTATAATTGAATTTTTTCTGAAAGAAGCCGTTGAAAAAAAATATACTTAAAATTCATATACAAAATACTTTAATCAGCATAAAAGCCTTAATGATGTATTAGCTTGAAATGAAATGGTGTATCACAAAGATTAAGTTGAGGTCAGAGCGAATCATTACTTGCGCGTCTACGTTTTATCTGTTCAAAGGCATAAAAAAGTACAGCATTCAGTCGATGAAAAATACCATTGGTACGGACAATTGCATTGAGATTTGGAAATTGGCAAGGCAATGCAATATTTCGGACCTAGCTGAAGTGAGTTCTGAGTTTATTGCAAAGAACTTTCAATCCCTTCAAAGCGAAAAGCTGAAAAACTTGAGTTGTGAAGATATGAAGGAAATCTTATATTTGAATCACAAAAAGGTAATGTTTCATAGCGGTTTGGTAACATTATTTTATGGTAAAAGGCTCACAAGCACAGTTGTAGAAATGCAGTAGATTGCATTAAGTACACACGTGATGTAGAAACACAAGCAATTATCAGGCCTTTGTATTAGATACGGCTGCCAAATTCTCATGAAAAAGCAGATCGTTTGCATCATCCTTAAATGGCTAAATTTGTATAAAAGCTCCGTCATACAAGATCAAATAAACGGACAATAATATTTTTAAAACTTGCTATTTATTGCAAATTGAGTTTTGATAGGTTGCAGTCACTGCTTTTCCAGGTAATAGTGCTATCAAAAACTCAAACCTTTAGCCATTTTGCTACCGATTTGGTCTAATTTTTGAATAATTTTCAGTGCATATCTATAACTTTATTTTTCGTCAAGTGGCAGTCTTCACTTTCAAACACCATTAATTCAATTATTATGAAGGTCCCGACAAAAGACACAAAAACGAAACTAACTGTTAATGAAGGGAAAAAGTGGGCACACTGACATTATTTTTGTCTACGCAGAAACAAACTGGTGACGGTTTGTGCAAAGCAGTATTGTGGTGGACCTCAGAAAACGAAGGAAGCAGAAGAGAAGACTTCTCTGTTTTGTTTCCAATGGTCAATCTCAATCATCTTTCACCTGAGCTCTTGAAAGATTTATACTACAAAGAGGTGAGGTATATCACACTATTTGGTATAATTTCCAGCAAAGGCCACAAATATACAGAACACTATTTTCTTTCCAATCTACTACAGTTCATGATAGTTCAAAGAAATACCGCAAACGGGAGGGCCACGTCAAGGTACCTGTCATTTGGCCCAACAGAAGCCTTCCCGTAGTTGCTAAACATGTCGCTACGAGAGCAACCATTGCTACCCGTGTTGGATATGTTCAGCGTGGGCTGGATACGAAAACGTCTTTTTCAAGGCGTGGCAGCATTTCCGCTGCTGAAGATGATCCAAGACCCAGCATACTCCAGCTGACACACCGAGGGGCTCACCGCAAACGACATAAGCGTTATCGAGAAGCTTGCCTCCAAGTAAAAGGCATTCATATCATCCTACAGGAGACTACTGAACTTTCGCAGACAAGCTAGTGATTCCTAGCTTCCCACAAGCTGGGTCATTCCTGAGCAGAAATCACGGCCTTGCCACGTTTGTTCACGAGCGGTTGGAATGGACGCTGGTCGATCAGTCTCCAGAGCAATCAGAGACTTGGTTGTTGTGCGTAGACGTCGCATAATTTAAGATCATTAACGTCTGTAAACCTCCACGATCGCGACTCAAACCTACGGTGATCCCGACTTTCCCACACCCCAGTCAGTATGTTGGCGACATCAACTGCCAGGATGTCAACTAGGGCTACAGCACAACATCTCCTGACGGTGAGAGCCTGGACTCCTGGGCAACAGTCAGCAACGTTGAACTGCTGTGCGATCCACAGGTAGTTGCCAGTTTCTCCTCTCGTCGATGTAACATCGGCACAAGCCCATACGTGGCATTTGCGAGTGTCGGCCAGGACAACCGACTGCGTGACAGACGTGTTCTAGGAACGTTCTCGCGGTCACAACACCGACTGACTTTCTCTCATAACACCACCAAGGCTGAAAGTTCCTGCCTACTGCGATCCGGTGAAGGATTGGAACTTTCGCAAGACTGATGGGAAGCGCTTTTTCCTTCTTGCAGATGAATCTGTTGAACGATTGCCACCTCCAGATACAACAAACATCAAGAAGGCATACCAGGAAATTTGCGAGAGCCTGCTACATGCGGCTAAAAATGTATCCCGCGTGGTCCTCGCAAGAACTATGTGCCATGTTGGGACAATGAGTGCGAGAGTCTTTATCGCTCCTTCCTCCGAGCCCAGTGGGAACTGACTCTGATAGAGCCTCTTAGTCCCTACTTTTTCGGCTCGAACACAAGAGGCAGTAGCGATGGAAGTTGTCAATTCCAGTGACGTCTCGCACTGCAGCCGCAAGGCGTGGAGCCCCATCATCAAACTCATTGGCAGGTCTGGAAATTCTTCTCGTCTGCGTCCCGTCTCAACAAACTCCATTGCATTACTACTCGTAAAGAACGTGGAACAAAACACCGGGGACCATGGGTCCACCAGACTCATCAACAAGGAGCTGTCCCACCTACGCAAGGTCCCAACACCTAAAGGAAAAAGTATTGCTACCCCCTCGGGCCTAGTTTTGTCCTCACTTTCTGCATGCGTCAACTCAAACTCACCAGGATGTAGAAACTAGCACCAATAGTTGCGATCCCTAGGCCGGAAAAGCCACTGGTGGATTCAAAGAGCCACCGCCCTATATCTCTTCTCTGTGTCACTTTCAAGATCCTCGAGAGACTCATGTGCGCTCGTGTTGAACCAACAATGGACCCATTGCTGCCACAGGACCAGGCGGGCTTTCGACAAGGGAGGTCGATCGTAGATCAAGTCACCCTGCTGACATAAGACATCGAGGATAGCTTTTCGGCTAAGAAAAAGGCCGGAGCTGTGTTTGCCGACTTCACAGCAGCCTAAGCCACTGCAGGGCATCGCGGCCTCACCTGCAAACTACTGCAATTGCTGCCTTACAGACAAATGGTCCGAATGATCATGGAGATGGTTGGCAATCGCAGCTTCATCCTTACAACCGGTATCGTCAAATGGAGCAGGTTGCGGCGCCTTAAAAACGGTGTGCCACAGGGATCTGTCATGACCCCTACTTTTCAACATATACATCTCTGACCTGCCAACCACCGTCTCCAGCAAGTATGCATATGCCGACGAACTAGCAATCATGCATGCTGATGGAGACATGCAAGCAGTGAAGGGGTGGTGAGTCAAGACATGGTCACCGTAAGTGAATACCTCCAGACCTGGAAACTAAAGATCAGCGCTACAAAAACGGTGTCGGCAATCTTCCACCTCAACAACAAAAAGCTAAACGTGAGCTGAAAACCAACCAGGACAACGCAGTCCTGCCCCTATGTTTCGAGCCCAAATACCTCGGAGTAACGTTGGACAGGTCGCTCACATATCGCCAACACCTTGATTCACTTCGCAAGAAGTTGACATCACGCGTCGCTCTTTTGAAGCGGCTTGCTGGCTCTGGCTGGTGTACTGGAGCATTAACATTGCGAACAGCTTAGCCCGCGCCTGTCTGGTGCCGCAGTGCTCTTATACGCCACTTTGATTCTGCCACGAACGACGCCTTGCGAATTGTGACTGGATGCCTGCGTCCTAAACCAGCGGACAACCTTCCAATCTTCGCAGGCATCCAACCTGCTGAGCTTCGTCGCATTGGAGCCACACTGTCTCTAGCACGCCGTGCCATGGAGCCTGGACACCTGCTCCACTCAGCGCTCACATGTCCACCGAGTGGGAATGGACTGAATCTCATACACCCATTTGTACCCGCCGCACAACGGCACATCAGTTCATCTGACAACCAATGGCGTAATTGATGGGGGGCAAGGGGGCGAGTTACCCTCTCTGGCAAGCTAAATGTAAGAACTGGGTCCCCTTTATTTGACGTTTTGATATTTTGCATTCTTTTGGTTTGCAGTATGTTGTTGTTTTTATGCGTTTTTAGGGAGGCTTTCGTTTTTAGCTGGTGTAGGCATCTACAATATCCGGATTCACTACCATTTCTTAACATTTTTCTGAGTGTTGGCTAGTGACCCCTACTGTGAGCAGTGGGTCCCCTTCCGCTAAGGTTTGCCCTACTGGCTCAAACCTCTAGATACGCCACTGCTGACATCAGCACCAAAAGTGCGGCGCTCTGGGCGGTTCAGCGATGGAATGCGGAGTGGTTGGACAACTCTACAACATTCCGTACTTTCATCCTCGACATCAGCACCCACACTCCTGGGATGACCCCTCCGAGAACAGACTGGGTTCAGCTTAACCGCCTCAGCACCAGTTTCGGATGTTTCCGCTCCTGCTTGAACAAATGGAGTATGACCTCTTCTGCAGCTTGTGAGTGTGGCGCAGAAGAACAAACCGTCGACCACGTTGTTCTCCAATGCCCAATCCATCGACCTCCCCGTATACTGCAAGGCCTGAGGGTTCTGGATGACACGATAATCGAATGGCTGCTCAATACATGTCCCGAGATCTAGTGCGGCCAAGCAGTGGATCGAAAGAATTGTCTTAAACGACCAAGAAGATCGATAATTTCATGCAGTAACAACAAACTTGGTACAATGTTTTTTAAATTGGCTAAATATTTTTGAACAAAATTACTCAAACAAATCCTGGTTAATAACATATATTTGAAATATTAAACATGCAAAGAAACTGTAGTTGAAAAGTTGAGTGATTTTGAACGACATCTTTTTGCTCAAAATAACATTCATTTATGTTTGAAGTGTAAAAAATGAATTTCAAACTAAAGGCGCTCGACTACTTTGTTCGTGCATTATGCAAAATGAAGTTCATACATTTACTTAGGGATTCAAATCAAGTAAAATGCTTCTACTGGAAAGGTTGAACAAACATGAAAAATTGTGTCAATCTGTTTTTTGACAATACTCCAACTACTTTCTTGGAAGCTGCCCAGAAATTAAATCTCAGAAATATTATGCAAAGCTACGTTTAGCTTTGACAGCAATGTTAGTTAGTCATTCAATCGCGAAAGTGTTCAAAAAATATGATCTGTTATTATTGACGTTAATTCAACGTAAATTGCTGACGACATTGAAAAATTAAACATTTGAAATTTAACTTGAGAATCCCATATGCAAATAGTGTATAATAGCAATCTAACACAATTAAGGATGTGGGTTTTGCCATTACTATCAATTCCAAAAATATCGATATGACCTTTCATCATCATGGCAAATGTGCAGCAAAAACATTCAAAAAGAGATACGCGAATTATGTAAAGACTTCCTTTTGCAAATTCGACAGTGCAATGCTCTCTCCACATTTTCTCTATCCTGTTATAAACCGATAATAATGTTTTGTTTTCATATTTACGCAGCCGCTTATTCAAGCAAATCCCAAACTGAAAGATGCCGTGATAGAAAATCTATTCCAAAGAGTTGCGAAACAAAAAAGAAAGGGAAAAGCGGATTCAACAGCGAAGTGTTGTCTATATTTCGATTAGAAAATGAAGATTGAAGTCAAAAACGTTCAACATTTCGTCACCTTTAGAAGGAGAACAAGCGGATGATCCATTCAACGTGATTCAAGGAAAATGCATGAAGTCCACTAAACTAATGCAAGGAAATGAAGTGTTGTCCATTCAAGGATGTCCTTGAAACTGAAATAAAACCAGTGTGTGTTTATAATAAAGAAACAGAAAAAAATTTGCAGTTAACATACACGTTACTTTTGCCAAACTATTGCTTAGTACTGACTGTCTGTGTTGTCTCAAAATTTTAATGCGAGAAACATTGAAATAAAATGTCGATGATGTGAGTTTTCAAGGTCATCTGTTGAAATGAACCTATTTTTGGAAAAGCGTCAACCCCTTTGCTGTTCTTTGAACGGAGCAAAGATTTGGTCTTATTAGTAGACAACCTCAGGTTTAAGAACTGCATGAAAATAAAAACGTTGCGAAAAACTGTGGGAGAGCTACCGATGTCTTTCGCGAAGAGTGGTGCAAAAACATGAAATAAATGCCGGTATGCAAAACAAACGGCGGAGTTCATAGCGATGTTGCAAACGAGCAAAGAGCAATGCACACCGAACATGAAATCGGATCAACTTGCTTGCGGAAGGTCCTTGACACAGCCACGTGGCAGGTCTATGGAGGATCGCAACCGGTCATAGGTTATAAACAAGCCAAAACAGCGGACGTAAGACCAGTGTTCCCTCTAAGAAAATTCTACACTGAGCAAATGTTTGTTTTGTTGTGCACTAAGCGCTTGCAATTTGGGCAACCATGCAGATACACAAATAGTGAAGCATTGCAAGTGGTAAAAGGGCTATGAGATATGTAAAAGCATTACGTTTGGAATGTTGGAAGTGCGCGAGAATGGGACAGAACTGCGCAAATTATCTGGTGCTACTGCGAATTTGCGCACCTTAGAGGGAAAAGGGCACATGGGTAAAACCATCACAAAGCATTCCCGTACATAGCAAGACAACCCTAGCCACACAAAAAATCCAAATGCCGCAGTGCTGAAAAAATGCAGCAAACGTTGAAGCAATAATCGTGCCTTTCCAGCCACTGGGGAATCTTGGTGAGCTTTCAAAACACAGTTCAAATCGAAAACATGTAGCTATGTCAGTGAGACGTTAACCTCAACGCCATGCCAACAGTCTCGATCGATTATGTTTTTATAATAAAAGTGTCTTAAAGACGCCTGCTGCAGTAGTTTGTAGTAGGGTTGGTTTATCCAGATAGCGATTAACCAGATAACTGACAGTATTTTCCTATCCGATATCCGGATATATTTCTGTCAGTTAACTAAGCAACGTTACTAACGCGTTTTGCGCTTTTTTTAACGGCCTGCCAAACTTTAAACTCTCTGTGAAGCTCTGCTTACTATCCCGCACACTGCTCTGGAAGCAGAAGCAGCATTCACTGCGTGTGGACTATTACTCTGGTCTCGTTTACACGATTCCACAATTGATCTATTGTGTTCAGTGGCGAAACGAGACTAGGTGTCGTCAAGGGCCGACCATAAAAGTGTCGCCCTTTCCACCCTACCAATTTGACTACAAAATGAAGCAAAATCATCTTTTGTTCTTTGTAAAGATGTCACGTAAGGAATAAATATCGTGAACATCAGAATTAGGCACTCAGAAACTGAATGGGTCTTGCGTTTTCTGCTCGTTCGCCACCTTTCCCATCATTTGCTCTTCCTATTTTTTCTGCTTTCTTCACATATTCATATATGGATCCGGCATATTTCGTTAAATTTTCTTCCATGTTGGTTTTGAGCCTGCAGTGAGCCGCACCCCTAAGCTCCAATCGTTAACTCATTCTAGGCTAAGGGACAAAAAACACAAACCCAATTAGAACAGTGATGATGGGATACCTATTCTACAGATGAACATTTATGTATGTTTATATTTCGTGTAGTATCCCATCTCTAAGGAAAAAATATACTGCATATAGCAGGTTAGAATAATAATAATTTTAACAATCAAATCTCAGTAATGTAAAGAAAGTTTCTTTGATCACTTCACGTTCAAATAGCGGTTTATTCCTCGTAGAATTTATAAAAAGCTTCAAACGTTACCTCTGCCGTGGGTCTCTCTTGAGGTGCAGACCAATTTAGATACTATTTGTCAAATAGGCTTAAAATCGGCTCTTGTGATGTGGTGCGTTGAAGCCCCCATCGTGGCCTACAAACTTTGTCCACCTACAACACCACATATTAGAACTGAGCGTTTTCTATTATACTGATAACATCACAAATTGAAATTTGATCAGAAGTAACGTTTAGAGAATACTTGTTCTAAATCCAGTCGGTAAAACTTAACGATTCTATACTGTATCCGAACACTTTTGTTGCCTTGTTTACTGAACCACATGCATCCGTTTTTGCCATTTCAAAACTTCCCAACATTATTTACTTTCCTTTTCATAATTTTATGTGGTCGTGTGCATCCTAAAACTATTATCAAACATACGTTTTCTTACCTTGCAGAATGTTTTATATAGCGTAATAGCTGATCAGTGTAAACAAAGAGTGTCACTGTGTCATATAGGATCGCTGAAGCACCATGGCGGTCGTCTGGTCAACCAACCCTGTTTATTAGTTTTTGAAAAGGGTTGAATAATAACAGTTGGAGGTCAAAAAAGCACAGTCAGGAAAATAAACATACAAACACGAGCATGGTGAAGGATATGTACAGATGAAAGCGCAAGCCTATTACAAAGATGAGTGGATCGAAATTTCTTGAAGGAATTTGGTGTGGTTAAGAATATATTTAAACAAAATATAAAAATGAAAAAGCAAAAAAAGTAATAAAAACTAAGTAATGAGGTACAAAAGAAAAACAGAGCAAAACAGAAAAATCTATGGCGTGTACTTTCATGACGAAAAGAATGGGATGTGCACAGGAAAGAAACAGGACAAAAAAGTAAATATACATGAAAGTAAATAGAATTAGAAAATACTAGGACCAACTTAACAGTTGAGTTTTGCAAGATTTTAGTACGGTTAGCAATAATGAACTCTAATTTTCCGCTCTTGCTTCATGTTCCTGGAAGCAGTTCGCTTGTCATTTTTTAAACTCTTGTTCAGTTTCAGCGTTCCGCTAGTAAGTTTTCTTACTGCTTGCCAGATGTGTCAAATACACGAAACTAGTTTCCCGCAAAATAAATTGCAATGTATTCACTTGCGTACGTCACTACTGTGGTTTACAACTATCAACAAACACCTGTTAGCACATGAAATCAATTTCCACCAGTTGCTTTTGTTTTCAATGAAAAGGCAGCAAGGACATTTGTGAATCGAAGAAGCTGGTCGCTTACTAACAACAATATTTCATGTGAACCTGTTTTGTTGTTGCAACATTGATGCACATTTTATTTTCTACAATTTTAAAACTCAATGCGTGAATATGGTGGTGAGGCACAAACCATATGCCTTGATACTGCAACGTTGGCTATGAAGCAGTTGATTTTCAAACTGCTTTTGTTGCGCAGTAGTTACTGTTTAGGAACAATAGGACTCTTTCTGGGAATGAAACATGATACCACCCTGCGCGCGGATTTAGCTGCTTTGCCCTTGTGGTACGTCGTCACTGAACTCTTGATACGTGCAGTCAGAATCCTGATATTGTTATATAGTTATAAAAGCACAGCATGGCAGGCAGATTCCTCGAATACTTAACTTCTCAAATATGATAATTAATAATGTTTTGTTAATGTAGGTTTTGTCGGACAAATCTCTTTTGCTAGCCAGCAATGATATCCCACTGACGCTAGTCTACGAATACTGCGACAAATGTTCTCTCAAGGTAGCCTACTTTGTTAGTTTTGTGACAGGCTTGAAAGATAAATAATTACCACAGGATTAATAAAATTTCACTGAGATCGCGAAGGAGCTTAGATTGACAATGTTTTTTCTCGTGATAGAGTTTTGTGACCAACTTGCTAAGGACAAATTTGCGGGTTTTATGATAGGTGGTAGCAGCATTTGCAGGATATGGAAATATGGCACAAAGATATGAGTGAGCAAATAACAACATACGTGACAGTAATTGTTTACTACCAGCAGATTTGCACTTTCGTACGGCATTCCCCTGATAAAATCAGTCAAGCATCTTAGATTATTGTCATGCTTAAATAGAAAGACTTGCAACCGTATGTATTGCATTATTCCTAATAGCTTTATTTGGTAAATCTTTTTAAGAAAATGCTTTAGAGTTTGAAGTTAAGACAAAATGTTGAGCAATAATTGGTGGTATTGCAGAAATGTGGTGTCACATGCGTTATAAGTTTTTTCGCAGTTAACAGTTTTCCAAGAATTGTTTGAATAGGTTTTGTACAATTGTATTCATATAAAAATGCTTACCGCATTTAGGTAACTGGAATATTGCGTCGATAAACAGTATCTGCAAGCAAATCAACAACTTCAAACAGTTGCCAAACACCTAGAGCCACACATGCACCAATAAGCAGCTAACCTAATTACGCTGTTCAAGATTTTGATTTTTTTAAAAAGCAGTTCCCAAAATGACAAAAACTGCTGCAAAAAAGTAAATATGTCATAGGCAGTGGCGTAACTACGGGGGGCAAAGGGGGACATCTGCCCCCGGGCGCAGCATTTTGGGGGCGCCAAATTGAGGTCGGAATGTTACGTATTAATTACAAAACGTCAAATGTCAACGGATGCAATTAATTAACCTGGCTCTTAAACAGTGTGAGTGTCACATCGCCAAGTAAACTGTTAATGCATGAATTAATTCAATTGATCAAAATTAAGCTACTGACTTACGGTTTTCTCGAAATTTTTGGTTCTGAATCCCAATTTCCAGGTGTGGGGCAATGCTCATTCCCAGTGCGAACGTCCATGCCTAAAATGTCTCACGGAGCGTCACTAGTCTTAAATTTTTCATAGATTAATACATGTGAAGTAACTTCACGTATATGAAGAAACTGAGCATTGACTTTGCATTAACCAAAACGTACATTGCTTTTTATATTTTTTGCTAAGTTATTATGATAAAATTGCGATGGGTGTTAATTTCTCTTACTTACACCTAGTGACTCTTTTCTTGTGTTTCTAATTTGAAAAATGCATGAAAACTTTGCTTGTTCCCTTTTTTTCTACAACAACAAACGTTTTTGCATAATTGATTTTGATTTTGCAATTTTTTCACTTTTTGTCTATCTTGCAACACATCCACGCCGTGTAGTCAACATAAAAAGAATTGAAAAAGCGCCAAAATAATGAAGTCCGAGGTAAAGCAACTTCAGGCGGAACGATGCAGCAGCAATACTAAATCTATCGAAGCGAATAATGGAAGATCAAGCAACAGAGAACAGATCTGTATTTCTGTACCTCGTTACCTAAAAAACAATTCACTGGCGCTTTCTCAATAAATAGTGTTATGATGCATTCTCCAACAGAGAGATGCGTTATCCTGGAGAGAGTTGTCGTAGTGTGATACTTTTCAACAGTTTTATAAAACGCAAGCCAACCATCAATCGAAGCATAACCAGATGTTGATTAGTCATGTTGAAGTTTTCCAGCTTCATACCAAAATGTTCTTTCTTAAATAGATTTATTTTTCCTAAACAATGTTTTAACATGTTTTTGTCATCTTCAGCTTTTACCAGTCTATACAATGTAATGGTATACAATACACACACAGTATATCGTAAGTTATTTCCACTTGCATCACACTTGACTGATTTCGGCGTAAGCATGCGGAAATCGGTTATGTAGCTTCACATTCAATCACAGAACACCTTCCTTGCTCTTGACCAGCGGCATCAGTTGAAATATGAGATCAGCATTTGTTATAGTGAGTTTAATTTACCGAACAGTCAGCAACCTTCTATCTGCCTTGTATGATGAAAACAATCGCATCATTTGAGTGAATCGTCCAAACAAGGTTGGCACGTGCTATGATTTGAGCAATGGAAGAAAGCAAGTAACAAATCAGCAACTGTTCTAACATACGTGACGACTGAATGCATATTTCAGAAAACCTGAAAGCTTATTTTTATAAAAACAACTTGAGGTTTCATTTATTCAGCGGGAGTTACCAGGCAGTCCTTTTGTGTGGATTAGTGCGAAACTTTACTGTTAGGTATACACAATTATTTTTAGGTCTGAAGCCGCTTCCTTCTTTGAAAACATTTACATAATATACGTGGCATGCATGATGCATCATATTATGACTGTGCCATGGGTCTCACAACATTATCTGTTCAACTGCATCTATTAGCAACATGCAAAATGTTTTGATTAGTTCGACTACGCCATCTTTGTTGTTGAGAGTAATCACTTGAATGAATGAGTGGCATGTTTTTACGAGTTTAAAGGTGAAGAACTTTGAACTTAATCTTTACTTGTCTTTACGCATAAGACATCTATAGGTTTAATTGTCTTATTTTGCTGTAATTTGAAAAATGCTATCAGTACCCGTTGCTGTTTTTGAAATTTCGCAAAGAAACCTTTTATGGGTATTTACGTCAATGAGTGGAGGAGTGCCCGGCTTGTAAACTACTAAGTTTTTCCAACGGATATCAGTTTGTAATTTTTCAAATCACAAACTGTTGTAAAATTGCAAGAACACGCGCAACTCTTTCACATGTACTTTAGTAATGAACTCACTGATAAAAAGATGTCTGGTAACTGTCTTTTGCCACCCAACAAACTCATGTGAAGTTATTTTGTTTTGAAGTTTCCCACCATGCATTTCAAAAACAAAAAATATGATGTGAAGATGTGTTTTCATGTTACATTTAGACTTTTATTTTTTCACGGGAGGTAACTTCTGGGATGTGCTTCAATAAAATTTCATATTGATACTGGAGTATTTTGATGCTGTGCTTGAATTTGATTGTTTGTGGTATTTTCAGATAAACTGATTGATTTATTTTGTTTTTTTTACCTATAGCTTTTTTCTCCATAGACTATATAGTTGAAACCAAGCTCGTTTTTTGTGTAAGCACGTGGACCGTTTTTATTGACACGATAAGTTGTTTTGGAGAAAATGCAATACCAGCAATTACAGTATGAAGAAGTATTGTATTGTATTGAGCATTAGCCGCCAGTATAAAACATTATACATACACAGGTACATCAACAAAAGAATAAACATGGGGCAGGGACACCGAAAGACCCGAAGGTGATCTTGTCAAGGTGTCCCTAAAAATTGTGTAAAATACTATAACCACCAGTAGTATGTGGCTATTATCTATAAACAAATGTTGAAAACAAAAGAAAAAATAATATTCGATATACCAAATGACAATAAATTGCAAATAACAATAAACTGCAAATTCAGTCTAATATACAATATTGATTTAGCCAACATGAAGACA
>JGI24159J19872_10000815_pt1 | contig 31012 bp, 27 predicted proteins | sample Ectturendosymbi4_FD_19872 | JGI IMG/M metagenome (IMG submission 19872)
AGGGGGCCGAACGTGAAATGGGGGGCACATATTTCAAAAGGGGCGGGGGGCACCACTGGCCCGCCCGCTTGCGACGGAACTGGGTGGGGGACGCGTCCCCCCACCTTTTCAGACAGTGAGGATATGTGCCATGTCCCGCCACATTTTCTCTGTAGGTTTTGCAATATATTGGTTTTACACCAACGTGTCCCCCCACATTTTACTACAAAACCCATGCGTATATCAATCTACGCGCTCCACCTTCCGTCACTGGTAAATGAGCCACCAACCCCAGGTACTTGAACTTCCCCAACTGCTAGGCTACAGTGCATTGCCGCTCACTTGCAGCATACGTTACATTGGGTTTGTAGGGAGACATAATACCTCGGTCTTTTTAGTGCATATTTTCATTTTGGCTCAGTCGCACACAGCAGAAAACCGATCGAGTGCATGCTGAATACTGTACTCTGTTGAGAAGATGCTAGCAAAACCAAAATCGTCTGCAAAAAGTAAACGGTTAATCTTGCAGTTCCCAACTGTGACACCCTCGTCGACTCGGCTGTGGCTGTCTATCCAATTCATGTAGTGTAGACCATGAAAAAGAGCGGTGACAGTACATACCCTTGTCACAGTCCAATGGCGAGCGGTTGTGATTTAACTTTCCCGACATGGACACAAACTTCTGAGCAGGAATGCAGTATCTTGATCGCCAGTAACAGGCGGGCGTCAACACAGTACTCCCGCAAACATTCCCCATACCTTTTCACCAGGAACCCGGTCGTATGCTTTCTCGAGTTCGACAAATCATGTGTAGACGTCTTTGGCATACTCCTAACATTTTTCAAAAATTTGATGTCGAGTGAAAACCACACAGGGTGTCATTCAGCATTGGTTCAATTATTTCGGGGCATCTTTTTCAAGGCACTTGGCAACGTAATGTCAAATTATTTGAAACTTTCCAAAAAGTGTCGCGGGCCGCATGTGGCCCGCGTGTTTGAGAACCCTAGTTTTCCCTCCGCAGCTGTGCTGGTCATCCAGTTAACTTCAACGCGCATGTCAACTTCGTGGCGTGGTGATTCGCCACACGCAACATTGTATTCGTAACATCAATAGCAGAGTGACCCGAGCCGAGTGGGGAATCTCTATTGCTGTTATGCCGAGGGTCGTTGGTTCGAATCAGCATTGTGGCTGCAACAACTTGCTTAGCTCCAACCTTAAACAGATCGTTCGAAATCATTCAATCCGAAACATCAAAGAAACCTAATGTGTTTGGGCGTCTCGTATTCATCAGCCACTGTAATCGTTCGAAGTTGTTACAAACTAAAATACCGTATCGTACTGATGCACATAAGATGGTGAGGTGTGAGAACATGTAATACAAGCTGAGAAAGGTTTCCGGGCACAAGACTCCGGCCACTGGGTGTCACCGAGAAAGTTTCGTGAGGCCAGCTGCATAGCAACGCTGAAAACGTTAGCACTGCCATTACACGAAGTAGGCGTTTTCTCAACTCTTGGGCGGTTGATTTCTACTATTCGGAGAATCGTAGGAGTTGAAGTAAAGTGGGCACGCTCGTTGATCGATCTGCAGGCAAACCGTTTGTACACAGAGCGTAGCTTTTTAGCAGTAGGCACAGTACTGGGTCTCAACGAGCACTCAAGGGTTATGAAAGTGCGCGTCATCAGCAGCCGGCGCTTTGATTGGAGACGGGCAATGGACCGTAACGGTGTTTCTTTTCAAAAAGGGGAACCGCAAATCGTCAATTGGTCTGGCGATACCGCGCAGGTAGTAATGATGTCGCGAAATGCTGCCAAGTGCAACAAACTCGTCCTGAAAGCGGCACGCAGGGTACTTTGCTGAAACAGCCGTTTTGTTGCACTGCGCCGATGGCCGCGCGCACGTTCTTTTTATCCTGGGCTCGAAATAATAACTGATGACATTTGTTTATTGAAATGATTATATAGGCAGGCGAAATGTCACGCTAGCTGGTGTTATACCAACTCCGTTTTGAGAAGTCGTGACTGCGAGAAGTATTTGTATTTAATTGCAAAATGCCGATTATGATTTAATTTGCTTGCTGATGGTAACGAAAATCATATGTTGATGCTGATTAACTGTTGGGTCTTGGATCATGTTCGTATTTTTTNNAAAATAAAACCTTTCGTTGATTTAAGTGCGTTTGCATTAAAAAGTTAACATNTAAGATTTCTGCAAGATTCTATAGTCTGACCGAAATGTCTCGAGACCGAAATGTCCCGTTCGGCCTCTGGAGATGTTACACGAGGTGGACGCCACGTAACAACCAACGTCAAACGGAATGTGGGAGGGCGTCAGTCGTGCACGTTATTCGAGCCAGTGCTTTCCGGCAGAGCACATGGTTTGCAATGAGCATTCGCACTCACTACGCCGCAAGACCTGACATGGCAGACCCTATCTCGGCTCGGAAATGGAGGGGGGGAAGAAACTAGCACGCCCAGCCAGTGGGGCATTTTCGGCTGAAAGGTGACGTCCCATGCAGGTGAGCAGGGGGAGTGACCGGCTCCACTGTACCGGGCGTTCAACACAGCTGGAGTTTCAATCGACTTTTTTCCCGCACGACTTCTTCCGCACCGGCGTTGCAAAATCCATCATATCTTTTCACCCATCCTACAGTGGCAGCGCATAAAACAGGGCTGGGGGACCTGTGGCCGGGGTTAACATTTGATATGGCCCGCATGAGAATTTGAATCACCCAAGTTAGAGTACACATCGCGTCATAACGAAGCTCCATGATAAGCAGGTACCTAGATAGTAAGTCAAGAGAAATAACGCTTCCTCACAGTTACATGAAGGTAGAATTTTAGGATAAAATCTATTGATTTTGCGGCCCGCCAGCGATAATGCACAGTTCATGCGGCCCGTGATAGCAAATAGGTTCCCCACCCCTGGCATAAAACGTTGCGCGGTGTAAAATTTAGCGACACAATGCCGCGTGTTGCGGGCGACATTCGAAACTGTCTGGTGCAGTGCTGAAGTCACTCGGGTCGCGTCGACGCTCGAAAGATGAAGACGAAGGGTCGTGAACCAGAGTTTCATTTATGGCCTCCCCCACCCTCACCGGAGGGGGACGACGTAAGGCGCCGATATTCTCAGTCGAGAGGATTCGCCAACCAGAGCTTGTAACGTGACAAATACACTACAGGGACGTAACGAGGTTAGATGGCGCCCGGGGCAAGAAGCAAGTTTGGTGCCCTCATCTTCGAAGCTGAGGTCTTTCGGAAGCAAATGTACTGTATTGAAGAAAGCACTTGTGACATTTTTGGGACTTTTCGGCGCCCCACGCAGTCATTGGGCGCCTCCATAGTAATTCGGCGCCCGGGGAATCGTGCCTTCCTTGCCCCCCTCGTTACGCCTCTGATACACTAAAACACAGTTTTGAAAGAAGTCGTCGTGGGTCGATCAGGTTTTAGTGGATAGCTACAGGCTCGGACTCCAGAAAAATTTGAAGTCCCACAACAGCAACCTATCGAATCAACTGCTCGATCAGATTTCCACGATTGCGACCCAGTATTGTCTAACGATAAGAAAGGCACCTTTTAAAACGCTGACCGTGTGTGTTTTCCAGCTCAGCAGAACACAGAGTTAAAACTGCTTGAAAACGAGCGAACACGCACTCGCGGTATATCGCGAACTTCAAACGCTGCCCGCTGCAACCTTTGCTGTTGTGACGACACAAAAGTGCACTGTTTGCTAAATGCAAATACAGGTTTTTCTTCTTGAGCGTGCCCGTGACCTTCGTACGTCGTTTTCCCGTTTTGCAAACCGCGCACGCTCACATTATCATCGGCGTTACGTATAAGCGTTCCGTACGTGCGACGACGTGACGCAACGTCGTCGTCATCAAAGTCTGGCCGGTGACGTCAGTCCCGGGGGACGACATGATTCTGCGTCACCGCGGATGAAGACACGGCGGCGGCGAAGCGGGGGCGCGGCCCTGTTAAAATTTGGTGAAGACCGCGCTGCGTGATGAAGAGCGGCGTGAAATCTTGCGACGATCACGTCATGTTCTCGAGGTACCTTTTCGCGTACGGCACCACTTCCTCCCCGGTCATGGTCGGCGTGTCCTGGCGAAAAAACAAAGGAGGGTCAAGCCTCGCGAAAGCGATAACTGGTCTGAAAGGATCCCACCACGCCAGGGAGCATTCTTTGCTCACTAGGGTTGGGAACAGGGTTGCGGGGTCGCAGGCTTTATGGGTGGAGTCGGATTCGTAAGAACACTATGAGTCGGATTTTTTATCGGACTCCGACACTCCAATTGAATCATTTTTTACAACGCACTCCTAACTTAGGAATCCAAACTCGTGCCTGTTGAAATGGCACAATTTCTTTTGAAACTTTTGTTGAAACAAACAATTCTTGACTTCCGTTGATTGCTAGTTGCTACAACATTGTTAACAGCCAAACCTCGTTCACGTTATGTTCAGGAGTTGAGGTTGGATTCGGATCTTTTACTTCCGACTCCGCAACCCTCGTTGGGACAGGCCCAACAGAAAAACAAGCGGCTTTTCTTTGCGAACCTAAAACACAGTTCTTGGCGGTTTGTCATAAAAACATGCGTTTTTTTCTGAAACTTGAACCAGCCAAGTCTTCCTCTCTATAGGTTTGGTGCTTCCTTCGGCGCATGGGTTTGACAACAGTCAGAAATGAGGTCAAACGGAAATGGCGTGGTGTGTGCGTACGTTACATTTCACCGACGTGGTGAGCCATGGGGGGGATTTGATCTCGCGCCCTCAATCCAGACCTGAACGATCGACTGTACAACGTCAGAAGTGAAAAACGTTTTGGCTTTATCCGTTGTTAAGACGTAAAAAAACACGTCACAGTGCTTCTCTGTTTGCAAACAAAGGGCGTTCGGATATTCGCGGCTCGGTCGCATGAATTTGAAAAAGGCACAATTTCGTCTGACTTCGCAGACGCCTTATCCTCTGATGAAAATTATAAACACGATCTGACGGCGTCGAGTGTCAGTCAAGTTCTCGTCGGCCTTTTCGATGCAATCCGAGCGGCTACTCGCTGCAAGCGAACCGCGACGGGAAGTGAGTGGGAGATGACGTGTGGGAGTCAGTCGACCGTTACGCGCGCTTCGAGCGACGGAAAAGCAAACCCGTGCTACCGACAGTCGACCCAAGACACGCAGGATGTTTGTGTTCAGCAAGCGGGCGCAGCTTTAAGGTCGCTGTGGAATCTATTTCGATGTCGAGAGCGCAGGTACCCGGATGTTGAGCAAAGCAGACTTATCTTCGCGGATTAATGGAGATACTAAGAATAACTGTCCGTGTCATCGTTTACCTCGGTGCTGGTGCAGTGGCGTAGCCAGCCCAAAATTTTGAGAGGAAATATTTTGACTTAAAGCGATCAACACTATTTGGTTTGGGACACTGCCTGTCAAAAGACAAAATGACTAAATAGGCTAAAAAATTCGGGGGGTTGCCCCTGGCCCCCCTGGCTACGTGGATAAGTGCTGGTGGATTAAGCAACTACGCATCATGCATCCACGCCTCTACGTACAGAAAACTCTTAAGAACCGTTGAGTTGGAGGACAACGCACACTTCTATAAAAGCGTGAAAAGAGAGAAAACGCTAAACCAGCGCTTTGACGCTGTACTGCATGTCCGTGGTTTTGGATTTCAGTTGTTTTTGTTTTTCAAGAACGAACAACGCACTTTGCGGTAACCTTTGAATTGTCGAAATCCTGCGTAAAAAAACGGGTGCAAAGCACAAATCGAAACTCGTCGCTAAGCAACACGAAAAAGAATCACAAAAACGACGACGCGCAAGTTTCTCTCGAACGAAGCTTCAACCATCGACGCACCTGGTCGAACTTGGTCAGGAGGTCGTAGAGCAGCTGCTGAGCGTCAGCCAGCTCCCCGCGAGCGCCATCTGCCGACGCCTTGTGCTGCTCAGCTTGCGTGCGGAAGTTGCTCACTAGACGGCGCAGGCCTTTTTCGTAATGGTCGAAGAAGTCGTCCTGCGCGAGAAAAAATCGTCCGCGTTCGAGTTGGCGACTTTTTCGCTTCGGCGACGACTCGTGGGGGTAAATATCACGACAAAATACCAAAAACACTGTTTGGCGAAGAATAAATTGCACGATCGAATCGTACAGAATGATTCACGTGACTTGAGAGCAGGGTTGCGGAGTCGGAGGTAAAATATCCGACTCCGACTCCTTAACATAAAGGGAATGAAATTTGGCTGTTAAAATTAGTGGAAATCGTGGTACACAGCAAGAAACCTCTGTTTCAACAAAAGTTTCAAAAGAAATTGTACCATTTCAACAGGAATTCCCAATTTAGGAGTACGATGTAAAAAATGATTCAATTGGACATCCGGAGTCGGAGAAAAAATCCGACTTCCCGACTTCGACTCCACCCAAAAGCCTCCGACTCCGCAACCCTGCTTGAGAGTAATATCACGTGACTTGGAGCAACATCACGTGATTTGAATAGCGGCGCTCTACGAGGTAAATCGCGACCGTGGCAAAGAAACGTCTTCGGCGCCACGATGTAGTGCGAACCAAGGCTGTGGAGCTGAAACTCAAATTTCAGTCTTTGGCTCCAACCTCTATAGCGGGGTTGGGGGACCAGCGGCCCGCATGGACATTTGTCATGGCCCACACGAGAATTTTACCCAAGCCAGAGTACAAAATCTCGTCAAAACGAAGCTTCATGATAAGCAGGTACTTAGATAGTAAGTCAAGAAAAGTCGCTCATCCTCATAGTTCAAGTTTGCGGCCCGCCAGCGACAATGACCAGTTCATGCGGCCCGTGATAGTAAACAGGCCTCCCCACCCCTGCTCTAAAGTTTTTGGCTCCGGCTCCAAAATGATTTGTTCCACTGCAAACTGAAACCATTGTAGTATTTGTGCAAATCGCCTGCCCCACAAACTGGCCTGTGGAACCGGAACCCAGATTCCAGACACCGGCTCCACCATCTAAAAGCCGTTGGTTCCCGCTCCATAGTCCTGGAAAACTGGGAAGTGCAAGTGTAGTTTGCACGAAGACTTTTTGCAAAATTTTGTGAGATTTCACGGATTTTTCGAAATTTTTCTTAAAAAACGCGAAGGCTGCTTTTCAAAGAACCGTCACGTAATTTGCAAAATTTTCCGAAAATCTTGTCAAAACATAAGACTTTCAACCCCTCCTAACAACTCGGCGCCCCGGGCCATTCCCCCCCTGTACCCCACTACTTCGCGAGCATTCTCGCGTCACAATCCGCGGTCCGTCACTTTGGGTGTTGTTTCGAGTTTACTTTCCCAAACCAACGTCTCCCGTTTTTTTTCACGACAAGCCAAATGAGACAATGTGTGGACATCCGGCAATGCACGTAAAGAGCGTATTCGCCAAACCAATCTGTCCGCTGCTACAACGCGCCGACGGTGAATTTCTCTGCTGTTCCAGCGGCCATTTTCGACAAGGGGCTGTTGAACCAACTTTTTAGGATATACGGTCAACACCTGGACCAGGGTTTTTGTTAAGGTGTTTTCGGTCCCTAGAATCAGAGAAAATTATCATCGGATCCTAGAATCAGAGAAATCGGGACACTACTAATCCATACTGGGTACCTAACATTTTTCTTTAGAAAAACCCTGACCTGGACTGAATCTACTATTGCACTTTAACAACTCTGGCAAGACGATCGGGCTGTTTCGCACCGCAATCATGTTTGCGCGCGCGTGTGTGTGTTGCACGCGCTCGCACACACCCTCACTTTTTCGTGCGTAGAATAAAGGGGGGGGGACATCGTTCCAAAATCGTCGCGCCTTAACTTTTACGCGTTTGGAGAAAGATCGGCCAATCAGCGAAGCACACTACGTCGCAAACAAGCAATATGACAACACAAAGGGATGAATACCATGGGAAAGTCGACTAGCTCTTGCAAGGTCAAGTTGTTTATCTCTTCTTTCGGCATCTTCCAGTGCGGAGGTAGGAAATATCTGAGACACGTCCTGCGTTGCAAAGAGTAGAACAAGTTGAGACGGGGGCGTTTCGGGAGAGGTGGACATGGACGCTTTTTAAGGTTTAACCTTGCTGACCGCAAAGACGTTTCAAGAGGCCGAAAGTATTTTATCTTAAACGAAATACCGAGATGGTGGAAAAGCGGGGTTCTACTGTATTTTGAGAGGCCGTTGGAAAATTCTGAGACACAGTTGTAAAAATTTGAAAGATCGAAACGGTAAAAACATTTTAAAAAACACTGGTTACGGACACTAAGTTGCTATACTGTAAAGCAACTGTTAGTTTCGGCTTTTTGACCAACAACGACATGTATTAAGTACACGTACACACAACGAATTATAATCCAAATTATTTTGAATGACGATTTCTCGTCGCAAATACAAGAACTGGCTTCTTGGCCAATTACCTCAGCTTGCCGAGAGCGTTCTCATAATGCTCAATGTTCTTCGCATTGATTTTGTTTGAAGACGACTGGTCTGTTTCAGAAGAACAAACGTTATTTTGCATTCAAAAAATAACAAGAAGGTTCTTTTTTTAATGAAATAATAGACGTCTTTTTTACCGACATGCAGCTCACCATCCTAACATTACCAAGGCACATTTCGACCATAAGAACTCTGACGTGCACGCAGTCAGTTTGATCTGTGCCTCGCACACACGCCAAGTCGTGATAAGAGGGGGGGAAGTAATTACGTGATAAGGAGGAGGGGGTGCGCAATCGCAACAAACCGCGCGATTCAAGTTGAATTCGCACGTCGCCACTCAACCGTGTCGAACGGCGCAAACACAGCTCATTTTGAAACGTAAAGGGAGAAATAAATGCAAAATTAGGGTTTTTTCGTTTTTTTGCCAGGTGGCCTTGAAAATACCTTTCGCCCCACTCACCAGTTGAAGACGACCTCTTTGACTTGGCGGCCGTCCCGTTCGCGACCAGGTCGGAATGAGACACGAAACGAAAATCGCTCGAACCTTCCTCGCACCATTTATCGAATCGATCCTGAAGGACGAAGCGAAAAACAGCGATGCGTGAATGCGACGCCTCCATGACAACGGCGAGTCCATGGCAACGCCCGTGTACCATCAACCCATGTCCTCAACTCAAGACACACGACACATCATCTTGAGGAAGAGCAACAGCGGCACACTTCGGGAAAACATGGATTAACTGCGAAGTTCAGATCAAAGGCAGACTTTTTGCCGGGCCTTGCCTCTCGCTTGCAATGCTTTGTTGCTTAACAACGTTTATGACGCGACAAACTGCAGCACGCACCTGAGGATGCTGGTCGAACTTGACTTTGTACTTGGTCGGCTTGTCTTTCTTGACCTTGGTCGAGACGATGCGGCCAGGACGCCACTTGTCCCCCATGTTCACTTCGACCGCGGCCCCGACCTCGGTCTTGCCTTCAAAGAGAAGCGGCAGAGCTTGCGTGACGACATCCACATCCGGGTGCTTTTAACATTAGGATTACGTATTGCCGTATATGGACTGCGGCAAGCGCATGTAGCAGATGACAAGTAAAGCCATGAACTTAATGGACGCGCAACGCTTTCCGAAGTTAAAGACCTGCGGAGCTTTTCTTTCTCGGCTCTTGTTTCAGTAAGCGCAGACACTGGTTGAGCACTCCCTTAACGTATGTGGGGCTGGTGGGGGTTCACAAGGGATCTCTAACAGCAACGAGTTCGTAGAATTTATTTTAACAGCAGCAAGCTGAAGGCCCGAGGTATACCTTTCACGCTGGGGGCTTCTTTGTTTTCCTCGTCTTCCTCCTCTTCCTCTGTTTCGCTCTCAGACTCTTGCACGGCAATCTGAAGGAGTAACGGGTAATTTACGAGCAGGTGGAGATAAAACGGAGGACAGGCAATTACAAGGAAACGACACAAACAAGGCTACAACGAGAATCGCTTCTAGCTTCAGTGGTGCAGCTTTAAAGAATATCTCAACGCGTGCGCGAGGCTGTCTCGAGTGTGTCACATACCTTGGACCTTTTCCTTGGTATGCCTGAACCAGCACTGCTAGGGTGGATTGACGCTGACTTCTTGGCAACCTTTGACCTCTGGCCGTCAACAGACCGTCTCTGTGTTGACGAAAATGACAGTTTTCGCCAAATAATTATGAAAATAGTAAATGCGAAGCGAAAATGAGCAAGCACACACATGCAGTGTTAAAACGCAACACCTGTCTCGACTTAAATGCTCCTGGTCTTCAGCCTCTTTCAGCGCCAGAGTTCGCAAAACGAGTCTGCGCTTTACGGTGCAATTCAAATGCTTGTTTCGCAATGTTTACTTTCGAAACAAAAGGTTTACTGAGGGTTATTCATGTGCCGTTGCAAATGAAACAAGATGTACGCAAACCTTCAATCACCTCAACAGTTCACGGCCACCAAGCACCACAGTGAGATGATCTTCGCACTGCCGAATTATTTTTGGTTTGTGATGCCCCAGCACGGATCCGCTATCATTTCCCAACTTTTTTCTGAGTGTTGGCTAGTGGGCCCCCCTTCAGCTAAGTTTTCACCCCCTGGATCAAACCTCTAGTTACGCCAATGCTTGATACTTGCCTGGAATAAAGCCGCCTACCAGGCAACTGTCCTCATCAGGGCGAAGAATTTGCCAAAACTGGTCGGAAAGCCAGACTGGTGTTGTGGAGCCACAAAGGGCTCTGAGTTCAAGGATCACTGGCAGTAGCGCACCGCATTTGACCCAAGTAAAGCAAGTACACGTGGCAATCACAACCGAAACAGGTATTTGCGAACAGTGAACGACAACAGAGTCCTGTAAATACGGACACGAACCGTACCTACGCCTGCCACGCACCTTGTAACCCACGCTGGTCGAGCTCATTCGCGAATCTTGCGTCACTTGCCTACCGGAGCGCGACTTCCAGTTCTCCTCCTCGCTTGACTCCTCTTCGCTCGACGATTCGACGGACACGGTCCGGCGCCGGCGACTCGGTTCCGCCGCGACTTTGCGGATCGCGTCCCGACTGCTCGTGACCGTCTGTACTTTCTGCGAACGGCGCGAACAAGATGGCGACGTGAACCTTGTGACTTTGCGGCGGAGCGATTACGACTTCTCACGAAAAAAGGGGGGGAGGTAAAAATGCGGACTGATTCTATCATGTGGTGAAAAAATAACTTTCAACCCGAGATTGCTTGCAACTGTGCATGAACCAAGCAAGAGTCAATCTTTCTTTACAAGAACAGGCCTGCTGTTCAGGCAAGTTTCGACCCAACTTGCAGTTGTGAATTGCCAAAATCTTACAACTTGAATCACTTTTATTGTTTAACTACCCAAGATAATAAGGGCATAGATACAAACAAAAGCACTGACTAACGTTGTTTTCTGATTTTTACCACAAGTAAAATTTTACCACAGCGCTTAACTACCTGCCTGAAAAAAATTACTTTCAAGCGTAGAAGTCCGGCACTGGTTTATTATGTTCGGCTGCGCTATACCCCCATTTGTTGTACTTCCTTTGGAATGTCACGAGTGGAATGCGGTCGCCCACTCTTTGCTTTGCTGGCGGCTGTTTTCGCAGTGAATGCTTAACCTACCCTGGATTCAGGTCCACCATTCAAGGACTAGCGCAGTGGTTCTCAAATGGGTGCCACTTGGCTCACGAAGGGAGGAGTTTAAATTCGTGGGAGGAATTGGGGGGGAAGCTGTCGATGAAAAAACCTTACCCATTAATTATTTGTTTATTCAACACATAAAAAATGCACAGCGAGGTTGTACGCATGGACAAGCTGCTTTAACTGCAGTTACTGATGTTATAATAGAGCCTGCTTGGTGATTCATAATCGTCTATTGTTTCTGCACAGTAGGTGGCGTGAAAATTTTAAATATATTTTGTTAGTTTTGTTGGGGAGGAATTGAAAGCGTTTGGGTTTGTAAGGGGGGAACATGAAAAAAACATTTTAGAAATACGGGACTAGCGGCTGTCAAGCCGGGGAAACGAAAGCGATGCACAACAACAACGACGCAATCACCCCAACAACTCACAGAAACTTTATTGAGCTCCTTTTGCATTTTTTCCATTTTGTCTTCGAGTTCCAGTTTCTTCTGTTCGGCCGTCTTGGTCTCTTTGTGAAACTCGCCGACCGGTATCTGGGGGATCTCCTCGGTACAATCGCACCGGTTGTGTTTCGGATCGGGGTTCATCGAGCAGATCCAGTTGTCGGGGGGGTCTTTGCCGACCTGGTTCGACTGGAAAGGCAGCGTTCTCCACTTTAAACAACCGTCTGCGCGGAGAGAAACAACATTCGAGGAAAAAGGTTAATCGGTGGTGAACTGTAACAGGCTCAGCAAAGGTCTTCGCCGAAAAATCAGCCAATCGTATTTTTACGCGTGGTTTAAAACATGTCACGATTCAAAGAAAACAATGCGAGGATTTGTGAAATGGCAGCCAGGTCAAAGGTCAATAAGTCGGCCAAACGTTTGAAAAAAAAGAGAAAGGTAATCAAAGAGTGTGATTAACGCTAAGAAAGTAGGAAAAAGCAGCCTAAAAACACTACAAAGTTTTAATACGGACAGGTAGAGTATACACTGATTTTAAAGTGTTTTTTTTTAACATTAGTAAATAAGTAAAACTAAAAATGAACCCTTCTTTTTCCGCAAACACTAAGTCACTGACCGCACTGGATGACTTTGGGGAGGTGCATCGATCTCGCGCGGATGTACTTCGGCTCACTGGACGGGGGGTCGTTCCAGTGTTCCGAAACGTAACCGAAGCTCTCCCAAAAGCCGAGGACACCTTTGCCCATCATCACTTTTGAGTCGTTCCAGTAGCACTGGAGGTGATCGCCTGAGGAGGGTCGGACATTTAGTTTCCACGGTTCGACCGAAATTCCCACTGGACTGCGCCGACGAACTCGCTTTCTTTTCAAGTTTCAAGAGTAGTTTCTCAACTTTACGGTGATCTTACAATTTTTCTTACTAGCCGCAGGACGTTACACATTTTTGAGGACGCAGAATTGGATTGGCAAAAAAAATTGCTTGAAGACAAAACAAACACACCCATAGCTTTGAGCAGATGTCGGAATTCTTTATTGTCGGCGAAATGTTGTTTGTTGTGCGTGGGTTCGAGCACCAGGTACGGGACGTTGACCACGCCAATCACTCCGGCACAGTTGCTGCCAATCAAAGAAGAAACGTGAAAAAGAGATCAGATCACGGAGTGAAAGCAAAACTATTAAAAAATGTAATTATATTTCGACAAACAAGGCTTTGCCAGTAATCTCAGGATTGATTAAGAGATAACTGATGATGTTTTTTTTGGAGAAATCAATTTTTTCTTGAATTGCATGATGAAGTGACCCGATGCTGACTAGTTTCCTCATACAGACCTTTTATCAACGGACAGGCAGCCATGATATCGTCACTACTGTCCGGTAATATAGCTCAGCACTACGGCTGGTTCCTTGAGAGCACATAATTCTGCTAGAGCAGTGGTTCCCAACCTGGGGTACATGTACCCCTAGGGATACATTTGATCATCTTAAGGGGTACATTTATTGTGCAGCCGCACCAAATTAACTTTGAGTCGTAAAACGGAGTCTACCTTTATAGTTCTAAAATTCAAAAAGTTCTAATAAGAATTCAGTGGATTTTCGTTTTTTGACCCAGCCTTTTTGTCATAAAAAATTTTAGGGGTACATGCTCATCTGTCGTAATGCTGGAGGGGGTCATGGTCAGAGAATGGTTGGGAACATCCCTGTGCTTCACCCCAGAATACAGTATTCTGATTTATCTCCAATATGCATCGGCCAACTGTCGCTTAAGAAATTGAGATGGATGGAAAAGTGTGAAGTTCTCCAACTTAAAACAGCTGCAAAAATAAATACGGCGGAGGCGCAAAGTGTACAAATATCTTGAAAACGTAAATTTGCAAAAATGACTATAGCCTTCAAACTGACGCAACAGCAGCATGCAAACAAGTACTGCTACTGGCAAACTTACACTCCGCCGTTAAGTTGCGGACCGGTGCGTTCGTACATTCGGATAAGGCGGCTGCAGTTGTATATGAACATTCCGTAGTACTTGCGGTTCTCCAAATTAAACCCAAACACAAAATCCAAGGTCTTCCGATCTTTCAGTTTCCTGTGATCGAACAATCAACAACGGTGATGACGCGGAACACGTACCGATTTTCACGGTCGCCATTTTTCACGGCCGCCATTTCTGCCCAACCGCATATTCCGATAAGTCTCAAAGCAGAGCCAGACTTATTCGTTTCTTGTTGTTATTTGTGAACGTTGCAAAATTTAAAAGTATATTCCTCTTGGAAGCATATATATCTATATCAAGGGTGCAAAAGTGCGGTCACCCACTTGCGCCGCGCGACCAAAACCTTGGAGTGTGCGAACGTCTTTTTTACATTTTATACGTTATTTGTTGCATATAAATGCTGTATGGCAAAGCTTTCATGTGTGCGCTGCTAACATTCACAGAAAATTTTGCGCCCCCTGATCTACATCGATGGCGTCGGAAAGGGGATGGCAGGAGGCCTTGCTCCTCGGATTTTGAAATCTGATATTTTCTCAACAACTGTTTTGTATAAAAATGTTTTGCTCTTAGTTTCCAGTTGATATAACGGAATTTCAGCACTGTTGCCCCCCTGGAAAACATCCTTCGTCCACCCCCATTGGAAAAATGTACTATTTTTACATAACAGTTCGAGGGCCGGAAACCTTGCGTAATGTTATTGTTTCAGTACACGTATATTACATTCTGCCGTATCAACAAATTTTTCGCAAATATATTATTTTTTCATCATTGAAAAAATGTATTTGCGACCGGATGAAATGGCTCCGCGGGCCAGATTTGGCCCGTGGGGCGGGGCGTAGTTTGGAGACCCTGACGTAGACAAATAGAGCATTCGTAATAATACGGATACTTGCGTGATATGAATCGACCCAGTGTAGTTGTCAATTTCACCGAGTACCGGTGTACGGGTTCCATCAACTGGCGAGTTAACTCGATTTTTCCAAAACGATTCTATCGTTTTATTTGAATAAGAGCTGATTTTTGCGTACCAACCCACCAGAAGGCGAAATATAAATTCTACTAAGATCTGAGTGTCTGATTCTTAGCTGTGAAAACGATTCCTTTCGACAGACAGTGACGATTCATCGTTGTTAGGGATGCATATAATGGAATATCGAATCCTATGGATTCGAATCATTCAGTATTCGAATCCAAATATCAGTGTTTTTTCGAATGTTTAGATCCGAAATAAACTTGGATTAAATAAATGTGAAAAATTGCAAAGTTGGCAAAACAAATAATTTCAATAAATTTGCAGTGGCACTCTTCGCGCTCTGAGTACGAGAAAAAAACACTCAATAAGCTCACGGCACTGCGCAGTGACGTAACGAGCTAATTAACAGGTCGCGTGATCGCTGAACGGCATTCTAATCCTCTGTGCGGTCCAGTGGCGTAGCCAGCCCAAAATGTTTGATTTTAGGCGAATAACACTATTTTGTTTAGAAAAACGCCTCTCAAAGCTAAAAATTTTTTTTGGGGGGCATGGCCCCATGGCTACGCCTATGGTGCGATCAGCTCATTTTGCTCCGAACAAGTTATTCCGGTATACTGGTATAGGATTCGATATTCTGGATTCGAAATAAAGATTCCAGAATCTCCTAATGTTTCATAATGCACATCGCTAATCGTTGTGGAAACTCGCTCGAGTTAACTCGCCAGTCGATGTTAACGTTACTCGAACTTTCCCACTACGATTCGACACGCAAACGCACTTCTTTTTGAAATTGGCTTCTTCCTTCTTCGAATCGCACAATCGTCTGCACCCGACCGCTTTATCCTGAGCGACACGGAGCGCGGCCAAGTCTTCTTTTCTCGGTTTCGCTTTCATGTTAACCTTCTTCTCGAGGTCGCGCTTGACGCTTTCCATTTCTCTCGCTTTCTCCTCCGCTACGGATTAAAAGAAATGCTTTTACGGACCAAGGCTTAAAACCGTCATTCTGCCGCAACCAGCTTCGCGCCAATGGAGCTCAAGCCATGAACTGAAAATACTAACCAAAAACATCCGGAACTTTATCGAAAAATGGATTTTATGCCGTTTGTTCGGCAGAGTTAATTTCGTTGACTTGGAGCATTTTGCAAGTGATAGGTCGCTCGACATACATGAACTCCAACATCAAGCAAAACTAATTCGTTTCTTCTGCAAAAGCGGGCAGGATTTTTCTGCATTGCGGATTTTCTTAAAACAAACATCGGTTCCAAGCTTATAAAACTAGCCAGCTTCTCGGGAGAAATCTGTGGGACGTTTTCTTACTTCGATGCAAACCAACGAAGGGCCAGGGGAGCAAATGGCGAATTTATCCGCGTACGGTCGTTTCACCCAAAGCCTGGCTCAAAATATGATGCAAAACTTTTTGAACAAACCTTATTCATTGATAAAAAAAACACGTTCAACGTCCTGCGAAATCGTTCTCTTTCTCACATTGTCACTGTTCCTCGCATCCTCATGCTTGGGGCGCGACCCACAGTTTTAGTAAATTTTTGACACAAAATATGCGACATGTTCACGTATAAATGCGGTACTTTTGCCAACGACGAAGAAATGGTGAGATTTTGCTTTACGACAACGCAATAGGCCGCCGATCAAGAGCTGCTTAGGCAGCGCGAAAGTTTTCCATCGACGCTTCGAAAACAAGGTACCCACTTGTTGTTCAGTCGCCCGCAAATGACAAAGATGAGGCCGAACACAAGTGCGAAGGTTGCACGCCGGTGAGCTTTGAGAGCGTTTAAAGTAGCAGTAACAACACCGGTTATGCGCCATATGTGAAGGACAGACAGCATCAGACAAACGGCATTGTGGGTAATGACGACTACGAACCCAATCTGCATTCGTGTTCCGCTTTCGCGACCTCTTCTTCGGAGCGCTTCTTGAATCTCGTCGACGAAAACTTATACATTCTGTAAAAAAATAAGGAAGTCGGTCTGTCGATTGTCGTGCGATGGATTTTTCCCGGCTGACACCGTCGCATGCATCGCGAACACGCGACGACAGAAGAGCTGAAGATGAAAGCCAGGAGGGAGTTTGAAATGTGTGCATCGAGCTGATCATCAAAGAAATAAACTCTATCTAGTACAAAGACCGACTTTAATGTTTTACCTGAAGCCTAAAAGCGACACATTAAAGCTAAAACATATTCAGGAACAAGAGCAAACTTAATCGTCGACTCTTCAACAAAGCCGACGTCGTCGCAACCACTTTCACTTTCAACTGATAGCCAACGAAGCCATCTATTTGGCCTCCTTTCATGTAAACAAAACATGGTGAGTAGCTGTGGCATAACTGACGGGGGAAGAGGGGCGAATCGCTTCCCTGGCAAGCTAAATGTAAAAACCGGGCCCCCACTTCTACTTCGGTTTTAGTATTCTTTTGGTTTTCAGTGGGTTGTTGTTTTTTTTGCGATTTTCGGAGTGTTTTCCGGTGAGTTAGGGCTTAGTATAGACATCCGCAACACCCGGATTTTCTATCATTTCTCAATTTTTTTGAGTGTTGGCTGGTGGGCCTTCTACAGTGGCCAGTGGGTCCCTTGCAGCTAAGCTTTCCCCCCTTGGATCAAACCTCTAGTTACGCCACTGTTGAGCAGTACCCACCCCCCAGTCAGGAACAACTGCCGACGTAAGTTTCCGACAAACCCAACGATGCTGCGCGAAACAAACGAAGGTTGGACGCAAGCATACGTCACATGCCACCGCGGTGCGTCACTGAGCTCACCTCGGCTTGTAGAGCGTGCACGCCAGTCGTTTGGTCCGGATCTTTCTCCCCTGCACGTACACTTTCATGTGGGGGTCGAGGTACAGAATTGACGCGTAGGCTTTGAAGGAAACGCGCTCTGGCCAGTTGCTGCTCAAGAGTAAAGAAAAAAACAAAACAATATGAAACATGCGGGAGTGAGCCAAGAAATTGTGTAATTTTTGTCACAGAGCGCACGTTTCTGACAGTCTTTGTAAAAGATTAGTATGGGTGATAAGGTGCGTATGCTCGTGAGCAGTGTTCCCTCTGAGAAATTTTACACTGAGCAAATGTTTGTTTTAGCGAGCATGCCGTTGCGCAACCATGCGTAGACACACAACCAATTAAGCGTTTCAAGGGTTATGCTATATATGCAGGATATTAAATCTGGAATGTTGCAAGTGCGCGAGAATGGGATTTCGCTGCGCAAATGGTCTGGTGGTACTGCGCAGTGGATCACCTTAGAGGGAACATTGACCATGAGGTTCCAGTGTTCAGTTGCGTTTGTCAGAAGTAGGTAAGGGTAGATTTTTAGTTGAGCTTATCTCACAATGGTAGTCTCGATGGAACCCACCTGAAACGAGTAGCAGTAATCGAATCATTTGTTACCGAAGGAGAAAATCCTGCAAAAATTCGCGACCGATCGTGAAGTGTTTACGAAGATGAAAGACTTTTAGACTATAGCAATGTGCGGAGATGTGGCCGCGGTTTGATGAAGAATTCAGCAACTTCCCAAGAATTAGAAAATGCAAGCTTAAGAGGTACGTCTCATTTCGGCCGCCCACAACTCCCGTTAATAATAGTTGATAGACGCACATTATTCATGAATCAGCAGGTGACACAGTTCGAAGCAAGCCAGGGCAGTGCTCACAACGTTCTTATTCGCTTAGTTATTCACAAGTGTGTTCCAGTTGGATACCAAGAAAGCTGGTACGTAAGCGCGAAGCTGAAAGGGTTGACCGGTGCGCTGCATTCCGTAGAGACGCAACGCATTCTTCGGAAGAATTACTGTGAAACTTGGATACACCAGCAATTCAGCATGAAACAGGGCTGTGCAGGCGAAACTCAAATTTCAGGCTTCTGCGCTTGGTCCAGTTTCTGGCAACTGAAGTTTTTGGCTCCAGCTCCAAAATGATTTGTTCCACTGAAAACTGAAACCATTGTATTATTTGCACAACTCGCCTGCCCCACAAACTGGGGCTGTGGAACCGAAACCCAAATTTCAGACTCCGGCTCCACAATCTAAAGTTTTTTGGATACGGCTCCACTCATCCCAAATTGCTTGGGCTCCGGCTCCACAGCCCTGACCTGAACCAGAACCCAAACGGCAATCGATACATCGGCGCTTCCGAAACCAAAACAGTCAAGCTGAAAAAATCATTCCCAATGTCTTCTGGGATGGCAAGGGCTTGTTGTTGATTTCTTGCCAAGTGGAGAAACAATAAAAATTGATGCATACATTGAGACCTCCCGAAAACTTGGAGTTAGAATCCGACTGGGAAAAATCCTATTTGGAGATGACTGAATATTTTCCCCAGATGACAATGCCCGATCAGACACAAGCATCAGAACAAGGGATGTAATCACTGCCCTCGGATCGGCGCCTCTGCCGCGTCATCCGTGCTCACGCGAATAAGGACCTTGGAACTACCATTTCGTTGGTGTAATAACTTCCCAAAACTTGCTGTAATAACCTCCCAAAACTTGCTGTAATAACCTCCCAAAACTTGGTGTAACAAAGGCCGCACTGAGAGGCAAACACCATGGCAACGATGAAGCAGTGAAAATTGCTATCAAGAAATTAACTTGTCGGCGACATCTGAATTTTACACCAGCGGAATGCCAGTACTCTATCGAAAATAGAGTCCAGCAGCTGCCAAAAAGGGGGTAACTACGTTGAGAAGCAAGGATACCACCCCCAGAAATATTTTGTGAGGTTCTCTATTCTGAATGTTGAATAAAAATGCTTGCTTTTCCACTCACCCCGTACCTGCAACACTAAGCGATCGATAAAACCTGTGCGCAGGCGCTCGTCTCTTTCGGGCATACGTGCAAATGTTGAGTATGCCTACAAAGCGGTTTCCAGGTACGAAGCATAATTTTGGAGCACAAAACACGCAAAAGCAACAAAGTTAAACATTCCTGAAAGCCGGTGTCAGCGGCAAGTCTTGCACGAAATGATGTGAAGCGGTTTTGACTCGAATCTGCATGTGCGGCGATGTTCTGTTGTCATTATATTCAGTTCTTCTCACGCCATGCGATACGCCAAGCCCGGAATAAAAGCCATTTCTCAGAGAGAAATGCCTCCAAGACATTCACTGAAGCAAAAAGCTGTTTTGGCAGCAGTGAACATAAGAAGCACTTCTATGTTTCACAAGTACCTGTGGTGTCCCAACATCGTCAAAATTCGGGGGTGCTCGCTCAGGTTGTTAAGAAAACGACATCATCAACCAGGTACAATTACTCCCCCAAAAAAAAAATTATTCCTAAGTAAAAAACAACAGCACAGAACAGCGAAAACGCAATTTGAAGTCTGACCTGTCATCTTCAGGATCCATTTCGGACATGCGAATATCAGTAGGATCCGTTTTGACGTCCAGTTCCGTTTCACCAGAGTCAAGAAGTTTTAAATTGTAGATTATAATTAACGTACCTGTAACAACAGTTGGGCGCAAGTAACGCAAAAGAACGTATACAGAGCGCCCGCCACGACACGTGCGGGGAAACCTTTCGGTGGGGGTCGGAAGCCGCCAAAAATACGCCCTAAGAAAGTAAGCTTGCGTTACGTAAATGCAAGCTTCGATAACGGTTCGTGATTCGCAAGGACGCTTTGTTAGCAGTTTCGTCTTTCTCCCTCGTCTCGACTCGGGTATGTTCGAAATCAAGATATCTTTCTAAAACTTTTGCAACGAAGCCATTCACGGACGGTGAAGCAAATGAGGCAATTTGCGGATCGAAACAAGCGAAGGGTAAACGGACGAGTGGTGGGGGAGCAACTTGGCGCAGAGTTGCAAGTCGGGCCAGGTTTCGGGCCTGCATACACAAGTTTTCTGTACCATTCAAAGTAACGATTTTTTCTTTCTTGAAGTACTTTTGTTATGGTCAACGCGAGAACTTCTGCGAATGAACTGATTGCGATTTTCTTCACTTAATTCATTTGGAAACACAGCTGCGTTCTTTTGTTCTCTGCTCGGTTTAGTCTTGCACTCCTTTTGAGAAGGCGACCGCGGTGAGGAAATTAGCACGTGATGGCGTTGTTTCGAAAAGATCAATTACTTACGCGATTCTTGGGTTGTTTCAAGGAACGATGGCCTACTAACCGGCTTTCCATGCCTATAGCGCTACCCGAAATAGTTCCTTTTATGCCTAGAGTGCCATTTTTTATCTTGAGAAACATTACATTCCGCAGTATTATCATTGACTAACAAGCTACGTTCGTGCTTGTTTATGTTAATGCTTTCGTCAAGGTGATTGCTATTTTGGGTGTGACAATGCCGTGTACCTGCAGCTACACCCGTACACTACATTTATTGATATCGCGCAACTGCGCGATTATCCTGACTCACTCCGTGAATTTGGCTTTCGGGCTTCAAAAATAAATATCTGGCTCGATTCGGGCTTGTTATTTCAGGCTCGGGCCGGATTCGGGCTTCAAAATGAGGCCCGTTTATAGCTCTGACTTGGCACAACGCATTACGTGCTTCACGACACGACACAAATTCTCGCAATGTCCTTAGAAAATCACGTTAGATATACATCAATGAATGGTGTTCAGTCACCGACGCTACGCTTTCTAATTCCAGCACCAGCCTTGATCCACTCTTGTAGAGTTGAAACGTAACTCGCATCCATTTACACATCAGTTTATGACACAGCTGAAACGTCACTCGCATCCATTTACACATCAGTTTATCACACAGCTAAAACGTAACTCGCATCCATTTACACACAAGTTTATTACACAGTTGAAACGTAACTCGCATCCATTTACACCGAAATTTATTGCAAAAACGGGGCGTTCGACCCCCGATTCACAACGGCTTAAACCAACAACAAGACTGCAAAAATAACTAACTGTGCAAAACAAAACTAAAATTCGGAAGCAGATTTTCCAAAAGTCACCAACAGCCTAAAACGCTTAAATTTAAATTTCAAAGCTATCAAATTCAGTTCCACAAATGGCTTTATTCGTAATTCCAGCTTTTCGTGTTTTTCACGCGCACTACTGGACAAACATAAAAATCAATACTGGAGCCAAAATTCGTGGCTACGTTTGAACAGTCACAGCATCTCACCGGTTCGGTCCTTGATTCGATCGAATTGCTTCTGCAGATCGCGCTCTGTGTTGAACGGCGAGTACTTCAAAATCAGTCCGAGTTCCATGTCGAACTGGCAACAAACATTCAAGAACCGGTGAGCGGAAAGCGTCTGAGCAAATCTCAGCTGAGTGCGCTCGTGGCGATCGACACGGCAGCTGGAAACAGGCGCAAAGTTTGGGCAGCAGCATGAAGGAAATTGGACAGATAGAGACCTTTACGACGCAGGGATCATTTCCACAGAAGATTTTGTTAGCTAGCAGCAGACTCGTGTAAAACTTGCGACCGGCTTGCACGACAAAGGCATAATTAAAACGTCTTCATGCAACCTGCTTTCAAGCGCTGATTCTGCTAACTTTCTATGAACTTTAAATACTTTTAAAGCTGCATTTTACGCCCTCCAGGACGTGTGTTTTTTCCATGGCAAGTTTTATTCATTGCATCGAAAGGGCACGTTGAGCAAATACCTTCTAAGACAGTTAAACTTGCTGCAAGAACAACTTTATGACGGTCGAAGTGATACGGCTAAGGCATGAGCAACGTGCTCAACACCTTAAACAAACCTCTCTTTTTACCCCAGTAACACATTTGGGTGTGTAAATGTGCCTCACTTGCGCCATACTTGTGAGTGCGGCTATTACATTCGCTTTTTCTTTGTACTGCGTTGACATATTTGAGGCTTCTGCCTATCTCTAACGGGATCAGAAGCTTAGTTGCCCGTCAACCAGTGGTTTTCAACCCGTGGGCCATGGCCCAGTGATCTGCCAATGGCCATGACGCTTTTTTCAGTGGGTCACAGAGCTTGGCACAAATCAGAATTAAGGCATTATGAGACTTGCATAATGATGTCATTATGATCAAATAAGATAGACAAATAGCAAACAATTCGATCTGAATGTTTCGTTTGTGACATAACTCTTACTTAACTGAAGCTGTATTTACGAGAATTGCTATGGTATGGCATAGCGTTGCAATTGTTATAGCACAGCAGCAAATGTTAAGTTAAAATTATAGAAGTGTTAAATCCACGCGATAATTTAGTTTTGGGCCACCACCAATATCTTGCCTAGTTGAATGGACCGTGAACAGAAAAAGGCTGAAAACCCTGCCGTAAGCCATTACCTGAAGCGTCAAAGCACCGACCGATGAAAAACACCTGCATTTTTGCAGCTGTTTTTTGAAATCAAATACAACTAGTCGATGAAAATACCAGTTCTGTTTTTCGCGGCATTCGAGAGCACTCACTCGCTCCTGGCCGCCGAACTGCAGAACCGGACGGCGCGAGTCCGCATCCCAGACTGGCATGGGAACGATGATGCTGTCGATGTTCTCCTGGTCGTGGAATGTGCGCGACAGCAGGAGACACGAGAGCTGACGGCCTTTTTTCGTGAACAGGATAAAGTCGTTTCCGATTCGCATCGAGCCCCTGTGGGAAAACATTCGCGCTGGATTGCATTGCGAATATACCGATCGCACTGGACACCAAAGTTGCAACTGGTAGTCAGTTTACTTCGTAACCAACGAAACGTAACGAAGCGGTCCGCAATGCGTGATTGAGCGCAGCGAATGGGTCTCTGCCAAAAATGCGTCGTACATCCTAAACTTGTGAGAAAACTCAAGATGAATTTCAATTTTCATCGAAATCTTATTTCTGTCTGGGTTTGTGCGGCGTAACTAGTGAACGTCGGTGAACTGTGACTTGGCAGTGCCGCCGTTCCAGACGACGAACCTTCTCCCTACTCTACTCCTTGGAGAGTGTCAACAGCATCTTCTGAACTTATCGCTAGATCAACCATGCCTCGGACTTTCTCCCCAACGCAATTACTCACTGTGTCTCGTGGTGTACCCATAGCATACAGCAAACATAACAACACAAGCGAAGCATTTTGGTAAAGCACTGTGACTATATTCGCAATGAAGCCAAAGGATCTATTGGACAAAATTTTGGCGTTGAAAAACCGGAAGAGTAATGGGTTTCTAAGTTACATCGGGTTAAAATACAAAAACTTGCTACTTGAGGGTGAGCCATGAGCACCAAATTTCGAGCCGATTAAGTCTCAAATTAAACACCAAGTATTTAAAAAATCATTAATTAAACACTAAGTACTTTCCAAGTTAAACACCAAGTATTCCCTAAAGCACTGCAAACAAGAAAATCACACGTATTATACAAGTGTTGAAAAATTAATTTTATAGATATCCTCAAGTAATTAGTCTCTGCAATGGCGACGCATTCCAATCAAACAGCAAATTTTTTAACAGGACACCGATGTCACGTAACTACTACACGCATCCTCAGTTCTGAAATCTGCAAGAAAAAAGCTATACGGGTGAAATACTTAAAGGACCAAAGCAAGAGCATAGAAAGAAAGCAAACTCCAGACTGAAATGAATATATCGAAACAATAGCTGCGACAAGTGCCAACTGGAAAACAGGCCATTCGCGTGAGACTGCTTTCACAAAAGCTAGGCAACTATTCGACGCCAAGTACAGAGCAATGAAAACACAGCTACGATCAACGCGGCAGTGACTCGACCACAGGGGGCAGCGAGATGCGCAAGCAGAAAAGCGGTTGTGAGTTCGCGAGGTTGACTGACGTATTCTCGGGAGGATCTTTGAAAGGTAATGCTGAAATGGTAGGTACAAATGTAGGTAAAAAAACTGGATGTATGGTAAGAAAGGGGATCAAACCATTCGGCAAAGCGGAATGGCAAAATATATATATATATATATATAGGAACGTCACAAACTGACTTATTTCTTTTGGTAGCTCTGGGCCGTTTTGATTTGTCCTCTGCTTTTTTTAGATTTATCCATGCTTATTTTCATACTGTTTTAAATCATTGTTTGATCACGGAAGTTTTTGCTTTAATTTTAGTTTGTTTACGTTTTGTTTATTTTTTCTCTTTTTTTCTTTTTGTGGAGTGTTTTAACTGACTGCTATACAGAAGTAGTACTACTGTCTATGTACATATAGATACGTACTTCCGGTAGTTTTTAGATATTTCAGGTCGGACACGATTTTTTAGCGTGCTACACGAATAGCTACAACCCAGCAAAAACGCCTCGAAGACATTTTTATCACAACATCGTTTATTCGGACAATGTCGTTAGTGACCAACAAAGCTTCATGGTTTCCATCTGCATTGTGTTGAGATCTCCTGAACATGCTCTCTAGAAGTTACGAAGACATGCTATTTGCTGCTTGCCCTTACTTTGTCATGGCCACATATTGCTTATGCTCAATGTTGTGGAATGCTTTGTGGCCTTGCCATCTAATGGAAGGTTTTGGGATGGTTTTACTTCCAATACTTCGACTTGTTTATGGCCCATGACCAGTCACAACCATTCATAGACACCCCAGGTGGCTGTGTCAATGTATTTAGCAAGTACTTTATAATCTTGTCTATAGAAAGGAATCCTTTCTCAGCAAAGAATCAGACACTACGATCTTACGGAGTATATGTTTCGCCTACTAGGTAGGCATCATCAGCTCTTATTCTAATAGAATCTTTATACAACTTACGCGCTGTTTTTTTTCATTGAGACATTTCGGTCAGTTGCCTCACAGTTGTATTAAAAGTAGAAATAACTGAGCAAAAGCAACTATCAAGTGTATAATGACGTAACAAACAAAAATAAGAATGGAGTAGGCTACCTGCAGGATGCGTGAGCTGCTTTTTTCGGTCATAGATCGAAATTTGTTTGAAATGACCAAAAAAATTAAGTCATTCCGGTCAGAATGTCTGAAAATACAGGCTAATGAACACTGTTACACCGACTTTTAATGATGCTGGTATTGCACTCCGGTAAGCCGCTCAGGCTTACACAACACATTCAAACTGTTGGGCTGCCCTAAAATTCCACCTTCCATTCTTGTAGCGTTCCACGAAAAAAGGAAGGCAACAGTCCAGTGTGACGGCTTAAAATGTCTACAGTTTTTCCCATTTGCAGAAGGGTCAAACAGGGTTGCGTCCTGGCCCCGACACTGTTCGGCGTCTATTTTTCAGCTCTTCTCGCCCACGCTTTCCCAGGAGGACGGAGTAATATTTCATACTCGTAGCAGGGGCGGGTTGTTTAAGCTTTTCCGGCTGCGAGCGAAAACCAAACCAGGCGCGTACTGATTCGTAAACTACTGTACGCTGACGACTAGGGCAAGTCATTCAAATTCTGAGTATTTACGAACTTCTCTTCACAGCTTCGTAAATACTCAGAATTTATGTAGTACGATGTTTTGAGCTGGTTCCAGGAATTTTCTGTTGCAAGTTTTTGCAACTTTTTTCTTTTTTACATGTAACTGTTATCAAGTATTACGCAAAATCTAAAACAGTTATTTCAAAAAACTGTTTTAAAACTATTTTAGCAAGTTCTTGAGATCGTTAATGCTTTCGAAGGTGCAGGACAGTTCGTGGCTGGTTTTTTCTTGGCTGAAACATTTCCGTCATTTTTAACAGAGACATTTTGGTCACTGAAATATTTCGGTCATTTGTCTGGCAATTGTATTAAAAATCGCCATAAAAGTGTTTTTAGCCTATATTTTCCAGCATTCTGACCGAAATGACTGAAGCTTTTTCGGTCATTTCAAAAACGTTTCGGTCGATGACCGAAAAATGACCAAAAAACAGGTTAATGGTGAAGCGAAGGACACAGTCGCGGCTGAAAGCCTTCCTAGAAGCGAAAGAGAAATTTACCAATGTTATATCAAACTCGTTGATGAAATACAAAGAACAGAGAGTTCAGAATATACCATTGCTCCAGCCTATGAAAGAGAATACACACTTGACTTTGGCAGCGATCCAGCTGGAGTAAAATTGTATTTGGATCACCGACTCGAACTGAATGGTGATCTAAAAGTAAGAACTGTATGCTGAATTGTTAAATTGCCAAGCAACTTCATGCAGTGTGGAGCGAAGTTTTAGCATGCTACGCAAACTTTTGGCAAAAGATGGCCATTTCTCCCCAGATAATGTTTGGAAATATTTAGCATTATATGTAAATAAATCGCGTGAGCAAATCACTGTCGTTTAAAATGCTCGTGCATAAACGCCAAATTTTTACTGCAACTTTTGTTAAAAATAAATGCAAATTTCTCACGATTTTATTGCAACAAAAAATTGTCCTACTAATGACGCTTCTCCAGTTGCTCACTCCGAGACGCATCTGCAAAACCTGTGCGATCGTTTCGCTAAGGTCTGCACTGACTTCAGCTTGAAGAAAACTGACGCAATGCCCTCTGGAGACCCAAACCATTACGCATTCTCATCAACGGCTCACTACTCATAACAGGGGCGGGAAACGTGCGGCCCACGTTGATATTTAATATGGTTTGCATCAAAATTTTCGTCACCATAGTTACAATACAACACCGCGTCAAAACGAAACTCCATGACAAGAAGACACGTAGACAGTAAGTCAAGAAAAGTCTCTCTCGCTCGTTGATGTAGTTTTCTCTTCTTATTTTCCTCTGACAATAAAGGTAGAATTTCAAGATAAATTGTATTAATTTTTACGGCCCGTCAGCGATATTTTACGATTCATTAACCTCTTCATAGAACAGCTTACCCATCCCCGGCTTAAAATGTTGTCGAGAAGTTCTCTTATCTGGGATCTGTTGTCAACTCTTTTAATAGTCTGAATGACAAAATCAAACAACTAATTGAAAAGGCTTCGACCCAGAGTTGTGAGGCGGGCCGGGCTAGGGCTGGGTTCTGGCTTAAGTTCTTCAAAATATTTCGGGCCTGAATACAAAACTTTTTTACGACATTCAGAGCAATGATTTTTTTCTTTCGTGACGTACATTTGTTGCACTCACCGCGGTGCGATTATTTCTGTGAGTGAAGTGATGGTGATTTTTTCTTCAGCATTCTGTTTCAAAACACAGGTGTGTTCTTCTGTTCTCCGCTCGGATTAGTCTCACACTCCGTTTGAGAAGGAATGACAGTGAGGAAATTAGCACGGGATGGCATTGCGTCGAAGAGATCAATCACTTGTGATTCTTGGCTTGTTGCAAGAAACAATTGCCTATAAACCTGCTTTTTATGCCTACAGCGCTACACAAGATAGCTTCTTCTATGCATACAGCGCCATCGTGGATAGTTTCGTGATAGCTCCATTTATTCTTGAGAAACATTACATTCTGCAGCATTATCGTTGACTAGCAAGGTAAGTTTGTGCTTGTTTAAGCCAATGTTTTGGTCATGGTGTGATGAGACCGTGCACTTGCAGCTATACCCGTACACTACGTATTTTGATACTCACGCAGTTGGGCATATCTTGACTCGCTCGGTAAAGTTGGTTTTCGGGCCTAAATCAGGCTTCAAAAATAAATGAAGGGCTCGGTCCGGGTTAGGGCTTATGATTTCGGGCTCTGGCCGGGATCGAGCTTCAAAATGAGGCCCATTTGCGACTCTTTTCGACCAATTTAGGGAATCTCAGTTCTCGAGTTGAGTAATCCCCACTTCACTATCAAACAAAAGACCAGGGTCTACTCCGCGTGCGTACTGAGTGTTTTGCTATACAGCAGCAAGACATGGTGCACATACCGCCGCCAAGAAACCCGTCTCAACGCATTTTATTCAGGTGCATCTGCTCCATCCATGGTGTCTCGTGGAGAAACAACGTCCCTAACTCTACCATCCTGCATGTCACTGGTTCATGAGACTTCATCACTGAGGCAGCGACGTCTGCGCTGGCCGGGTCACGTTCGTCGTATGGGATACGGCCGCCTGCCCGACCCAGCTTACCCGAGGAGCAGCAGCGGGGAGCTAAAATCGAGACACGCGTTAGTGTCTACTGCGCAGGAACTACTCGATTCCGTCAACAGCACGCTGGATAGAGCAAATTTAGAACAAGGTGCGGGGAGGAAAACACCACCAGACACCGTGATGTCGTTACTGACGTCAAAACCAACCCTGGCCTTTTGGAATGTCCCTCGCAAGATCAGTGTGGGCCGCGCTTGACCGCCTTCGTACTGGTGTCGGAAAGTTCAACTTCAACAAGTACAGGAGGAACCTGGCTCCATCAACACCTCGTGTGTGTGGCGCCGAGGCACAAACCTCAGACCAGATCGTCCTTAATGTCCCAGACACCGACCTCCAAACGAGACCTACAGCCTGGTGGTTTTCGACGATGAAACCATAAACTGGTTGCTCAATCCGTATCAAGAAGTTCAGCTTTGCAGAGTGCTTTGAGAACAGACTCACATGACACGACGATTTATTCATGGGATGGCCTTTTCCTTTGCAAAGCGGGTAGTTGGTGCTGCATTCGTTTTACTTGGATTTGGTTAGCTGCTAGCTTTACTGTTTGTGGGTTTTGTTTAAATCTATTGAATACTTTATGCATTTCCTAGAGCTGATGTCTGCTAAGAAACCAAAATATACGCTCGGTAGTCACGATACGGTGTGATTAACTGCTGTGGACGCATTCCTTTTAATAGATGCTGTTATAGAAATTATTTATCTATTGTTTAAATCAGGGGTTCCCAACCTTTCTCTGACCATGTACCCCTTCAGTATTTCGACAGATGAGAATGTTCCCTTAAAATTTCTGATGACAAAATATTGTATCATGCCTAAGATTCATAGATATATTCAACAATAAGCACGAATACTTCGAAATAAATAATATAAATATACTTTTCCCTTCTATTCCTAACCTTAAATGTACTCCTTCACATGGGCAAATGTACTCCCAGGGGTACATGTACCCCAGGTTGGGAATCCCTGGTCCAAATCGAGCCATTCTACAAGAGTTAACGGACTGGGCAAGTCAGTTAACGGTCAAAAATCAACCTCTAGCCATTAAGGGACGCAGCCGGAAATGAAGTGATCGCAACAATGTTAAAAAAAACTTTAAAACTTTATTGAACTCATCACAAAACAGGGGATTTGAAACCTCTGCAAACCAAAATCTAAAAAACCATGAAAATTTTCAAGAGATTAATAATAATCTTATATACTCGTATATGTGCAACAGTTATAAGCTTTGAATCCCTGATTCACAATTACCATTAAAATGTGCGGCTAAAGATAAAATATTTGCTGAGCACATAACCTACTCTGGTGTGCTTTTATCTCAGAATCTAATCAACGTGTGTTGTTAAAGCATTGAAAAATCCTCAAAACGCATGAAAACTTGTGTGCCCAACTGCAAAAGAATGGTGACACAATGAATGTTGATAACTACAGACCTGTTTCACTTGCAATAACTACCTCCAAACTATTTGAACATTATAATTTATTCTGCATTTCATCATTTGTTGCCACCACTAGTAACCAGTTTGGCTTTAAGCTACAACATGGGAAGGACATGTGTGTTTTCTACTCAAACAGATTGTCATATTATATTACAAACCAGTGGTTCTCAACGTGGTCCAGGTAGACCACCGGTAGTCCACATGGCATTTCTAGTGGTCTATAGAGAATTCGTAGCCATAAAAAATTGTAGCCACTTCACAAAAATGCGAAGAAATTATCCATACTTTGAATAATACTAAAACTTAATATTTTGTTCAATTACACACGTGTCTGTTATGTTCAAACTTTTTTATATCACGTAAGTATTATACACAAATTTGACTTTCATTACCATAAGTATTTTAGTGGGAAAATTTATCAGCTTGAGAGTAAAAGTAGGAGCGGTCCATTGTTATTTTTTGAAAAAAAGGTCCATGGGGGAAAAAAGAATGAGAAGCACCGATGCAAACGAAGACACCCCAGTATTTTAGATGTCTCCGCAAAGACGTTTGAAAGAACTATTCTACTGTTACGATCGGAAATCCCGAGCGGCATATGCGCAAAGCTTCGCACCGTGGTAGCAAGCAACAATAGAGTTCACATGCCATGATCACTCTATTGTTACTTGTTCGCGCCACATATATGTATGGTGTTGTTCTTCACGCACATCCCGTTCGTGGTGAATCACACAATCAACGCAACACCACCGGAGAGGTTG
>JGI24159J19872_10000816_pt1 | contig 31001 bp, 15 predicted proteins | sample Ectturendosymbi4_FD_19872 | JGI IMG/M metagenome (IMG submission 19872)
CATGCTGTCGCGGGAGCTGAAATCTTGATGTCATTTCGAAAAAAGTTGCTCAAATTCTTTATAGTTTCAGATGCAATGCTCAGAAAAAAATAAACGTAATGCCGATGGTGAAAAATCATACTCAGTAACGCATTTAAAAACCATCCAATCGTGGTGCAACTTCATGTACTAATTTTTAAATTAACGTTATTTCAAACAGTTAAATTCTTTCTTCTGGTGATAACTTTTATTTGTTTATTTGCCGAAATCTCGCCTACCTGTTCATTAGACTTCCTAAGGGGATAAAACCGTGTAAAAATTTTTTGGGGATTCTGTAGAAGTCAAGCAAAAATCAAAGCTGGCTGTACCTGGAAATTTCCTTTCGATCTCAAATGCTAAATAATTGAAATGGCATCAGTGAGGCTTTAAAAAGTGGATAAGTCCTGTGATATTTGTAACACGTCTACATTCAACAATTCTTCAAGGCTCAGTTGCGCATGAGCAAGCACTCTAACAAATGATTATTCTGCAGTCGGATACGTGCTTTAAAAGCCCGAATTAAAGCTTTCATAAACCTTTTTGAGTAGAACTCATAAGCGTACGGCACATGGATTCAGCGGATGCGGTCGCATCCTCAAACCTGGACAATGGTGATTATTCGGGCAAAAAAATTCAATATTTGAGCAAACTAAGACAGTTCCATTCACACTTCAGCAAACTGGAATCATTTGGGTAAATTCCAAAAATTTAAATCAAATTTGGGCAAATCAGAAGGTTTCACTGATGTTTTGAGTAAAATTAGAAGCATTTGGATATAGTCCAATAGTTTCAATCAAATCTGGGCAAATTTCAAACATTTATATAAATAGGAAACATTGTGTGAAGTCCAACAGCGAAATAAATTTTTGGCATATTATAACAGCTTCATTCAAATTTGGGTTACATAGAACAGCTCCTTAAAACTTGAGTGCAAGTAGAAGCGTCTGGCTGAACTATAAGAGCTGTATTCAAACTTGGGTAGAATCAGAATATTTAGGTAACTTGTTTGACAACCCCAATCAAATTAAGGCAAATTAGAACAACTTCATTGAAATTTGGGTGAAATTTGAAATATTTCCATAAATTGGAAACATTTGGGTAAATTCCAACAAACTAAACCGACTTGGGAAAATTGCTATAGCTTCATTCAAATTTAGGCAACTTTAAACAGTTCCATTCAAATTTGGGTAATATACAGTACAACAGCTTCACTGAATTTTTGGTACATTTAGAAATATTTGGGTAAATTCCGTACACCTACGATCTAAAATGCTAAATAATTTAAATGGTATCAGTGAGGCTTTGAAAAGTGGATAAGTCCTGTGATATTTGTAACACGTCTACATTCAAGTCAACATTTCTTCAAAGTGCAGTCGTGCATGAGCAAGCACTCTAACAAATGATTATTTTGCAGCCGGATATATGCTTTAAAGGCCTGAATTAAAGCTTTCATAAACCTTTTTGAATAGAACTTAGTGAACAAGTTACCGAAATTATTTGTATCTTATGCTAAAATAGTTTGCACGTGCAAATAAGTACTGCCTGCTACCAAGATCAGTGTGTGATAGAGACAACTGCGTTTAGTAACGGTGGATCGTCCAACTTGATCGCCTGATGTTCCACTGTGCTATAGCAAGCCACAGATTTTTCATAAGCAATTGCTACATTTAGAATTGTTTCTGCAAATGCCCTCAAAATCATACATTTGGAAGAATGCGCGTTTTTAGACATTGCTCAATCCAGTGATGGATTTACTCATAGGCCAAATAGGCCATGGCCTATGGCCCCGCGCTTTTGGGGCCCTGACCAACTCCTTCCTTTGACGACTCATTACTAACTTAAAACTTGTGAACTGCGCAGAGGCTTAACTTCACAATTTACTTGAAAACAAGCGAAAATATAAACGTCTAAAACAAGAGTCCAAGGCACTGCAGCACAATGTTCTCTTCTCTAGTAATAAACGATTTCTCAATTACACTGTTTCTGAAATATAGCCTTAGTACTAGGCAAATTTATAGGGTGTGTGATGCGGATCTACGTTTGCTTGTTTCCATCTAGATAGCCAATAAAAGGAGCTTGCTTGTTGAAGCTCTACAGTAGATGTTAGTTAATATCAGCTAGAACAATATATCGTGAGTTTTACTTGAAAGAACGTGTCTACATTGGGCTTACTTCATATGGTTAGCTGAGGATGTTGCGAAAATACTTTGCTGTGCAAAGCTTGTCTTCATGCTGTTTAGCATCAGTCTATAACAGTGGTTCCCAACAGGCGTGCCGCCACACCCTAAGGTACCATTTACAATGGCCAGGGGTGCCACGAGCTATTACATTTTTATATATATGATTGAAAAGATATTTTCAAAGTGTCTCCAAAAGTCAAACCAAATTGCTATTGGTCCGCTACTGGGTGCCGCAAATTATATTTCTCTTTTGTAGGGTGCCCCAAACATAAAAAGGTTGGGAACGACTGGCCTATAGCATAGACAAGAGGATTAAAAACTATATTTTGCTTTGCTTGGAAAAACCAATTTAAAAACAGCATAAATGAACCCTGTGTTCACTGAATGGATTGTGCTTGTTTGGTCCATAAAATATGTGGTTACTAATAACGAAGGAGTTTACGTACAGCTAATCAGACCACGCTCCCGCATGGAAATCTATACTAGTATACCCGAAAAACCAACTTACGAAAAACGCCAGAAATCACAGAAATTTACGGAAGAGAGCTTCTGAACTACACGAAAGAGCTATAAATTCTAAGAAAAGATCGCATTGGCATTTGTTCTTGGGAAAAAGTAGGAAAGGCTTTAATTTATGTTGAAAAGCTAAAGAAGATCTAAGGCAGTCGTATAACCAATGTCGGCACCACAAAAGATATAATTTTGACAGAGCAATACACATAAAAGGGGCATACTTTCACGCTTTTAAGATCAGCGACCAAATAGGTCACACCTGCATGGGGCCCCAAAAACTAAGACGGCCTAGCGCCCGGCGATCCCTAAATCCGTCCTTGGCTAAACCCTATACTTGAATTCAGCAGCGCCTGAAGCCAATACGCGCTTTGCTTCTGTTGTTCTGAAGTGGTTGGTGAAACAATGGTCAACACATCGAAACCGAAAAGATGACTGGCAATCCATATATCTTGATGCTCGGCAGATACGCTCTCTGTTGGAAATATTCTGCGAAACTTATTAAGAACGAAATGCCTGGTTGCGCATATTAGCATAAAAACAGAAAGAACCAAAACTTGCAGCAGCTTCACAAGCGAAAGGACGCTTTAGCGAAACTCCGAAAGCAGCAAAAGAAACACGAAGAGTACCGAAGAAGATGGCTTGACTTCTATAGGGCAATGAATACATAGGTAGGATAACGGTTCCTAAACCTCAGGGCCACTTTCTCCCAAGGGCCTAAACTAATGGCTACTAAAATAGAGTACAACATAATACTTCCTCTAAGCTTCCTACATTTAACACACCAAGCCTAAAGGAAGTTCCGCATATTATTCACCAGGTTTAATCTAGAAGGAAGTCTTGCACAATTAAGTAGATCTTGTATGCAGCCGTGGAATCTACTTATTCCATAGTTGCAAACATTTGCGGTATACTGTCTTATATTCCTACTTTATACAGTTGTATACCCACAACACTCCCAGCTGTTTAACACTTCACCTCTCCATTCATGCAAATCTCACTCATGAGTGAGCAGGCAAACCTTTGCCTAATGGTTGATGCTGCTGAACTGCGCAAAACGACATTTGCGGCCACATTAAGGAGTACTACTGTTGATTTAAAACGTGGTGTTCCGTCCAACATCTCCTACACGGATATGCATGCAAGTGACGCTGCCGAACAACACATCTCAGCAGCAGAAATCAACACCGTCATAAAGTTATTTAAATGTGACGTGAACAGCAGTGCGTTGACAATCGTGGTAGGCCAAAAGCAATACGCAGCCCCAGCTGTAAACTAGGTCAATTGAAGCTTATGTTTTCAGAGTTTAGTAACGAGAAGCAAGCTGTGAGGTGAAAATGATGAAAGAAGTCATCGAAGGTTCTTTGTTTCGGTATTTCTCAATTATTGCGTTTTCTCTCAGAATAAAATCACAGCGTTGGTACACACAATCTTGCAGTCAGATTTTGTTGGCAGGTCCAGTTTTTTTCGAATAAGTATATGCCAAACACTCAGCATGCATTTCCTACTTTCTTGCATTTTTTAATCAGCAGCACAAACGCACAGCATTGCCCAGTCAACCTGCAGTCATACTACCACAGCCTTCAACTGATAAACGCATAAACGTATTCATAAAATCTCGACAGAGTCGGCCAGGGGTGGGCGAACATTCTAAATTGCGGGCCCTGGTTCTAAAAAACGGACAGCTGTAAAAATTGACAGCAGGCCGTATAGGGAGGAGGTGCATGGATTGTTTATATAAGCCAGTGGTTCTTAACCAGGGTGCACGTCTTCCCGGGGGCGGCGCCAATAAATTTCCTGCGGGGCGCGAGTCCTTTCGCCCTCTGCAACATGGAAAGCTTGATCAATAAATTTGCCATTAAACACATTTGTTTTTACAACTTATTTATAGGCAGAGGGGCTTGAAACAAAGAACACTTATTGAGGGAGGCGTGGAAGGGAAAAGATTAAGAACCACTGGTGTAAACTATTATAAAGCAGAGAAACTGAATTGGTTGTATTAAAATGATTTGGACAGGTTCAACAGGACGGCTTGAAGAGCGTAACGTCCGATTATGGTTGCAGACCGTAATTTGAACATGTCTAATATACGACAAAGAGGATGCTGTGTGTCAGAAAGACAGCTTGTTCGTTCAGAAACATAGATACGTAAAAATAAAAAAACATTACCATTGCATACTGGAGCACTGACAAAGTTCTATGGTCCTGCGTGCTACACGTGCAGTGTGGCAAACCCACCACAGGGTGGCCCTTTTGCTGATAACTGCCTGCAAATATGAGTTGTTTTGACATAAGCTGCAGAAACCTATTAATGTAGAAACTCGTGTCAGAAACGTTTCACTACTCAGTTTTGTCCATTAGCGTAATATCAACAACTAATGAATGGGACATCAAATTTACTAAATATCCTATGAATTAACCTGACATGAAGGCGTCTTTGTGCAAATAAATCAGAAAATGCTGCTGCCTAGCAATCATTAGTTAATGTTCTTCGGATTCCAGTATAACCCAAACTGTCATTGAAAACAGTTCATATTATTGGAAAGAACTTAAATCTGAGCAACACAGCTGTCGGACGTCATATCTATTTGAAATCGTGTCCAACTATATGGTAGCCATTTGGTTGACATTTGCTCGTTGAAACTGCAATGAGCGCTGAAACTGCCCCGCTTCTTATGTCCATATAGCAATTCTGTAGGGAATGTTAGGCTGCTTATATGTGTTAAGATTGCTAGAGGCAGGAGAGGCAAAAAAGTTAAAATATACAGACGTTATAAAATTGCAATCAAATAATTCAATCAAAAAATGTTTCCTCGAACATTCTTTTTTAATTGAATTGTATGACTGGAAGTTCGAATAATTGTTGAACACTTTGAAAAAGCAATTCGCGACATTGCATTTATCCCGTTAGCCCAGTAGGTTCCATACGACTCCCAGACATCTCTAAATTATAAGAAGGGCAACCAGTTTTTTCACCTATAAACTTAAGATTTTGACTTTATAATTTATAAATTTTGACTTTATTTTGACCTATCAATTTTCTGCGTTTTCAATTACAATGCAGAATGCAAAGCATATTCATATACAGTATTAGAAAACAAACCGATAAGTCTGTTCTGATGATATGAAACAAAAAGTAATTTATCTGCAAAATCTGGTATAACCCAGCATGCTTTAAAAATGTCTGGATACTTTCAATTTTATGAAACGAACCTCACTGATGCTTTGCACTGCGGCGATGTGCTTCCACCGTAAAGCTTTTGTCACTTTTCACTAAGCAGTCACAGAATTTGCAAACTAATTCATCCTTAGGTGTCGAGGTGATTTCAGAAACATATTCATGCAGTATACTTCGAACTTTTAAAGAATTTGATGGTTTAACCTTAGGCATGGTACGTTGATAAGTACATTAATAACTACAGTAGCGTCAAATCTGCGAATATCATAAAGTTAAAACACTATATATACATAATGGATTGAGGATTTGCCAAACCAAGTAGGTTACTGTAAGACCACGTTTATTGCCATGCCTAGTCTACTTAATATTCAATCGTCCAGTCGTGAGCTAAACAACATTTTTACCCCAGAAGTGGCAACAAATTGAAACTAAGCTTGCAAAAACATATCAAAATCTTTTGTTGTAACTTTAATAAAATATCGATAACGATAAAAAAACTGTGCTGCAAGAAAATTTTGACCTAACGACAATTTTTGACTTAATGATTAATTTTTACTTTTTTTGACCTAATAACTTTGGAGTGGCTCATGGTATCAACGTGAAATTTGGTTTGTGGACGTTTCATAAACTTTTAAAAAGGCAGAAAAATTTTGACTTTTGGTTGCCCCAATTATAAGGTTGTTTTCATACCGAACCCTTTCACATGTGAAATCTGGTTGAAGCACTTCTAGTAATTATACGCAAAACACGTAATAATACCTTCGAATCCTCTGTACATAACGTTTTGAACAATTTCTATACTATCCAGTACTTTAAAAACTTTTTTCAAGCTATGGCCCAAACAATCACTGGAAGATCAAAATCTTATTGTCGGGATATCAAAATATTGGCGAATGTCTGTAGTGCAGTGCAAAACCGATATCAGACAAACTTTAGTGTCTGCGTTGATTTTAGTGTCGTTCTATAACAACAAGCAGTTTTTATTTGTGATTTCCAGGCCACGATTAGTTTTTCACAAAGACGGTATGTATGTTTTGCAGTTTTAGAAAACTAAAAAACCTGATAGCATTTGCGGTGCAAAGTGACATTTCATACTGCTTTGTTTCACGAAAATGTGATGAACCATTTTGTGGTTTATTGATAAAACCAAAAAAAATTAAAGTATACATTTGCTACAATATATAAGTAAAGATTTGCTTTGCAACAAGCAATAATCCAATATTGCACTGAATGCAAAACTGACAATGAAGCATACGCAACCACGCTGTTTAACGAAAGCATCTGGTTTCCTTAAAGATCACCCGTGAGTTTTTATGATTGTTTCTAAGTTTTTTCACGTTTCAGTGGCGAGTGAATGTACTGCAATAATCGAGTTATGTTGAGCTTACCGCAACTGTAGGGGTGGTTGTTTGCTGCTACGGTATAACACCCTACTTTGCATGTCAGACTGAAGAAACGAATTTGATAGTTTTAGGCAACTTGTTAATTTTTTACTTTTTGGCAGTTCGAAAAAGCGTATCTAAGCTGCTTTTATCAGATCGTTCCACGGAAACATTTCTCGAGAGGACGCAGAATACTGTTTAAAAACCATGGGAAAATCAAATGGAGTGTACTTGGTCCGTGAAGGTACAGTATTGATGCTCTTCAAATTTCATCACAAGTGGCTCGCAAAATTCTGATAAATATTACTGTTACTTATCATCAAAAATTTTTGGATTTGTCACGTGAAAGGAAAACTTTATGAAATTTCGCCTCCACTGACAGTTTAGTTGGTATATCGTTTCAAACTGGTTGTTTTGTTTAATTCTTGCGAAAGATAGCAACAAAAGACACCATTCCTTCCCTCCCGAAACTTTGTTTACAACATGTTCTGTGAAAAAATGTATAGTTCACTAAGGTGCCAAGTTGACAAGAACTCCACCACAAAGGTTTTTGATAAAATAGCTCTTTTCTAGTGTAATCTGTTCTGTTTTCGGTCAGTTGGCTGCTGTCCAGGATGCAGTAAGTCGTGCTAGTTCTTTATCAGTACGTATGGGTAACCTCATTATTGGCAGTAAAACCTTTCCTACCTTCCGAGTTTGCTTCTGCCAGAGACTACAAGTACATTTGCTTGTCATGATAGCTTGTTTGCACTTTTCTGCTTGCTTTCTTTTTGCCAGCAATAGTAAGTGCTTCAGTACAGACGGGACACGCAGAAGCACCTTTCGAAAGCTTCCTCGTTCATGACTCAAAATGCTAATGCAGTATGGCTTCGAATGTCATACTTGCGACCACGAATCTGGTTTGAGCATTTATTGGATAACAGAGAGTTTTGCCAGATGGCAGAGATTGACAAATAAGGAGTAGCCGTAACAAAAAATTTATAAGCATCTATCCTGTTTCAAGCCAAATTTTGTCTGAGACAATGCTTTTTTGAATTGGAATTTGCTTGGATTGCTTTAATAACTACAGCATATCTGTAGCCTGAGTCCTTTGAGAACAACAATGTCTGTGGCCACAGGTGAAGATGGGTATCGACTCTCTGTGCTGCACTATGACGACACACGGAAATTCGCCGTTGCACATTACAGGATATTGTACGATCGTTCCAATGAAACCTACCATTTAGAACTCTCTCCTGACAAGTTCATTTCGGTTTGCAGTTTGCTGAGTTTTTATTCTCGTAAGTTCTTTGTCACAATAATTAGTTTCCTTGCCACCTAACAAGGTGCAAAGGTTTTGCCAGTGTTTTCTTTTCATGTAGCTTTAACTTTGTGATATTAAGCATTCATTTATTACGTTCTCTCAGTAATTGTTCAGTTATTTGCCAAAGCTGTTACTGTTTCAGAGAAAACACAAGACTGGCTTCAAAAACGGCACGCTGAACTCTTTACAGTGAAGTAAGGAATTGCGCCTCTAATGCGTAGAACCAAACTTGCATCCTAAAATCTTAGACAGCAATTAGGAGGGTGCAGTAAATAGGTGGAGATTTTCGAAAAAACTTATCACATAACTGCTACTAAACCCGAGATTGTCCAAAATTAGAACAAACTTTTCTGTGAGCACAGGAGGCTGAATATCAAATGAACGCATCAAGCTTTGCCCCTGAAGAAGCCCACTTGAGAGGGTGGGCGAAACGTTAGCTGATAATAAAATATAATCACCAGAAGAGCTTATTCATCTGTTTGTATCAAGCTTTTTTGTGTTCCAGAATTTGAATACCTAAACGAGAAAGTACATTTGTGATTCAGGACTTTTAAGATAACTGTCTGTGCCTCGACCAATTCGAGTTTTATACAGCTCAAGCTACAAATGCAGCTCAGGCTATGTTACGTTATGCTAATACGTAACGGCCCACGATTGCGACATAACATAACGTCTTCTACTTAGTTGCTCCGCACTCTGTACGCCTACGCAGTGGTGTAGGAGCTGCGGGTACAGGGGTGCATGAGTACCCCCAAACTTTTGATTTGTCGAAAATATGGGTAAAGTCTCAAAATATTTGAGCAAAGAAGTTTCGACATTTTTTGACAATACTATTGAAATTAAATTTCTTTGTCACTGATTGTATAAACAAAAGTTCATCCCGTCATTAAAACACATTAAAACTATATACAAAATCAACAAATTATTTCTAGTAACTTCGTGTTTCACGTTGTGAGAGTTGATGAATAACTGACTCACTTGAAAGTTTGGGCAAAGAAAGGCATTTCATTTGCGTGCTTTATTAATTGCACACTGTGAGAATCGAGTTTGCTGCACGGAAACTGCTTCATATTGGCAGAGTCCATGCCAGGCAAGTACAGGAAATCTGTGTTTTTAATTTTAAGTACAGTGTTTGCATGAACACATTTTGCCATACAGTATGTTGCACCCAGTGGTGGATATTCCAGGTGTTCAAGGTGTTCCGTGAACACCTGGAATTGAAGAAAAAAAATAAAAAATCGGTTTTAGGGCATTCGTTAGCGATTAACGCGAAGAACTGCCTTTATTTGTATTGTTTTCTGATGCAGCGGATATATCTCTTAACACGGCCGAACGATTTTTGCTTGTCTGCTCAAGCATGACTGCAGGTTGTTCATGAGCAACCGAAGTTAAAAAAATAAACAAAGAAAAGAAAAAAGCCTGTGGAGCCAAACTACAGCAGCAAGGTTGTTCACCTTGCCTGGTGAACAACTTGTTTACGTCATCCGTTGTTTTGCTAGCATTACCGCTGTACAGTAGAAGTAAGCTGTGCAGCAGGCTGGATTCCTTGTAGTGGACTTGTACAGATGGATTTTGCTTCAGGTTGAAATAGCCTAATTTGGCTCTGTACACTTGGTAGTTTTCTTTGCTTGGTTGTTCCTACTGTGACCTTTTCCTTTCCAATGTAAAGTGGGCAGCTGGGGTGGCAATTTTTGAATTAGGTTTTCTTAGTTGGTAACTTTACTGTTTGTGGGTTTTCTTTTTATTCTATTTATACTTCATGCACTTCGCAGAGCTGATGATACCTACATGATCCTAGGCGAAATATATACTCCGTAAGATCTTAGTGTCTGATTCTTTGATGAGACAGTGTCATCAAAGACAGTGTTACACGTAAGCCAATAAATTATTTTGATGACTCTATGTTAAAAATGCTAATTATTTCTTACCAGTGAGTTCAGTTGAAAAGATTTTGTCACGAGAAATGAAATTAATCGATTCTTGTTTGTGTCCCATGCTGTCGACGTTCTAGCGCACGTGCTGTGCGTGGTTTGATGATTATGATCTACTGCCAATCTTTTCAAGTGTTCGAATGGCTTGTGGTTTAGGCAACAACCACCACGGCTGGTGAACCTTCACAGTTTTGGGCTGGTTGCTAGCCTGGTGAACACCCTACCAAAACGACCACCGTACGCCACTGGCTGCACATCTTGTATGTCCTCAGCTAGGTGTAAAGTTTTTTTCTGACAGCAACAGCTGGAATGTGAATGAAACCCCCAGAACTGCAAGGCAGTTGCTCAGAGTACTGACCCATCTGGCTTCTGACAATGTTCTTGCACATCCTAGCGTACTTTTTTCAGTTAGGCTATTTAGAACAAAATTTCAAATACCGAGTTTTGTATTTTCAAGTCTATGTCAAGATCGTAGAGGAAAATAGAATGTACCAACTGCTGCAGAAAATTTGTAGGGAGAAAGTTTGTCACATAAAGCTTTTCGGGCAAATTTGGGAAAATCGGGCAAAATATCTTTTGCACCCGCAATAAATTACATGCTCCTACACCTATGCGCCTACGCAATCATTCATACATAGGCCTGTTTTGTTAAGAAATTTCTCTCTTCCCATAGCGTTGCATTTTAACTAATGTTTTTTCCCAGAGCAGGGATCCAACTTGGTTTGTGCGTTGCGAATTCCTTGTCCACGCCCTGTTGTGCTTCCAGGAGACCTGAATCGTATTAGAAAGGATGACGTTATGCTAACATCCCTTATAGCCAGTGGAGAACTCGGAAAGTTGTGGAAAGGTGTAAATTTTGTCGTTTGTTTGCTCGGAAAAAAATTTCTCGATTGTAGATGAAAATTCTGATGAAAGAACAAAATATTACAAATTTCATTCGCTAAAACTTCTCTTACAATAAGCGCTCTCCAGTGCTACTCATGTTCAGCTTCTTACGTATCTTCAGCCATAGATTTTTTATTGAATAGCCTCTATGTACTGTAACACTACAATAGACAAATTTAGTTGTCACAACATAACAGTACATAAATTTGTTAATTTAATTGCCGCAATTTAACAGTAAGCTGAAATTTTATCAAAAGTTTGATGAAGATACTTTGTTGGTAAAATGATATCGAATGTTTGGATCGCTAAACCCTTTCATAGTGGAATAAAAAGTGTCACTCTCTATTTTGTACTTCGGCACAAAAGTAAATATACCAAACGTTATTGCAAGTGGTCTTAGAAAAAACATTATACAAATGTTCCCAAAAATACCATCTAGAGTCAATAAATGAAAAAGAACCTGACATTGTTGTCTTTGGAGAATATTGACTTAGCAGTGGCGGCGTTCCTTGTAACGGTTATTTCTTGAAAAAAGCTATAAGCAAAACTTTTTTTTCTAATGTATGTAGACTGGGTCGTCAAAAATAAACACTTTTCATACCATGTGGTGCAGTAAGTTTTCAAAAACACCAGTGAACGTTAAATGCTTAATGTTGGTGACGAAAGTAAACCGAGACACGTAAACGGGTGTTGAAACTTTCATCATATTTGGTTTTGTTCTTGTTTGACCAAGCTACACTTTACGGAGCTGACGTCGCGATCAAAGAAAAACGTGTCTCCAGTGTTCACTTCCAAGAGGAAGCCACTGCTTTGCATTTACTGCGGCACAAGGACATCATTCCTGTTCTTGGTGTGGTAAGTGATAAGACTTTTTCATCGACCGGGAATACAGGTTTAAAGCACATGTAAAGAAAACGATAATGTTTAGATCAGAATAAAAAAAGCTTTTCGGGCATATTAAAGATCACTCCATGAGTTACATTAATTGGTGTTAACGAAAGAACAATATGAAAAGTGCCGTAGCTTGGAGTTTATCAACAACTTTTAGAATTTTTCGGTGATGTTTGCCCATAGTTCTGGCTTGTGTGTGTGAAACCGAGTATTTCGAAGGATGATTTGTGGTGCTTGAATTTATTAGCGTTGAACAGAAATGAGCGGAGAGGTTTCAACGATGGACATGTTCCTGTCAGTCCATCAGGAGCAGGATGGAAATATTAATTTTACTTACCACGAAAATAAATCTGAAAAATTGTCTATAGATTAATCCAGCTAGAATCTGTTATTGTAGCAAAAGCAAGCTATGCGTAAAAAATTCAAGATCATCTTTAAAAGCCTCGACGAAGTATCGTTCTGTGCCACCATAGAGATAATAATTACTGCTACCGCACCGTGTAAAAATCGCAACTCCTACAGTTCCGCGCATCGGAGCCGATTGTTTTGAAAAGTAAGAAAGACCACTGATTTATAAAACTTTCATTTGAAATAGACTGATCCATGCGCGCTCCCAGCTTCCATATACCATACACACCCGCGCGTAAGCACGCGCCCATGCACACGCGCAAATCCATTTGTTTGCATAAAATGTATGTTTATGCACATGCCCGAGCTCGGTTGTTAGATTTCGAATGAAGAGAGTAGCAAAACTAGCACACTAAAGGCTGCGCAACTTACAGTAAAATGCACGACAAGAAGAGCCAGGGTGTCAACAACAATTACTTCGCCAATTGAGCGACACAATGGCTGTGATGTCAAAACAACATAAAGCCGTAATTTTTTTATATTGCTTCTCTCTAACCGTGAAACCAGAGAGTTTTACTTTTCCTGAACCGCGGGTTCACATAAACAAATTTTGTTTGTATTTTATGGCATTTGAAAAGCTTTCGACATTAAGCTGATGTGTTTAGATATTAAGATGCGTCATTGATAACCACATTTAAATGCATTTAACCTGCTTCAAGTAACTACTCTCCACATGTGAGACAAGCAAGGAATCTTTTCAAATAGACTCTATTTGAATAAGATTCAAGGACTGACGATGCGTAGTGTTACGTGAAATCGATTCCCTATTAAAAATTTGCAGATAGATTCCTTGCTTGCCTTACATGTGGAGAGTAGTTACTTGAATACTGACACGCGCAAGTTTGAATCGTCGCTAAAAGATAAAAGCTGAGCCCAGTCGGCTGATTCCTCCACAGCCTACAGAAAACCTTGAACTAGAGCTTTTAGTTGTTGTTAACCAGCTTCATCAATATGATTGTCGTGCGTCGCTGTGTCACTGTGCTAAACACAACCTCATTAAAAACAACAACAACATAAGTGATAAGCATTGCAGTACACTAATTATAATTAGTGCAAATCATCGGATATACTTACAACCGATTTTTATGCGCAGGTCGATGCCCGACCACCTCAGTTGATACTCAAGTTTTGTTCGAACCGGGATCTCCTCAGCTACCTGCTGAATACAGGCAGCTACGAGGTGCCTTTTTTCGCCCGTATGCGAATGACTTCACAGGTACCGAAAAGCTTGACTGTGTTGTGTGCATGTGTTGCGTGCATGTGTTGCGTGCATGTGTTGCGTGCATGTGTTGTGTGCATGTGTTGTGTGCATGGGCGTCGGAAGTTTTTTCCAGGGCAGGGGCCAATAGCGGATTTTTCCGGAGGTAGCCGAAAAGATTTCTCGAGAGGGAGTCAAAAGTGGTGAAATTTCATTCTTCTCTCTCAAAACTAAGAAAACAACCTTTTTTTGTTAGAAATGTGATAGGAAAATACAGATTTTTAAAATTCAGGGGGATTTAGTCCCTAGGCCCCCTTCCGACGCCCACGGTTGTGTGCCTAGGGACTAAATCCCCCTGAATTTTATATTTTTTTTTGATCACACCAACGTATTCCAGGAAGCCGGCTACAATGGAAGTTTTGCTCGAGTGGGATGTTTACAGCGCAAAAGTTAGGACGGAGGAGTTTGAACGCATGTGGTGGTGAATATCACGCGCGCTTGCTTTTACAGCAACACTGCGCGAAACGTAGCAGACTAAGAAAGAAACAAAACACTTATTTATTGTTTGTTTCTGAGCAGTTTGACGATTTTCGTTTACTGGCATTTTGACAATGCAGAGTTTCTTTCGCTAAACCGTGCAGGTCACTGTTTGATTCGTTCACTTGCTTTTAACCGAGCGTTGACATGTGCAACAGATCTCGCGCATCATCGTCACAAAACGCTCAGACATAGCTGCACAGCTTAATTAAAAAGTTGTAAGGAAATACATGTTAGTTTTTGTCAAAGTCTTTGTCATTAAGGTAACTATTGGGTTGTGGCATGTTACTGCGCGTTTTCTGTCGACTTCACTCTCGAAAATTCCTTTGCAAAAACATTCTGAGCATTTGCAAAGTTCTAACTGCAGTCTCGTTTATAGAGGGCCACACAAAGCTTTCCAGCCGCGTATCATTTTGTTGCTTCTCTCAAAACAGGTTGTTTCCGCTTTACAACACGTTTCCGTGATGAGATACATTCACAGAAACGTGAAGGCGTCAAATGTTCTCGTTGACAGCTGCCTGAACTGCAAGCTATCTGGTTTTGGGCATGCTCGAAAGATGGACGAGACGGGAAAGTACCGCGAGCAAGAAGGTATCGTGAAAACGTAACGGCATGTTGATGACTGACTGAGCATTGCAAAAATATTGACAAGTTGAAAATAACACGACGATTGGACAGAGTTACATTTGAAGGCGTTTTCCTTCGGTTGCAATGCTTCAAGAAGCAAAAGTGTGTTAAAGAAATCATCATTTTTCAATATCAAAACGTATCACAGCTCACACGATCTCCACGTAAATCGGAGAAGAATTGAAACACCACATTATCGTGACAAACAGTTACAGGTGCTTCGGGTGAAGGCTCAAGAATGAAGTCTGAAAAGCACCAAGTGATATTCAATGTTTGAAAGAATTTTAACTGAACTAGTGGAAAAACGTGGTTATATTCTACGACTTTATTTCATCCTTCAAACGCTTCAAAGTACCGTGTCTTTTCTATGTTTTCTTGTTTGTTTTTCTTGTTACCGTCTCAGTAGGGCAAGTTTTATGTGAAAGGAACGCATAAAATTCGCCTTTCTTTCTAGGTTTGTTTTTTTATGAAGGATATTCAGTGAACAAATAGAAAAAGAATCTCGCAGGAATCCAAAAGCCACAGAAAAAATCCTAGATTATATGTGAAAGCCTACGTTGCACAAATAAAAATAGGAAAACATGGGCAAGAAAGTTTTTCAACCCCTTTATTCTTTAACTTTTTTGTCTTCAAGATGATTTATCTTTTCGACCAACATCTGTCCGTTGGATGGCGCTGGAGTGCCTTACGACACAAACATTTTCCACGGCTTCGGACGTATGGTCTCTGGCATGCTTTATGGTGGAAGTTTTCACGAATGGAGAACCACCGTTTGCAGGTAAAATCATTCAGATCCAAGAAACCATTTCTATGCCAAGAAAATGTTGCCTGATTTTTTTCAAACTAACAGATCATGTTCTTTATTTAAGCCTGCGTTAGCTCTGCCATCGCCTAAATTCAGATGAATCAATATTTTTGGGATTTCCATGTCATTTAGAGGTGCAGTGGCAAAAAATCGCGTAAATATTTCTTTAGGAAGAAAAAATACTTTTTTAAGAAAAAAGCAGCATTCCACGTACAAGTGTTTCTCTTTTCTTAAAAATGAGGGTATACCTAGTCCCACCAGATAACTTAAACACGAAAAGGAAGGCACAACGTTATCCTGCCCTACAAGGCCACTTGTTTCTTATCTTTGTTTTTGCTGCAGGCTTGATCGTCTCGGAAATTTCACGCAAGGTACAGTCTGGGTTTCGGCCACGTAAGCCTGAGTACATTCCCGATGCGCTATACGCTCTCATGCTAAGATGCTGGTACCCTGACTGCTGCCTGCGACCAACTCTGCGCGGAGTCCAGGTATACGGACGTTTTGTCAGTTTTGTAGTGTTCATGCATAATATAAAAACTGAAGGATCCAACCGCACGAAGAAGACCTTTTTCAACAGTGAAACGATTTTACAGAGTGTTTTGGACGAATTTGTTGCTCAAGAGGCTGCTCCGAGACACCAAACGACCCTCACCCCATTGCGAGGAAAGCGCTGACACTTCTCGCACGTGTTGTGTGGTCATGCCGCTGGCAGCCCATCACTCCTCCGATGTTCGTCATCGTTGCCATCGACTTTTCCAACCATCTGCAAGCTGCAGGAGTGCCACTGTGCTTAGCAGACTACACTCGCTTTGTTCGCCCAGGGGGGCTTTTGAAGACGCTAACCACTGCATGTTTTTCTTTTGAAACACGATGGTACGGAAAGCACACGTGATGGATCATGGACTGCGATCCTCTTGTGAACACCGGTCATCCATCAACATTTCGTGGTTAATCAAGTGGCTGTCTATTGTGAGCGTGGTTTCACTTTACTAAATTTTGGATATCCTGTTTGTCTATCGAAACGGACAGCACAGCTGAATGGACGTGACCCGCGGCGTTTGAGTTGCACGTAAGTTGACTTCATGAGCGGTTGTACCTCATGCACCAGCGAAAAAAGTTGTTAAACTAAACGCGTCACAAGGTTTCTTGCTTCCATTGTTTTTCTCGCCGTAATTAACCTGGAATTTCGCTGACCTGGCTTGTTCATCGTGTCTTGTTCGGGGAACTTGACCGTAAAGCTTGTGGTGTGGATAAAAGGTCTTTCATGGTGTGTGTGCTAAACTCTTTTCAGAGAGCGATCAGGGTCTTCTGAAGTTGATATCTGGTTTTGACCCACTGATCAAGATCAAAAATAATTTATTTGTTCAGTTTCGTTATACTCGCTTTTTCTACTTTTTTCGGGGAGTGTCACCAGTGGCGTAGCCAAACCAAAATTGTGGGGGGGGTTTGTGACTTTAAGTGAGCAACAGTATTTTGTTTGGGACACCGCCTATCAAAGCACAAAATTACAAGATATACTAAAAATTTGTGGAACCATGGACTCCTTGGCCCTACCGTGGCTACGGCCATGAATGGTACCAGTGTCCTACGGCCATGAATGGTACCAGCGGCGCCCATCAACGCTTGCTTGCGCCAAAGTAGTTGGCCCTTGTCCAGACGCATGGGCAGCCACAGTAGAAAAATATTTCCCATCTGACCTACTTATCGGTTCCCTATACCTAGACTGATTGCGTTGCATGGCTGAATAGATCAGCCTGCTCTTAAAAACACTACTTTATCAATAGCTTGAGCTCCATCCAACGTCACCACTGCGGAGGCCAGAGTGGACCTGAGAGTAATTTGTTTCTTTTGTTTACGTGTTGGGCTTCAGGCACGTGGTCCATATCACAAGGGTCAGTTAAAAGAACACAAGGGTTCAAAGGTGATTAGTCACAATGCGTCACAGGATAGGTATTAATTGGTACACGTATTCATTATTGAAAAACAAAAACAAAATAAAAGTACCAACAGTTAACGTTATCGGTCATCGAAATACAAGAAGGTTACATAGCGGGCGAAAAATGTAGATTTGTCAAAAGCATCAGACAATTGGAGCGAGTGGATAAAAAAACCGGATGAAGACGATCATCGTTGAATAAAAGCATACAAGTTTTTTCTGATCTAGTCATCAAGTGTCCTGACGAAACAAATAGCTTGATGTGGGCGAACGCTTACATCCTCTTGATGTAATGCAAAGCTATGCAGGCATTGGTGAATGAAATATGGAGGCGTTTAATAACAGACTGCGTGTACCTGCACCACAATTGGCAGGCATAAATTGGCATGCAATAGGCACAAAACAGTGTTTTAACTGTAGTCGAGGACTGTGCAAAGGTGCCTCCAGCTTATATGCTATAGAATGAAGCAATTTCACTTGCATTCAAGTGCCATTGTCAGAGGCATGTGTATTAGTANACCCCAATATTTGATTTGCTCGGCAAATTTCACATGTAGGCTATATCATTCAGGAATACAACTGGTATTGCAGGCTATTTCATGTGAAAAACTACACTGGTTGTCTTGTTGCAATCAAAAATTTTCCTTCTTCAACAACATAACCACAACAAATATTCAGAAGACGTTGAAGACCACTACCAAACACACATATACTGTATCATCAGCAAAGGTTAGGTGATTCGCTAACATATTTGCTTAAAGCCAATCTGGTTTTCAGCGGGGGCAACAAATGGCGAAACGCAGTATGAAATGTAATGATCAAATATATTGGAGATAATTGTAAGAGAAACAGGTCTGCAATTACCAGCATCACTTATGTCACCTTTCTTGTTTATGAAAATTGGCTCAATAACTGTTCTCATGCATTGCTGTGGAATTTTACCATGGCTTAAATACACATTTAAAAGACCACTAAGATATAAGCACACAGTGGGGTTAGCATTGGTGATGTGATCATCAAAAAGCATCTTTTCCAGCATAACGGTTTAGCCCAAGTTTGTGAAGTTGGCATTCATCACTTTACCCATAAGATTAATATTCATCTTTTGAAAATTTTTATGGTTGTTTAGATTTTGACTTACTGAGGTTTCAATATTGCTGTTTTTTGATGAATTTAGTAATGCTTTAAAGTTTTTTTACCACATCGCTGCAACAGCAGGGGCGGATCCAGGAGGGGACGAGTGGGGCGATCGACCCCCTGAAATCTTCAAAAGTAACTTTATTCACCATAATTTTTTACAGTTCCGAAAACAGTAGTTCATCGCTGTCTCATTATCATGCCTTCTTATTCCAATAGTCTTTGGCTCTCGACGTTGGCTAATTGGCGTCTATAATCTGTTGTAACAGACAGAATAGATATGAAAAGCAAGAATGTTGTTATCAACGGAATCGAAGTCGATGCTATTGGTCCAACTCGTTCCAACAACTCCCTGCCTGCAATGGGGTAAATCAAGCGAAATATGCCAAAGAGTGTCATTCCCACAAGCGAAGCAAACGTGGTTGGTTCAGGATAGGTAATTTCCACCAAAAGTTCGTACGTTGCAGTACCGGCGATGCCCAGTGAAAAGCCTTGGAGTAGCATAGCCGCATAGATTGCATATATGTTTTCACAAGCTATACCAATTGTTGTCAGCAAGCAGGTGCCAAAGAGAGCAACAACGCAACAGGTTACCAATTGCTTGTAATACGGAAATTTCGTGACAATATGTCCGGCGATCAGCGACCCCAAGCTGTAAGCTGCATAGGCTGTTGCCAGGGCTAAACCAGCGTGCTTGTTTAATTTGGTATGGCTAGTGAATCTTTTCTGCAGCATAGATGACAGCAGAATGGTGCTGGTTTTGATCACTGCAGGCGACGCTCCGAAGATGAAGCAGACAACGACAAAGGATGGAAGTGAACAGAGCAACTTCACCGTGGACCAAAAGCTTTTGAGTAACGTTTGCACGTCACTTGTGACAACGTCCTGAGCCAAAACAACTTTTTCTTGTGCATCACTCGGGGGTGTCGGTGGTCGACTTTTGAAAAAAGCAACTGAATAAACAAATAGGCCTGCATTCACTACCATGAGTCCTCCGTATAAAGAAGCCATTACATTTCTGACCTAAAAAATAAGGAAAACGTGCACAAAAAAGGAAATTAAACAGTTTCAGTGATGAGCACAAAGTAAAAACATAAATCGTTGTAATAATGAAAACACAAAATAATTTCAAAATTGTTGCTTCATGCAAAAAGTGCTAAAAGGTTCAAAATTTTGATAAAAAAGCAAGACAGAAACTTACTCAAATTTTGTGCCCGAGTGATATGAAGTCATTCGAAAAAATAATTCGGCATTTTCTGTTTTCAATGTTTCTACACCGACTTCTCACACAGCTGAAATCTTTGAATACTTAATTTCTTTGAACGAAAATGATATGACACTTGTGCCATGATGTGCTCAAAAAGTATAATTCTAGATGTAAAAGCAAACAGTGAAAATATCAGTCGATGGTGGCGTCTATGCTTTGATATACATAAAATTACATTCTTACCCCAGCCGTAAGAGCACACAATAAAAATATGGTATACTACATGTTTTTGTTTAACATTAGCAACGCTTTTGTGAAAATCGGCAACTTTTGCCAACATCATAAACGACGATGTTTAGTGTGAAACAGGGCCGTAGCAATGGGAGACATTCAGAGGCCAGACCCCCAAAATTTTGTTGTGCCCAATAAATTTTGTTTTAAACAGATAATAAAAACAAAAATCTTGGCCCCTAAAAATTTATTTTTCCCCACAAACCTTAAGATCAGGCTACGAACATGTTGTGAAAGAATATTGTTTGTTGATATTGCTAAAAATAAATGGCTTTTTTCATCCCTTTCCTGTGAAAACATCGGTGAATGAGCTTATGTTCTCTTCCACAACGACAAATTGAGAACAAAACCTGTGGGGCTAAGACTTACTACTCTGATTTTCTTCCTGAATGAAATAAACGTTTGTTTGTAGAAGTTATCTTCTCCCACCGAACAATCTCTAGCTCAGCAGTTCTCAATTCATTTTGAAGCCCGCACCCCATCCGGAAAGAAAAATAATTTTTGCATCTCTTGCACCATTTGATGTATTGTTTTTCGTATTATTATCAGAGAAGTTCTCACCCCATAAAGTCACTTCTCGCACCCCCTGGGGGTGCGAGCACCCCCACTTGAGAACCGCTGCTCTAGCTGGAGATATAGCAACGTGAGAGTTTCGTTTTTATGCCCAGATTATTTTTTGCAAACGTCAGGTGTTCACTATTTTATTTTTCCCTTCACACTGTAAGTTCATTTATCAAGAAGAAACCTGATTTGATGTGAAAAAGCACAACCGATTGCATGGTTTTTATGAGCGAGAAAGATTTGAAATGCGCCACTCCTTTCTGAATTTGGCAATTTGTAATTTGCCAAATTGTTATTATCAAATTTTTATTATACTGCCAAACTGATAATTATCAGTACCCAGCGAAGCCAGTGAAATGTAAAGTTCAGCAGATCGTGATGTTCGAACTTTCGGTTGATTGGCATCGCAGGTGAATAAGAATGTCAGTTAATACATTTGTGTTTGGCATTGACTCTTGCCAAAAATTTTTTGGTTTTTGTATGAAAGCGCTTTCTATTTCAACGAAAAAGCTTAAAAAGAAAAAGCTCTTCCTCAAATCCGCATCAATCGGAAAACGCTCTAAGAACAAATTTTTGTCAAAAGATTATCGTAAATCTCTTCAATTACACCAGAAATTCGGGTAAGTGGATATGGTTTTATAACCGGAAGCCTACGATCCAATACCCGTGCAACGATTAATAACACTACACTGATTTTAGTGACTCACCGCAACAGAATGTAAAATAATTTTTCTGCACATACAAAACATTTTGCTAAACAAGTACCTCTACAAAAAAGAATCAGCTTATCTACAAACACCCTAAAAATCCCTCTGCTGATTTTACAAACATGGTTCCGACGGCAGCAGCCGGAGCATTCATGAACACACTTTGGAACACCCACTTGACAAGAATGGAAAATATGTTTTAAGAACCAAGTCTGCATATTGACGAAGTGCATGACATTAACGGACCATTCTCGCTCAGCAGAGCCATTGTAAAGGCGTCAAGGATTTCTTCAGGAAACCGTTAATTTGTCTTGGTTGTTATCTCTCGGTCACTCTTGCTTTGACCCACGCAATAGAAAACTGCAATTCGCTTGTATATGTGTTGCAGGCAATGTTACTGCGACGATGAGCCTATACACAAAAATATATTTGGTACATAACTACATTTTTCTCTGATTTTGCGCAAGCTCAAATATTTATCCACAGTCAAGAGTGTGCGTTCTTTAAGTCAGAGAGAACTTTTCAGGAAACAGCTTTCAAGGATAGTTTTTCGCCTTCTTCACTGGTGTCTCTTTAGTTTCTATTGTTGTCATTGAATTTTTTCTCTCATAGTTGGTCATTGCCCTAAACTGCGTTTTGATTGCTGTTCAGAAGAAACCACTTTTAGGTTGATGCATCCCCTCTTCACCTCAGCTGTGGCGTAAGCAACCGACTTTTGACACATAATAAAAATTTTGAAACTCATTAAAAAATGACATGACCATTGTTGTATCGTACCTGAAAAGGTTCCATTTGAGTTGTCACCAGAAAGGGAGGCATTGCGCACCCTAAGCCGGACCCGAATCCTTGGGCAAGCACTTGCACTGACACTGCGATTGCCACTTCGTGTGATGGGAACCAAACCGCAGCAATTTCGGGAGGAATGGCTGACAGCAGCAAGGAACTGAAGCCCATTATAGCTTGAGCGATGACCATCAGAGGATAACCTGCTCTGTTCATGAGGCTTGCGGCTGTCAGAGCGTAACCTAATGTGACAGCACTAGTACCAAGGCATACTACAGGCCGAAGACTAACGTTTTTCATCACGATCGCCATGGGCAGAGAAAGTGCCATGTAGATCACAGACTGGACAACACTAAACCAATCTATTTGCCAGCCTAAAACATAGAAGTACTTGGCGTAGACATTGTTAACTGTACCAAAACTGGATTGATTAAAGCTTTTGAGGGCTGTTGTTACGGACACCACGCATAATATCAACCAGCGACGGGTATAGACTTTCCGCGGCTCCTGGCTTGCGCTGGTGCTTGCGTCCGATATTTCACTCACAGATCTGCTGCTTAAGAACTGATCAACTTCTTGCATGCTTTACGTTACTCCAAGATCTTTAGGCCAGTAGTTAGAAAACTTAAGCAACAGGCAGTTTTATTGACGCCAATAGTATTTAGACAGCAACCAGCACTTCACCCAGTGCTAACAAGTGTATCTTGATCAACAAGCTGCTCATGCAATCACTGAAGGTTTGCATAACCTCAAAGGTTATGCGAAGACATCAGTGGTTCTTAAGCACCAAGGCAAAAGCCAGAGTCACCCAGGTTCACAGGGCAAACTTTTACGCAGTGGTTCTGGTAGAAGCAGTGCTGTTATTCAACTTGATTTTGTGTTGTGCTATGCTTTCAATGCAGGTTTGGCATCGATAAACGTCAACTTCAAAAGATAGCATAAAGATTTTTGATGAGTTTGTTTTTTCGAAACAAACTGAGAAACTAAGATTGTAGATTCGACCTCATTGACCTGTTATTACAAGAAGCTAATTTCCTGAAAGGCAGAGATATATTGATTTTGCATGAAGGCAGTAAGGGTTGCATACTGTTACACACTGAAAACTGCGTGTTTCACGCGGGAGCGTAATGGGTATCACTGCTTTAGGCGAAAGAAATACTAAACTGAATAGCAGAGAAGAGACCATATGTGAATTCATAACGTCAGCACTACTTTTTCACCAGCTGAAATCAAAGCAAAGTTGTCGTTGATTTGTTTTCGTGATTTTCCTAAAATTGGTGCGTAAATTTTCAGTTACCCCTTCAATCAGCAAGAAATATATCCGGAAACGTAAGCCTCAGAAAACTGCTATTGTAAGAAATGAGATCATCCGATTTTAGACAACAGTTTAGCAAGCTTTAGCTTGAACCAGCTCAGTCAGACCAACGACGCAATAACTATTTCAAATGCTTTAACTTGCGTCATTTCCCGTGTTTCTAAGCTTTGGTGATTGATTGTAAATCAATGTTACTGTTAACCACATGAACTGCTATAATATCGGTACAATGTCAGACTTATAAACATGAGGCTGTTTGAGTGGTCTACCAGTAATTGAAGCCTAACTTCCAAAATGGGATTCGTGACTCTTCTATCCATTTCATTTTCAAATAAGCTGAAACCAACATCCTCGTACGTTTTAGTCATCGACTGTGCGTTTTCGGAAATACGACGCTTACCGTGATACAAAAACTTTTCTGGAGATGATATTTGTCAAAACAGGGTTGACATCTCATTAGTTTACGTAAGTGCCGCCCATTAAATTTAATTATCTAATTCTGCTAAGCATGTTTGAACGTCACTGTAAAAACTGTGATTTTCTGTTTGGTAATGTTTTAAGTACAGCTCAACTTGCATTTTAGGCGCTACCTAAAATAGCAAACCTCAAAGTTTAATTTTGTCTTAAAACGTGTTTCAAAACTACTGCCACTTTGACATGATAGGGCGCAAATAAGATCATGATTGCAGAATTACATGATTAACTTTTACGATACTCTTTGTGGCTGAAAATAAGAACAGAGAGCGTTTTTATTTTCCTTAAAAATTTCCCATCACGACATGGTACAGATAACATAAGTTTTATACGCACTTCAATTCATTCCATGTGAAGTCAGCTGTAATCACCACAGGATTGTTTGTGAATTGGCAACTATTTCGTAAACGCCGACAATGCTGCGTAGTATCGTCAAGTGGAAGAAATGTGTCTGACAGCTGAAGTAAAAAAGTTAATCAAACCGTTAGTGGAAACTGTGCAGCGAAAAAACAAAGATTAAAGTTGAAACGCACTCATACTAGCAATAATGTTTGCAGTTACTTTATGCAATAAACTGTTTGTTAACTTTGCATGTAAGTGTATTTGTAACTTTGTAAATTTAAGAATTGCAATTGAAACCGCACTCAAAACAATCTTGAAAAATAAAATGGAAGCAATCGCATCAGTTTTCTTTTTGCTGGTAATCGCGCAACATAGTCGTGTGTGTTGTTCTTCCTGTGGTATTGGAATATGTTGCAACAGGAAGTCGCCGAAAACAACATAACAGGCGCAGTAAGTGAAACCTGGCAAAAACACAGAGCTTGCAAAATCGCAGTCTTTATCATAAATCGCGTACCAGTACGCATGATTATTATAGTCAGTGTTCACTGACTGCCAGCAAAAGTGAACCAGACAAACAACACCAGAAAATAACTCTGGGTAACTTGCCATCGTGCCAATATTTTAACAAGTGACTGTTTTCCTCGTTGGCTTGTTGTCGCTTGTACTCCATCTTCGTAAGGACTGAAACCAGCGTGACAAAAAACGATACTGCTAGAGGAAACAGAGCAGAGGCTGTGGGCCCCGCAGTATTCAGCAATAACCTATTGACGATTGGATAAAGCAGTCGAAACACGCCCAAAGCACCCATTCCTAGCAACGACACGAACATATCCGAACGGGGATAAGTAATTTCGACAAGAAGCTCGTACATCGATGTCATGGCGAAGCCGGGAATCAACCCTTGCAAAACGGTCGCGGCGTAAATTACTCGCATGTTTGCGTACGCCGTACAAGATTCCAGCCGTGGACATAGCGCAGCTGATTACAAGAGAGATCACGATTGCTACCACCACACGTTTGTAGCTCTTAGTTTTAGATATTACCGCCTGGCCCTGCTACAAAGGCTCCTATGGTAAAACCAACCCATGATATGGTCAAAGCCACTCCGGCGCGCTTGTTCAACTGAGTTTCTGTAGTAAAGGTTTGGTGCAACAAGGAAGATAAAAGCAAACTATCAGTCCGTTGGATGGGATACGATGCTCCAAATACAAGTAGCACGACAACGAAGGCACATGACTTGAAAAGAGATTTCGAATCATTCCACACATTTCTGAAAACATCTTGAAATTTTTCTTCAGATTCCCTGCATGATGCAATGTGTAGCTTGGCTTGTGCGTGGCTGGGAGGAGTTGGAGGCTTTCCTTCGAAATAAACAACGAGTAAATGAAGAGCGCTATGGAAAGTATCGTCGTTCCCACAAACATCATCCAAAGAACTCTTTCAATCTGCAAATATTTAAATAATTTTGTGGTTCATAAGGAAATAAACCGCTTAGGTAAACCGTCAGTGGAAAGCGTGGTTGAAATATTCTTCCTCTTGCAAAGAATCTTCCTTGTGCACAATAGTTTGGCGTAAAGAAGTGACGGAACGCTCTACCAAAACAAAGATTTGACTTGCTACTGTCAATATAAGCTATTTTTTCTGATGAAAATTTCACAAAATGACAAGAAAACACTCTGTTTACCACAATAGTATGTAAACCTGCTCAGCCGAATGAAAAAATGTTAGCAGTCTCCTAAGTTTGCTTATCCTTTCCTTCAAAATTTAAAGCGGAAAAGCAAATCCACACTACTGTTAAAATACCATAAATATATTTTGGGCTATAAAACCATCGTCTGAGTGGCATCAGTATAACAGAGCGTACATAGTTAAAACTTTATTTAAATAACGCTTTTGAATCTAAAGAATCGTATAGCCGTTGTATAAAAGTTTTTGTGATTTCATTTTGTGTGGCAACCTCCCCAAATTGCCACAACAGATCCGCCACTAGTGTATTGCGCACGGAACGCACTAAATATTGCTGTCTAAATAAATTTCAAACGCACTCAAAAAATACCACCAAAAACTAACCTACGATACAATGTCTCAGAATAAAATCTCAAGATTAATTTTCTTCAAGATTGTGAAACTCGCACTACGCATTTGTTCAAGAATATGACCCTGAAATTACATTAAGACTTTAGTGTTTCTCTTAAACTTTGTTCATGCAGACCGTGCAGTGGTATCCACTTTGTTTGCATGCAATTACAAACAACGGTGTGTGAGGCGTTGTGAACAGACTTGTATTTTCGTAGTTCAATTATTTATGCTATTCCGACTCACGTGGAAACTTTTAAGAAATGCTCATGCACTTGAAGAGATTTAGTTCACGATCACAAATTGAAACTACGCCAACATCCGCATTAATGCATGCGCCATGTGACCAACAAGTTTTTGTCTGCGTCTATAGGCTACGTCGCGTGCTATTCACGCTTTTTAATTATATCACAAATAAGCAAACTCTAATCAAACCTGGTCAGTGACAAACTAGTGAAGTATTTTACACTTCATGCTTATATTTTGTCAAGTGTTGATATTTTTAAGAATGTTATTTCGTGAGGACAACTGTAAAAATTTGGTGTAAACCCGGTGTTAGATAAAGGTGTTTACTACGAGCTGAAACCTTGCTTTACGGCCATCTCAATGTTTACAGTGGATAAAATAGTTGCGGTCTCTCGAAATGTCTTAGCGGTCACCAAGGTCAAAAACGCAAAAAACTGCATAAACCTGTAGTCCTCACAAGTCCTTGCAGTGTATTCCAACTCCAAACCAATCCTTGAGCGTATCTGAAACTGATTTTAGGAAGATTTCTGATTTATGCTGTCCTGTTAAAAACTTTATGAAAATCTCTAAAGAAGATTGTTATAACGATTGTAAACGTTTTAATCGGAATTTAAAATCAAACTTGGCATCAAGGTCTCCTCTGTATGACTACATTCTTGGCGCGATTCTTTTTTTTATTGATCTTCCTAAACATTAGTAAACTTTACCTACAGCATTTTCCTTTTAAAAACTGCCTCAGGCAAATCTTTCGATGCTCACGTAATATCCGTATTTTCTAACGTTAGAAATACCTGAAGATGAAAAGAGCAAACACTTTTATTGCCCTCTGAAGGTTTTAGGAGAGCACTGAAAAAAGTTTGGGGGTCCACCGCCCCGTGGTTACGAGCCTGTGAATTGTGTTTCAGCAAGGGTTGGTGTTGCTGTTTCTTTCACTTGCGCTGTAGATAAAATGCAAGTTTACAAAATCCCCAGGTTTGCAGCGATAAGCGTGACTTGAGTCAATGGCTGGACTCGATTCGAGTCAGGATTTTTCGTGGCTCGACTTGAGTCACGTTGAGAAACGATGTTGTGAAGAAACTCGACTCCAGTCACGTTTTTTACCGAGTGACTCGACTCGAGTCACAATCAACGAATTGAGACTCGAGTCAGAGTCATTTTTACAAAATCTCCAAACATCTGATTGACAAACCCGGCTAGTTTCTATAAAAAAAGTTTTTTGCTTCAGTGACACATGATTAATATTGACGCAAATTTTCTATGTTGACTGTACCTCCTAGTGGTGTCATGCTAGATTTGCGGGATCAGCTGTTCCACCTAACACTGAGGCAGAGGTGAGTCTTTCCATTTCACTGGAGGGCCAGCAGTGCACAACATATTGGGCACATTATCGTGGTTTAAAGGTAGTATTTATATGTCGTGATCATGACAGCCGGCCTCATATTTTGCTTTGTTTTTTTGCAGAGGTGAACGGATTTATGTTTTTCAAACCCAAATCCAACCCAGTAGTTTTATTTCAAAATTTAATCCAAATCCGAAACCCAAACCTTGTTTNACTCCAAAATCCCAGGCCTGCAGTATATGTAATCCAAGTCAAAGATTCAAAGACAAATAAATAGTTCGCAAACNAATTCAAGTTAACATATGCTCTACCTTTGGCTCGCAACGTCAAAACGATTCCCACTGCAATGACTTCGAAGTAATCACTAGGGCAACCAAAAGTCAATAAAGTAAAAAATTTTCTGCCTTTTTTAAAGTTTGTAAAACGCTAACAAACCACATTTCATGCTGATACCATGAGCGACTCCAAAGTTTGTCAAAAAAAGTCAAAATTTACCATTAGGTCAAAATTTCTTGCAGAACAGATTTTTTTCTTTTTGTCGATATTTTATTGAAGCTACAACAACAGATATTGATATGCTTTTATAAGTTTAGTTGAAATTTTGATATAATACTGGATTTTTTACGACTTGTTTAGCCCACTGCCAGACTAATTAAAGTACAGTACGTTAGGCGTGATATAGTACTTGATGTTGAAGTTAGAACAATGTAAAACCTTGTCAGTGACTTCAGGAGATTTATTGACACTGGATATTTCTGTTGTGCGTTTGGATTGATTTTCGTCTATGGTTTGTTACCTCAAGTTTCGTTGAGTCTTTCACATTTTTGATATTTGTTCCATTTCAACCTAAAAAAAAGATATTTTAACCTGTCGCTTTGATACTTTGTATTCCGCGTTTCAATTGCAAACGCAGGAAATTGATAGGTCAAAATAAAGTAACAATTTGTGAATCATAAAGTCAAAATTTTAAGTTTTTAGGTCAAAAAATTGGTTGCCTTAGTAATCACTATAAACTGCAATGACAAGCTCTGTTAAGCTCTGTAATAGCGTGTAAGATATCAAACAAGAAGATTAACAGGTACACACAGGAGCGACGCATTACAACTAGGATGCACATAAAATAATGATGAACTGTTCTAAATGTTATGAGGTACAGGTGTTACTGTACGCATAACAATGATGAGTCAAGAAACGGGATTGGATCAACGAAAGTCACACTAATTCGTGAAAGTTGATGACATGATACATAAGACTTTAGATACATCAGTTGACTCCTCTAATTTAACTGATATCCTAACAGGGCTTGCCTTTATACTGGAAACTGCTTGGTCAAGAAAATCCATGCTAGTGTCTGAAATTCTGTGCTTATCACGTGATTGGGCAAAGGACTTTGCTGCAATTTCTTACCAGCTTCGTCATTATCCATAAAAATTTTCATCAAATCCACTGCACAAGGTTTGATAAGTCGCTTGCCTAGGGTATGAGGTTTCATCGATTTTGCGATTCGATGTGCAACGCGGTACGATGCATGAAGCAGTTGCTTACCCAATGTGCTATGAGACTTGATCAGATTCAAAAGATTTCCTTTTATCAAATCTTGGCCGTTGTCTTTTTCAGTGTTTCGGTAACCTGGCCTCCGTTTTCTATCCCTCCATGCTTGTTGATAACATGTTATTGAAGCTTCGATGGTTTCAAACTAGAACTGGAAAACACTTTGTTGGAAAGAATACACTGCTGAGTTCTTTCTATTCCGTCTACCATAGTAAAAGTGATCCAAAGACTGCATAATTTTCGTTGCACTTTTTTACCTTACGTTTCAACATGACAACTGTAAACCTGACAAAACAAATAACATCAAATTTCCTCTTTCTGCAGTTGACGGCTGGAAAATAGCCACAGGTTTTCACTATTGGCCCTCCATCATAATGCTTGTAAGACCTCTCACAACCTCACTCCCTGCTGGAGGATTTGAAAAGGGTTAATTACATCTCGGACATTTGCAACAGTAAATCACCACATTTTAACAGTGTTCATCAAAGTGACCAGCTAACGAGCTATCCATGCGCAAATAATCCCAACTAATTGAACGACCAAGATTACGATACAGCTACTTATCATGCAACACGAATATTTAAACAGGAAAAAAACGGTTCTATGACTATTGAGACCAACTGATTTGAGACCCTTTGTAACGGATGAGCACAAAAACCGCCGTTACGAGAGGGGGATAAACTGGTCGCGATCTCCCGTCTCATTGACAAATACGCTCTCCACAACTGCCAATGGTGGTCAACATTATATTCACAACGCGCAGACTCAGGAGAATCACGAAAACAGTAAAAGGACAATTGTAGCTCCTCGGGTGCGCAGCGAATCTGCAACACACAGGCGCACCAGTCAAAAACACAGAGCAGCCAACTACGATTCGGCCAACCGACATTGGTTACTGTCCAAGCAAGTAAGTACAACAGTCTACTCACAACTGACTGGCCGTTAAGAAACAAAGAAAATCACAGCGTTCGACTCACCGAAAACTGTTTCTCAAGCACGCTTGATTCAGAGCTGCACATAATCCGCTGCACTTGTCTCAGCAATTACTTCACCCGTCTACAAGCTTCCAACTCTTATTGCTCAAAAAATAAAAGGCTCAGTTAAATATAAATCTTAGCAGTCACGCAGCTTCCTGCTTCAAGGTCTACGCCGCTGGAAAAGCTACATGCGGCACCAAGATATT
>JGI24159J19872_10000817_pt1 | contig 30998 bp, 15 predicted proteins | sample Ectturendosymbi4_FD_19872 | JGI IMG/M metagenome (IMG submission 19872)
TCACCTATCACGTCCTGCAACAGAAAAGACATTTGTTAAAAAATGGGTTTTTTATCGAACAAAATATGGGTACGCATCTTTTTGGGTCACCCTGTACTTTATTGCAGTGTCCATTGTACAATGAATGCAAAGATTCGCAAGAATATCTTGTGTAAATCACTTGCTTTCTCATTCGTAGATTTATGAAAAAAATAAGTGCAGAAAAAGTTTCAACTGCTTGCAACAAAAGCCGGCTCAACAACCCGCCCATCCTTTTTCCAAGAGCAAATGGAGCACACCACAATACCCTTGCCTCAAGCTGAGATAAAATTAATAAATTATTTTTGTAGCATACAACGTTGTGCAAGAGTGACAAGATATTTGCATATTCTATTAACATACTACCAAGGGTCTAGCATAGAACTTTTGGCAAGAAAAAAGCGAAGTACATTTTGAATCATACGTAAGCACTATGCACAAACATCTAGTATTGTTAATACCTATGCCAATTGTAATAGTGTTAATTTCTTAATTGCTGGTCAAAGAACAGCAGATTCTTGAATATGATTATATATGAAGAAATTTTCAGGACTGAGGATGCATAAAGTACATTAAATCAATCCTATTACAACAATTTACTGGTTGGTTAAACTGCAATGCATCTGTGGTGACTTATTGCTAGCTCGCAGATAATTGTGTGTTTGAAAAGTCAATGATTAGGTTATTGGTGAAGTATCAGTACAAGCTGCATTCTTTTGAATCAGGCACTGAATAGTCAAATAAGTCCAGGCACAATATTTGCTGGTATGTCATGCAAGCTTTCAAATTCAACAGGGCACAAGAGCATTACTGAGGAAACATCTTTGACTGATTGTAACCATAAGCTACTTTTTAACATCTTTGACAATTCAGTATATGCAATATATACAAATATCTTTGGAATTTAATTATAATTAACTCCAAAGTTTCATACAAGCACGTTTATGTCTAGCCCTTTCAGTCCCACGTGCACTACTTTTTTTGCAAAATTTGAAAAGTTTGCAACTCAATAACTTGCCAGGCGATTGGGCTAGAGAGCTGTTCAAACCCTCTACGGATTCAGCAAGTCTTAAACTGCTGACAAAAAAAAAATTTTTCGTTTTGGATTTGGGGTTTTTAGGGATGACATCACAAGTGGGGGTGTATTGGGAGTTTTTTGGCCAACTTTACCTGGCCCTGGGCTCCAACCCAATCAGCCAATACTTTGGCTCAAGATTTTGTCGGAAACTAGGCCAAAATCCGCATCTTCAGAGCCCTTGAATTAATGGCTTTCTAGCATATCTGTAGCCAAAATTATGGATAAAAAACCCAAAATTTGTGAAAATTTCAGCACTCACAAACCCCAGCCTGGGATGCAAAACACCCCTTTTCTATATGGCCATCACTCCCCAGCAGATCGAGCTAGAGAGCTGTTCAAATCCGTTCTGAATGGGGAAAGACTTGTAGTTTAGACTGAAAGAAAAATTTTCACCGTGTGATTTCAGTCTTTCTGGCCATGTTTACAAAACATCCTGAGGGAGTTAAAAAATTGAGCCGAATCACTGGCACGAAACTGCGCGAGATTTAAATGCATTCTAGGCTAACTGCGCGAGATTTAAATGCATTCTAAGCTAACCGCACGAGATTTAAATGCATTCTAGGCTATAGTACGAGCTTTTAGAGGGTTTGATCGACATTTTAGTGTTTCTAGTTGATAAGTCATGGCAAAAATGGTAGAATATTAATTATGGAAATCCCCGCTAATCCCCTGGGAGCTTTCTGAAGTTTTTTGAATATTTTTGGCATTACTTTTGAACCAGAAACGCTAGAAACTTGATCAAGGGTTCTAAAGACTCATATTTTAGCCCAGAATAAAAAAAAACTGCGAGCCAAATATTGGCACGTGGGATTGGATGATGACGCCATCAAATTAACCAACAAACATGTCCCTATCATGATCCCATTGGCCCAAAACCACCCACCCAAATGAAAATTTTTTTTTATTCTGAACTAAACGACGCCACGAGTCATTACAGGGTTTGAACAGCTCTCTAGCTCAATCTGCTGCCGAGTTATGGCTGGCCAAAGTTGGGCCTGAAATGGCAAATTCTACCTTTTGTGAAACTTTGATTTTTGTCAAAAACAGGGTTTTTGACCCATAATTCTGCTTCCAGATATGCTAGAAAGTCAATCAAGGGCTCTAAAGATGTGGATTTTGGCCAAGTCTGAAAAGAAACTTGAGCCAAAAATATGGCTCATTGGGTTAAATTATAAAGATAAATTTGCCAAAAATTCAAAAACATGCCCTCACTGTGACGTCACCTTCAGAAAACCCCTAATTGAAAAGGAAAAAAAGTTTTTGACCTGTAGTTTAAAACTTGCTGAATCCGTAAAAGGTTTGAACAGCTCTCTAGCTCAATCTGCTGGTGATTTATGGCTTTGCAAACTTTTAAAAAATTATAAAAAAGTGGCACACACGGGACTGAAAGGGCTAGTGGGGAAATGCATCCCAAGCATCATCACCTTATGTCAACACCTGTGTGTAGCAATCCTTGACTATATACACTAATCACATTAATAAAGAATGCACGCAAAATTCATAATACATGTACTTCATAAACACTGTTTGATTGAGGCAAGAAAATCGTCCCAGTATTATAAGCTAAGTAAAAACCAATACAAAAATGAATTTAGCTAACTGAAGCAAATATGCCACAACTTCATCAAGTATCTCTAATAGAAGTATAGCACTTGCTGCAAACAGAACTAAGCTCATTATTTTTTAAAGTGTTCTGCTAAGAGAGAAGTAAAAAATCATTTGCAACAATTTTTTTACTTAGCTAAGTCTTCTATGCTTCTAGTGGTCTTGCATGCATGTAATTAGTAAAAGGTTTCTTAAACTTGGGAGCATGGCATGATGAATGGTTTCTAAGTGGGACACACGTATGGCAGCATATATTGTTGAAAAGCAGTATAATGGCAAGTAAATTGCTTGCAGTTACTTTGCATGCCATGCACCACATCTTTCCTGCTAAACAGCAATTAATCCAGATTTGTCACACTTCATTTTCTTGTCATACATCACTAATTGCTTGCATTATTACTCACAATATTATCATCAACAACTGCCACAGCTTCTAGACTAACCAACTAACATCTATCCTGTGATAAGTCATGATGAAGCATTTTTATGTACACCTCTGTGAAATAGACCATGAATCTGAGCCCCAAACACGCAAAAATATAAATCTAATGATGATCATCATGCTGAAGGAATCACAATGATTATAATGACTGCAATTGTATTTAAAGCTATCGTTTTGTAGGTTTGCAAGTTTGCTTTTGCAAACAAAAATATTTTAATAACAATGTCATGTTGGAATGATTTCACCAACTTTCACAGTATACAATACATAAACAAGATTCATGCAGCAACCCTTGAACTTGCTTTGATTTGGCTAAACTAATGCAAATGTCAAATATTTAAAGCATGCGAAGTGGCAACTCTTACCTTACTAGGACTTGTTAAAATTTCCCGCATATATTCTGCAACAGAAATAGGGCCTGTTGCTTGAATTTTTCTTTGGAGCTGTTTGGCAACTGAATAAGTCATTGCCTGTGCTTCCAGTCCACCTTGTTTCACATATGTTGACAAAGAGCAAACTGAACATTTTATATTTGGTATCACATTCGCCTTTTCTAATCTATGCCAAAAAATTCCAAAACTGGATCTCTTTCTAATTAGCTGACTGAACATTCTACAACATATAAATTACACAATACAGAAATAAAACAGCAAGGTGTCACCATCCACAAATAGAAGTTTAGAACTAACTTCGTATGTGCTTTTTATGTCTGTGTTTTCAAAAACTTTTTCGGCAGTTCTCTCTAACTCATGCTTTCATAATGACGATAGTTTGCGGGTTAACTTTTGGGCAGTAACCTACTGCAAGTCACCAAGCAAAAGTTAGGATGTTTGTGTCTTTCACAGTCATTGCTTAAGTCTAAAACGATCTTATCTTTCAAGGTGGAAAAATTGCAAAATACCGCTAGAATCCGCTTGAATAAGAGCAATTGTATAGGCCGCAAGACCAATTATCCACTAGAATCTAGCAGATTTAGGCCGCCAGACCAGGTATTTAGCAACTACACAGGATTATGTAATCCGCTAGTTCTAGCGGAAAATCTGCAAAATTGGCAACCCTGGGTTAGGCAGACTTTTTCCAAGCCGACATTTTCGATGGATACGAGGAAAGTACATATTCTCTCCAGGCTGGGCAAAAGCCCGAGGCAAAGGTGTACAGTAGAGATGGCGCGGACAGAAAATTTGTGCCCGCTGTCCGCACCGCATCAGCAACTTCTATCCGCACCGCGTCCACGTTTGTTGTACATTACTCTGTCCATGTCCGCGCTGCACCGCAATCCCAAAGTTTCACCCCCTAACAGCAATGGCGATTTGCACCCCCTCACCTGAAGCACTGTGCTTCTCATAACATTTTTCTCTGGGTGTAAGATTTGCCAATAAATTTGGCAGCGTCTATTTTGCCGCATAGTGTCTATTTGCCTCATTAACAGCACTGCTGGAGCTATTTTGCCTTCAGCTGAACTTGATCAGTTGAAATGGTCACGTTTCATGACAAGTTTGAAACATGCGACCTGCTTAGTTGACTGTGACGTCAGAGTCCAATGGACGAGTTTTGTCATGTCTTTAGTCCTGGTAAATTGTTAGCACCTTCTTGTCTGTGTTGCATGAAATTTAGGCTAAACCTTCCATAAACCCTATCCCTAAAACCTGACCTGAACCTCTAAATCAGGGGTCGGGAACCTATGGCTTGCGAGCCAGATGTGGCTCTTTTGATGACGGTATCTGACTTGCTTGATATTTTCTTAACACGATTGTTACGAATGAAAATTTTTCTGTAATTTTCTATGTACCTGACTACAAAGCCATCAGCAACACCATGTACCACCAGAAGTTGCATTAACAGTAAGAAGCATGTTATAAGACAAAATTCAGACATTTCCCATTGTTCAAAATTGTTAATTTTGATTAAGTGTTGAAAAATACTATCTAGCTCTCACGGAAATACAATTGAAAATACTATACGTAGGTTTCATGGCTCCCTTAACCAAAAAGGTTCCCAATCCCTGCTCTAAATCCTTATGCCATATTCCTTAACCTTAACCCGTTGTCTCTTTGCATATTGTATTTGTCATGTGGCTTCATCAACCAGTGGTGTTCAACTATAAGAAAATTGCTAGCCCCAGCACGGGCACCATATATATAGGCCTACATCATTTGCCTCATGAAGAAAAACAGACACTACCTGCAAAGCTACAAAATGTTTTTAATTCTTTTAAATTGTCACGCTACTCTTTGCTACTGTGTGCAAAGTCATAGCAAGCTTTTTCAGTTTCTATCACAATTTATCAAAATAAGATACTTGATTTTGCAGTTGCACTAACCGCCACGCAAGCACTAATCCCTTTAAAGCACTGTTTACATCTCCTGCTTGCATTGTGTCAAAGTTATAATCAGCATGGCAAGGTCATGGTGTGTTAATTTAAACCTCATTCACCCTGAATTTCGAATTAAATGTCAGTGGAGAGATGACATACATTCAGAGCAGTTTTGCCATACAGTCGAAGTAGGCATTATATAGTATACCAATACAATGTTCACATTATACAGAAGAATGGGTAGTTAACAAACATTTAAACTTGCAGCCCTGAAAGCATTTTCCTAGTTAGATGCCTACCAGTTACCTGTCCAGAGTCTGGATTAGCAATTCGCATGCAAGTGCAACAGAGCAGCGGAGGTGAGTGGATATTGATTTTTTGACTCCTGATCCATATCCGATAAATTTTTTGAATATCCATATCCAATCCTTATCCGAAAATTTCTGGAATTTGGTATCCGATATCCATCCGTATACGAATGCGACACTGGTCAAATACGAAACAAACAGACAGTGGTTATAGGTCCACAAGTGACCTCCATTTTTGAAAACTTATTTATCCATCGCCTGTAACATGACACTAATCCATGACAAGTGTGCAGAAGGCTGGACTATGCTTGGTACAAAATATCGAATGCCAGTCGCTGATGTCCGGTTGCAAACTCTCATCAAGATCACCAAGGTTCGCAAAGAGAGCAATTACGAACCTTAATGACGTTTCATGGCGTCGCTTGTGTCTCCAGCAACTATCAACACTCGCATGTGGTTTGAATCACGGTTGCGTCACAACCATAGGCGTGCCCAGGGGGGCCAAAGGGGCCATACCCCCACACCACATTTTTAGAAAATGTAGTCATTTTGTGCTTTGAGAGGCGTTTTTCCAAACAAAATAGTGTTATTTGCCTAAAATCAAATAGTTTGGCCCTCCAAAATATTTCTGGCCCCCCATAATTTTTTTGGGCTGGCTACGCCACTGGTCACAATGTTTTCAGATAGCCAAGGTTGCGAACTTTCCCATTTCGGTCTCATTCTACAGTTGCATCACAATGGACGGGAATCCAGCATTCACAGTGCATGCAACTGCGCATGCTTTTAGAACAGCCATAAACCTTCTTATCAGTATGTTCTTACTTGTTATGACAACAGATCTGATATTTAGGAAATTATTTGATCTTTGTTGGTCTGACAAACTTCATGTTGAAATGGATTTGATGTGGTTCTGAAGGTAATTATGATGATTTTTATTTGTGGGATGTTTAAATAACTCCTGATTACTTTTGCAAACTTCTAATTGCAAATGGGCAAGAGCGCTGAGTACATTAGTTATAATTGTGTACTTCAGTTATTCCCAGGGACGCCAGAGAGCGGGGGTATTACGGGGGAAGTTCTTTCCCTGTTCTTACAAAAGGGTAGCAACGGGGGCGGAGCTAACTTTTCATCACATTTGCATAGGGCAGTGTTGTCCAACTGCTTTTGACCAGGGGGCCATTTCACAAAAACGTGAAAACTCGCGGGCCACTTCCAATAAAATGGTGTATAAAACAACAGATTCGCAACATTTAAAACTAAAAAAGTTAAGATAAGTGAGTGCGGCATTGAAATTATTGCACAACAGCCAATAGCAGTTTTTTCTGTGGAGGCTTCTCTGACACTATCGCTTCTATACGTATGAATGCCAGTGTTAATGGTAGCAAGTCGGAGACTATCATCCATTGTTTTGTCTGCCATTCAATTTCTGTTTTTAGATTTGACTTGCTTCATCGTAGAAAATGTACTCTCACACACGTATGTGTTTCCAAACATCAAGTGCATTTTCAGTGCGAAATCTTTCACTTTGGAAAATTTAACTTTGCTGCCTAATTTCCAGAAGCTCTTTGCAGTCTCTAACACCGTTAGTATTGTACATTTTTATTGAAAGATATTATACATTGCAGGGAGTGGCAAATAATTTGTATCGATGGCCACTTTGACAAGGCTGCGTTTAGCGGATAGATAGACAGATTTATTTGGCGGTATTGAGTTCATTGCGCCAGACGTAATCTTCAAGACGACGAACGCAGGGGCAACAAAAAAGCACAGATTATTCAGGCAGGTGTCCCATATGCGAAGGCTTAGCGGCGGGCAGTACCTTCTAATTCGATCGTAAAATAACTAAATAAAACAAAATGGGACACAGAAAAGGTATTGTTCATTATTCTTGTACAAATGCACTTTATCCAGCACAAGAAATTCAGTGAGATAAATGTAACCTCACACGCTTTTCAACAAATTTCAGATTTGAAGACTTTTCCTGAATGCTTCCGCCGGCCACTGAAAACGCTGTGGTAGGTCACACGTGGCCCGCGAGCCTGTAGTTGGAACACACTGTCATAGGGAATTTCATGGTTAGCAAGATCAAGTTGAAACAAACCTATTGCAGCTATTCATGCACCCACTACATTCAGAATGATTTTCTACGCTTTCTGTTATTATTTTTGAGGTCAACATTGTTGCGGAAGAAAAACAAACATATTGGTGAAGAATTTTTTATTTTTTATAAGTTTGCATTTCCCTCAACATTTTCACTGACCCCCTGCCCTGCCGCTGATTCGGCTGCTACCTGTGTTTTATGTAATTCACCTATAAACTGAGCATCTCCACAGACATGATTATCGAAATTCAGATCACAAAATTGCTAGCAAAATTTCTTACAGAGAGTCACTGGCGTTAGGTATTTTCTGGTTAAAATATGTAACACATTTAAATCATATCGGCTTTTTGACAAAATAATCGATAAATTTTCAGCAGGAAAAGCAAGAAAACTTTGTCCTTGGAATTAGATAATTGCAAGTAATGCATCAGATTGCAGTGTTTCTTTTATTTTATGCTGTCACGAACGGGCTGGGTGGGAGCCAGGCCCGTAACCAGCTTGGGACACCAAGGGGGGCGAAGAATTTTCTGAGAGGGGCCCAAAGTTTTTACACTATGTCCAATAGATTTGAACTATGTCCAAAACATTCTTCCAGAGGGGGGGGGGAATTTTCTGGAGGGGCTTCGCCCCCCTGGTTACGGGCCTGGTGGGAGCGCCTAAACTGAGTTTGTCCCCAGGCACGTGAAACCCGAGGCAGTGCCGGATTAAGGCTTTCGGGGCCCAAGGCATATTTCAAATATAGCCTGAACTAATGATAAGAGTAAATAAAAAACATAAAAGATTTATTTGAAAAATATTTACTAAACATTTATTTCTTAGCAAAAGTTAGTAATTAGAAGTACAAGCTAAAAATGTTACTCAATGTACTTACAATAATAATCAGTGCCTAATAAATTAAATTGTAACTTTTCTTCATTTTATCGTAGCAAATTCATCGATAACGGAGCTAAAATCAGTTTCATGTAGCAGCTCTCTTTCAATACACAGAAGTGCCAATACACCAAGGCGATCCTGACTCATGGTAGATCGCTTCGCATTCTTAATTCGAGCAAGCTGTGAAAACGAACGCACTCCAGAGCGATTAGCAGACATAAGTGATAAGTATGTTCTGAAAATACTTCGGTAATTGGGAATGCAGTGTAGACTCCATTTGTGTGCAACAATTTGAAAATATGTTGAGCAATGCCTGTTGACTCTTTTCTGCTGCATTTTTTTTACTGTTCCTTGTATCAGCAAATAAACTGTCATAATTCTGAGTAGAATTCGAAAGAGATATCTTTTGGATAATTATCAATAAGTCTTTCAACTGCGATTTTGATATCTTCATCGGACATCGAATCAAATTCGGGTAGAACGCCAAAACGCTGTTGCACAAATGACTATGATTTAATGCGTTGCTTCAAAGCATTGTTGAGTTGGTGAATGATAACATAAAAAGTGCTTACTTTGAACTTGTTGACTCCTGACATTTCTTGCAAAGCATCAACAGCACTTCCTTCAGTAAAATGCTTCTTGCCTTTTGGTGCTCGGCGTGATTCACTTTCAAACTTATAAGATTTGTTTCCACTGCTGTCACTGGAGGTGGAAACAGTCATGAACACCCCTAAACAATAAATACTGGAGATTAATTTCGCAACAATAAGTTCATCAAAAACAAATTTTAAGTTTTCCATAGCTCAAATTTAAATGTTTTCCTGACACAAGTGGCCTGTATTTTTTCGTGGGCTCAAGGCACATGCCTATAGTTTGCCTAATGGTTAATCCTGCACTGACCCGAGGTACGCCACTGCTTGAAGTGTCGTTTGTTTTTTGCAAAGTGCTTTCATGTCTATTGCTGCAACATGATGAATAGATGAAAATTCTGTTTGGAATCTGCGTAGTCATATTTAATTTCGTTCAAACCAGCACGAAAAAAGGTACTTTTTTGGCCATAACTCGCCAGCTGCTAAAGCTAGAGAGGTGTTCAAACCATCTACAGATTCGGCACGACTTGTAGTTTCGACTGAAAAAAAATTCAGTTTTGGGTTTGGGGTTCTCTTGGGGGAACGTCACAAGTAGGGGTGATTTTGCGTTTTTATTGCCAACTTGACCCGGCCCTGGGCGCCAATCCAATTCCAATGAGCCAATTTTTTGGCTCAAGTTTTTTTGGAAATTAGACTATTATCCGAGTCTTTACAGCCTTTGATTGGCTTTCTGGCATGTCTGGAGCCAAAACTATGGCCCAAAAAACAAAAATTGGTCAAAATTTCTACCCCCACGAACGCTAACCTGGGGTGCATTACACCCATATTATATATGGTCATAACTCGCCAGCAGCTTGAACTAGTGAGCCGTTCAAGCTCTGTCAGCGCCATATGGCGTATTTACATCACGTTCATTCCTTGGCTCCGTGCAGTTCTACGCCAAATTTTTGCCACCCAATTATTCTTCAGTGGCAGAAATGCTTTATGGCCTCACCACGAAAGGCGGTCCTTGGGCTTGGGGCTCAAAGGAAGAAGCAGCATTTCATCGGCTAGAACTTTTGTCTACAACTGATGTGCTCGTTCACGTTGATCCATCTCTTCCGCTAGGAGTCGCATGCGATGCTTCAGCCGTCGGGATTGGCGCCACTTTGTTTCATCACTATTCAGACGGAAGCGAACAGCCGATAGCCAACATTTCGAAATCGCTCATGGCTAGCCAGCGCAACTACAGCCATATTCAAAAAGAAGCTTTGGCAATCACCATCTATGCATTGAAGAAATTATTTCAATATTTATATGAAAGTGAGTTCGTCTTAGTGACGGACCACCAACGTTTAGTGGCTTTGTTTGGTCTAAATAAAACTCTTCCGGCTTTTGCAGCAAATCGTTTATCTCAGTGGGCCATGTTCCTTCGACGATTTAACTATACCATCGAATACCGCAAGACGCCGGACCAGTTCAGTCGCTACGGGACGTTTGTGGGCTTATCCCCCCAAAACAAGTCTTTAATCCCCCCAAATGTATGATGAAATGGTAGAAATTAGTGAGTTTTTATCAATCCGTATTCTGTTCTGCCCTATAATTTATGGATAAAGCAATCTTTCCGCTGTTACCTAGATTAACATCGCCTGATCATTTTTGTTACTTTTGTAAGGTAATGAACGTATTTGAGGCTTGAGCACAAAGCGTCAACATTCATTGCTTGGAGTGTTGAACCTGAAGTTAGCCTATATGCTTAGTTGTATACATTCAGAAGTCAGACTTCCCAGTTGATCAATGTAGTTTGTGAGTGATTGTGAAAAATGTGTTATGACTAGCCCAGATAGTCTTCTCGTATTTTTTACTGCATAGAAGCAAGATGCCTTTATGCTTACGACCAAATTTACACTTTTGCGCAGCCTGCTGCTAAGACAGCAAGATGGAGTTAAAGTGCAGTTCGAAGAGTTTACTTAACAATAACTGATAAAGGTGTCTCGACAGAGTAGTGCAGTTAGTGGATTACGGATCAGTGTTTACTCTAAGAAAATTTTACGCTGAGCAAATGTTTGTTTTAGTGAGCATGCAATTGCGCAATCATGAAAATGCACACGACCAGTCAAGCGTTTTGAGAGGTAAATGGGCTGTGCAGTATATTTACGCATTAAATTTTGAATGTTGCAAAAGTGCGAGAATAAGAATTCACCGCGCAAATGGTCTGGAGGTACTACGCAGTTGCGCACCTTATAGAGGGAACATTGTTACGGATGTTAACAATGTTGCGTCCATATAGGCTTCAGTCCAGTGGTTCCCAAACTGTGTTACGCGTAGGCAGTGGTTCGCGAAGGCTTTCAAGGTGGTACGCGAATAGGTCTTTTTCTTCACAAAAAAAACGTATTCGCAGGTTTTGCTTTTAATTATCGGGTTCTGTTTATAAATTCTTGCATTTTTGTGTGCTTTTTCTATTGGTGTTTGAAAATGGCCTTTATGTTTCTCACCGCCATTTTGTACATGTCGCTTTTGTGTCAAGTCTAGTTTTCTAAACTTTTGATCGAATGATAAGGTATTTGGATGAATGACTTTTTATGGAACAAGGTGGTACGCGGTGTCAGTAGGCGCGTAACCAGCTTGTGACACCAGGCGGGAGACGATTTTTCTGAGGGGGCCCAAATTTTTTAAACTATGTCCAACACAGGGCGAAGCCTCCCTGCGTCCCCACCATTTGCAAATGCTATGTTGTGTTGCAAATTTAATGTAAATTTTCAGGATGTCACGCTCCCCTGCACAAACGCAAAGCTCCCCTATTGAAGACTTTCTCGTGACAGTTCTGCGTCGGAACACTCCAACGCTGATGTCCTCAATCGGCTGCCAGTCGGTCACGGTCCCATTTTCGACAGGGAAGAAAGCACCGACGACGTGGACACCGTCTGTACAATCGAAACTCTGAGTTTGCAAGTTAAAACAACGGACTCGGATGCTCTTGCGGAAAGAGTCTTCGAGAGACGCAACCTTGACAAAAGTCATGCGGTTCACCAGAGAAGGTTGGCCAATGAAGAAAGACAGCGATGGCCCAGCGGAGCAATTTCGAAAAAGTGCCGACTCACTCAGCGTTTGACATGGATGTTTATACTACGGAGCCCGCGTGGTAATTCCGACGACGCTATGCTCTCAAGTGCTCAGCGTTTTGCAAAAACGCCATTTCGGTAGTCAGCGGATGAAACAGCTGGCGAGGACAGCTGTATATTGGCCGAGTATCGATTCCGAAATTGTGGATCTGTACCAACAATGCCCAATTTTCGCCGGTCATCAATCTGAACCGTGAAAAGCTGCAATCCCACCGGCTTGTGGTTACTGACGCCTATACCAGATATCCCTGCACTGCGCAACGAAGTCAACGATAGCTGCAAGAGGAGTTCGCGCATTTCGGTTTACCCCATACTGTTGTAGAGGACTGCGCTGCCACGTTTAAGTCTGGGGAGTTCCAGGAATTGTGTAAAGAGTAAAATTTTGTAAAGAACATTACGAGTCTCCGTACTTTAACACTCGACATCGGCACCCACCCTTCTAGAATGGCCCTGCCAAAAACAGTGTGGGCTCTGCTTAACCGCCTCCGCACCGGTGTCGGACGTTTTCGCTCCTGCTTAGAGCGTTTTCGCTCCTAATTACACAAATGTGGTATGGCCACTTCTGTTGCTTGTGCGTGTGGCGCAGAGTAATGAACGGTTGACCGTGTTGCCCTTCACTGTCCAATCCATCGAACTCCTCATGGACTGCATGGCCTGACGGTTCAGTGTAGATTGTTATCGGTAAAGTGAGATCACAACCGGGTTTACATATATTTTTGGAATAATTCCGAGTACAGAGATTGGTTTGAAACCGCTCAAGGTTTTGGTGAGTACTTGCCTTATAAAAGGCTGCAGTACTTGAAAGTTTTACTAAATTATAAAAATGTCTTTCAGGCATGTATCTGGTGAAAAATCACCTAGCCTAGTTGGAAAATAATCATTACTTTTAGATATTCTAAAGATTTGTGGATTTTCATAATTGTGGCTCTGGAAGAATTCTGAACTGGTAAAGAAACCAACCACGATCCAAACCTGACCAAATAACAACAGCGAAAATACCACCAACCTGCTCATTCATAAAGATAAAGGCTCAGTGATGAAACAAACTAGGATCAGGCGACCTCATGATCAGTGCCGTACCGAGGTAAAGGTGCGTACTGGGAAAACGACGCCTTCTGTGTTCCCAGGTGCAGAAGGCCCATTGTACAATAACACTACCGGAAGTTTTGCCAAAGGTTTCCAAACGCTTTCTCTAAAAATAAAGTGAAGGGCGACAAAAAGCGGTAATTTGCTTTTCCGAAACGTGGTTGGGAAAAAGTCAACATTTTCATCATTTCCAAAATTTTGCCACACTTCTGCGGCTACGCTCAGGCCCGTTACCAGCCTGGAACACCAAGTGGGGCGAAGAGTTTTCTGAGAGGGGCTCAAATATTTTAAACTATGTCCAACACCTTTCACTAGGGGGGGCGAAAAATTTTGCAGGGGGCGAAGGCCCCCCTGCGCCCCCCTGGTTACGGGTAGGGTTGCCAGATGCGTTTTGTAAAAATACCGGCCATTTTATCAACAGTACCAGATCTTAATCTCTGTCGTAATTTTTAAGCGGGACAGGGAAACAGAGAAGAGTATTTTTAAGTAATTTGCCCGTGTTTTGGGTGGATAATTACATTGCGGTGTGTTTGTTGCGTGAAAATCGCACCAAGGATTGCGTCAACAGCAGCAAATAAACTTCACTGAAGGAACTGTCCTGACAATATTCGCTACTAGAGTCATTATAATTTGAGCAATTCTGCGTTAGTTCTTTTTAAAGATATGACAAATTATTTATTTTCAAAATACCGGTCTTTTACCGGCCTCCGCTAAATCAGCAGTAAAATACCGGCCAGACCGGTGAAATACCGGCCATCTGGCAACCCTAGTTACGGGCCTGGCTACTCTGCATTACGTTTTCGCGTCAGGACGCATCACCAGTGAAGAAGGGAAGTTGTTTTTTTTGTGTTTGAGTTTGGAATTATTTCATAAAATACCTGAAAAGTTTTGCAAGCTGGGGTCGAGCGAAAGAAGTCCAACAATTTTGAAATGCTGCTGTCTCGTGGTGTAGGGTGTATGTGAGCCATATAACGGCTATTATAAGAGTCTATATCAGAAGCTAAAGAGGAAGGCTGAGGCAAAGTCGGTGCAAAATTCCGCACCATTGAGTAATTGTGTGCATCGCCAGGCAAAAGATCAAAACCCAATCCACAAGCGCTTGTAAGTGCCGAAATGCGCATCAAAACCCAGTTCAGCACGAACAGCCAAAGTAGTTTAACTTGGCGTTCAAACCCAACAAAAGGTGTGTTTGTTGCCTCGCTGTGGTGTAAATAGATCTGGCGTGAGAACGGAGGACCGGATTTTTATCGAAAAAAGAGCTTTTTGTCTATATGTACTACTCACAGAATTCTTTCTGTTCCAAGAATGCTGCAAAAGAAGCAGTTGCATCCAGTTCTTAGGGGCTGCTGATATTACCACGCAGTGGGAATACACTCTGATATCATGATCATCCAAATCAACAGTTGTTTAAGGCAACTATACGGCTAAAACTGTGCGCTCAGCTCCTGAGCAGAAATGCACAGTGCACTTAAAAAGCAAAGGGCAATTAATGCAAACTTTGTTTTATTCATTGCTTCAACGTCACATACTGTAGCTAAACTTTGCAGCGCTGCAATAGGCAATTTTCAAAAGATTTTGGCTGACGTGTTAATCTTTAGCTCGTGAAGGTGCTGCGGAAAATACAATTTTTATGTCGCAAGCGAATAACATCCTGCTGCAGCACCAGAAGTGGACACCACTGCGTTAATCTGGTTTGCTTCCCAGAACAACTCTACCAGCATAGCAATACGTCAGAACCGCGGTTGTCATCAAACCGGTAGTTCACCCGTAACCATGAAATCGGAGATAAAGAGATGTGAAGACTGCTAACGAATAAGTGGAGTAGTCGCTGATATGTAAGGAGCGCGTGTGAAAAGTTTGACTTCATTGAAATATTTTCTAGGCACGTAGAGAAGAGTTCAAGTTCAAAGGGAAGTCGTGCGATCACAGCTTCACAATTGCGAAAGCGTCAAGCTTTCCACCCTTCGACAAAAGATCGTTTTCTTTATGATTATGGCCGAAGATAAAACGACAGGAAATCCAACGGCAACCATTAGTTGGGTGTCGATCCCCTATAAACCATTACCTAAATCAACAGTTGTTACAAAGGGGTTTAAGCAAGCAACTGTGTGGCAACTGTCGCTTTGGCAAATACGCGTATCCTTTATGCCTGTAGGGGCCACGGTCGTCGGTTTTTGACGATAAGCAGCGCGTAGCAACGGATCGGCCTGTGTTTGCAAGAAACACAAACAACCGGGAAAGTTTCATTTCTGTGCAAAAGCAAACAAAACCAAAACATGGCGGCGACACGTTCATTACAAGCTTCGAGTACCGTGCTCTGAAGCACTTGTGGGTTGAAAAACAACGTCAGCCGGAGAAGAGGCGCTTGGCCGCTTTGAACGGGTGAATCTTTCCTGGGATAAGCACCGTTGGCGGTACAGAGAAAGCGAAGATTTAGCATTGCGACCAGCTAGAAGTGGAGTGATCGGCCCGCTTATTTATAAACTTGTTGGGGGTTGCTGAGTGCAGATAGCAGGGAGATCAGCGCAGTGCTGCGTCTTGTATGGATCGAAGAGTGTGTCGAAGTGATATCATCTTAGTTTGTGCACTTGACCCACACTTGTCAGCCACTCGCTTGCTTTGACGAGATAAGATGCCAAGGATCGTACAAATAGAAAAAGCTCGTGGTTCACGTTTCGAAAAATGCTCATGGGATGGTGATTTAGGCAAGGAGTTGGCAAACTGAAAAACCAACTATTCCTGGATCGGCAGATACCTAACGGTAATTACGGTAAAGTACAGTGCAGGAAGTTTTGATTGGCAGTGTTTCAGAGGGGAGAGTCATAAACGGGAACAATAGCAAAACTTTATGAAGTCTATTGATTGAGTCCAACAACGTATACACTACCAACTTTAAGAAAACCAGAGAAGCCAATGATTTGTCAATCAAGCTGTGTTGATGGTCAGTTTTCGGACACTTGTGTTAAATCAAAGCAAAACCTTGGGGATTTTTAGCAGGAAATTGTTTTATGCATACCTCCTTGTTTCTCCATTTCATTTGACTGCTTTATATTTCAATTTATTTGCGTTTCAAAACACACATGTACACGGACGAAAAAAGCAGTTAAGCAACCATGATCTTACTGTAACAACAAAATGAAATATGTAGCACAAACAGGAATGATGGCAAAGGCTCCAGTTGATAATGTTGTGGTGAAAAGCAAACGGTCTACATGACAAAACAAGAATTTCATTTTTGTCTGAATTCTTTGTGAAAGATGCTGGACCATGTCTGTATAGCAACGAATTTTCACCGCAAGTTTTTTCATGGTAACTTGTATTCAAATTAAAGCTAAGAGCTTGACAAACATTAGAAAAATGAGAGCAGTTGCATTAAGGTGTATATTTTTTCCGCACTGTATTACAATAAAATTACTCAGCACTTAAAGTAGGATTTCATTATGTAACACACAATCTACAAGGTAGGAGAACTGCTTTAGCGTTTTTCATAAACAAAGATATGATAACACTGTTCAAAAAGATGTTTACAAAGCAACCAAATAAGAGGTAAGAGTAGAACTGCATTAAAACAACTGCAGTGCAAGCCGCAAACGACATACCTCCATGTGAGTTATGTTATTCTGAACAGAGAGGTTTTATTTCCACCCTCAGATGTGCTGAACTAAATTGAGCACCAATCCAGCTCATTTGTAACCTAAAGAAAATTGTTTTTCAAAAACAGAGTAAGGTTGCAGTTAAATTTTTCATAGTCTGGGCTGGATTTATAGCGCACAGGAAAATATTTTGCCGAATAAGCAAAGCTATTTAAATATAGAAACTCAGAGGGCAAGTGTGGAGGGACAATAGGCCCACAAGCCGTTCCTCAAAACGTCAATTTCTGATAAATTAAAAAAAACTAAAGTTGGGCTTAACAATTAAATTTCATACAAACATAAAGTCTCCTGCTATTCCTATACAGGTTACAAATCATTTGGTGCCTTTGAAGGTTTATTAGACTCTGGAAAAAACAAGTTTTATTAGAAACATAGACGTAGGGGCCAAAAAATCTGCGGGTTACAACGTTTTGCCCGAAAAATATGTTCATGCCCAAAAAGTAGATTTTCAAAAAATATTATTTAGATAACTTCTCTAACTAATAAAAAAACACATCTAATGTAGTTTCACACCATTAATACCAGAAAAGGTTTGAACTGGCAAAAATTTTAACAAAGATTGCAATATCCGTATAAAAATATTTTTACATGTTCGAAATGATTTTTGCCCGAAAGCAGAATAGTTGGGGACTAAAGCCATCCTTGCACCCCGCCTCCAACGACTATGATTGGAACATTCGCAGCTTTCTCAGGCATTCTCTAGATGTCGGTGGCTTGACGCGTTATCGGAAAATCTGCTTTTTCCTGAAAGTGGTAAAGGGCGAGCATTTTCAGACTTCGATCAACGCACCTGTGGAAGTTCTGATTCTTTGGGGTTGATGTTTTAAGGACCTTCCGGACACCTGCGCTTCGATTCAATTCATTTGCTATCTGTAACGCAAAAGAAACTTGTGGATACAATTACCGAGGTTATAAAAAACACGGTTATTATTCTCAGGTCTGCGCAAATGCACCACATTCCAAAGAATAAAATTTACCAGCATGAAAAAGGCACACTGTGTCATTTTCTAGTTTTCGTCGATTTTTATCTCTAAGCTTCACTACACTTTCTCTTTTCCTATACTTTTAGGAACTTTGTCTATTCACTTGTCATTTGTCCTGATGCAGGCCCGCTGTCAAGCGAGTTGAAACGTCGAAATTCTTTCAAAAATCAACAGTTGAGCAAAAGTTACTTTTATCTTAACAATGTGATATTAAAAAGTTGCAGAAATAATTTGTTTTGTGACAATGTTCATAAAGCTTAGTATGAATCCGTCTAATCCTTGATGTTGAAGAAGAAGTAGGATTTTCTAATGTCTGTTGAAAAGCATTTTTATGACTTTCGTAAAGCGAAGAATCATATCAGCGTTTTGTCAAGAATGTATATTTCTGTTAAACTGTCTCCATCCATTCTACACTCAAGGATGGACACTTTCCAGTTCAAATAAGCACGAATCTTGGAAGATTTTAGGAAAAGCGAAGACGTTATTTTATGAAAAGCGAAAAGTTGTTTCGCTTGCAATTACGTTCACATTTGCCAAAAGCATGCAGTCGTCAAAAAAACGAAATGTTGAAAGATAACTCGGTTTTCAAATACTGGATGGTGTTGATGATTCTTTCGCAAAGTTTGACACCTTAAACGTTATAACCTGATCCCTTGTGTTATTTTTGCAGGTTCAACTGACTCACACCTCTGCATGTTTGTTTTGACACTGGTGGTTGTCAGGTTTGAGTTTATCGTACGTGCAATGGCGCCTTGGTGCAGCGTGACATCGACGCTTGCCTACGTAGTTCTGGTTGTATTAAGCAGCTTGGATAATATTGGATCAATAAGGGTTGTATCTACTATTTCTAAGCATTCCAAACAGCGTCACAGGTCAGTTTATAAGCGTTGGCATCAGTGCTAGCAAAGGCGACTTAACCAGCTGAATATTTTTTTTGTATTTGGTAGCACTGAAAAATTTGTGGTTGCGAAATGACATGGCGCAATCACCCTGCGTTTCTTGTTAGCCAAAACAATTTTTTGTCATTTCATGAAGGAATCTTGCGCAAACTGTTTGAAGTTCGTGAATATTTTTAAATTACAAGCCATTTAAAGAAAAGACGTTTGGCTGAAATGTGTTCTACAACTTAAGTTTCAAAGTAATATATTTCAACAACGTTTCGCACTTCATTTTCTGAATGTTGCTGACAATCAAAACAGTTCATTTTGAAACTTCCTGCGTGATTTAACGCTGTTTTTATTTGTTTACAATCATCAAAACAAATGTTGCAAAATGATTACATCTTCTACCAACGTTTAATCGAGTGCCACACTCTGAAATAACTTTTTGTTTGCTTTTAATTTATGACTAATAGCTTTAAACTGCCAACATTACCATACGTACTCGCTTTATTTGTAGTAACGTTGTTTCAAAAGCAAAAGTGGGCGCTTCAACCTTTTCCCAACAAAGTATATCGATACTGACTTTGCTCGTGTGAAAAAATATTACTAAACAAGCGTTGATATTTTAAGATAAGCATCTATGTTTGCTGCAGCATTTCCGACAACTTTAAAATAAAAAGGATTGCTTTAGTTTCAAAGACGTTAAGATATTTTGCCAAAACTAGTTACTAAAGTTGGAAAATGCATTGTTTGTACCAATCCTGTTTAATGTTACTGCCACTACAAGCATTGCTTCGGTTTGTCTCTTGAGACAGCCTCAACTAGACAATGCGCAGGGGAAATTAAGAAAATGCGATTTTTGCGTTCGGTGGAACAGAATAATCAGTCTATGATTTATGCTCGGAGCTCAAAAGATATATGCTTTCTACGTTTAAACTCAATCACACTTCATGAACAACATGGGCATAGCTTTTAGCTTCGAAGCAAGACTTGCAATTTGATATTTTTGCCCAGGTTTATTCTATGCTTGCCAACCAACAGATTTGTTAAGTCAAAAACAAAGATTTGAGTCCAGTTTATCTTTATTTGTTTAAATGCATTCTCGTAAAACAATTCGAATGGTTTGCAAATGCCAGGTCGTTTAATCCAAGGTTATTTTGCACAAAAGCGCTTGCGGAAGCCTTTCCTGTGTGTTTCAACTATTGTTACAAGGCAATTTAGGGCATGAAGAGCTCCAGTGATGCCGTTGGGAACAGTTTGCTTTACCGCCTTTCGTTTCCAACTAATATCAATGCCGTGATAAAGACCTGTTTGCTCTGATCAAACAGCTAACATCGATGCCGTGATAAGGATCTGTTTGGTGGCAGGTCTAGCGTATGGCGTGGGAAAATTTTATAGCAAGAAGCTATAGCAAGCATAAGTGATCCCATCGACGTTGAATTAGGTTAGTTGAATGAAGGTCGCGGCTATTACGAAAATATTAGATTGTTACACTTCCGCAGTTATTGAGCAACTGATACAAATTTCAAACCAGAAGCTCAAACTCTAGGGTACCGTTTTGCTCAAACGTTACTTTTCAATGTAGACTGAACGTGCATGTGCTCATTGCCACGAAAAGAAACCCTTCATGTTTTCAAAAAAGTGATTTCCAAAACAGTTTTCCAAGTTCAACCCAGACGTTAGTTTCAGCGCGTGCATAGTCTGAATGGAATTTTCTATAAAGTTGTGCTGTCGCACTTTCAAAAAATCTAAAATCTGTTTAGCACTACACACGACACAAAGCATGGTATTTCTGAACGATCGTCGCTTTAGCGTAGACGGGTCAAAAAAGCCTGGTATTTTTGGTGCATACAGCGATAAGAATCGCAAGAAATGAAATGACAAAAAGTGGCTGAAACGCCTGGCTGAAAGAAATAATTTTTTTTCTTCTCGCTCCCTCTGTAATGCATCCTTTCAAGTTTATGCTAGATCGTGATTGCCTTATTATGGTTAAGTTTGACCAGTACGGTTTACCTGAAAAACGCACAAAGAAACAAGTTTGATTTTTATGATCGGTGATAGAAATTTAAAAAAATATTAATCACGATAGAAAATGAGGCTATTGGCACAGTTGCCTGGTTGAGTTATAACCATCAATATTAACCTGAACTTTCATTTCCAGTAGAAAAAAACATGTGGAAGCAACAAACAAAAAACTTCCAGTAAACAATTTAAGAGGGGAAGCATTCTGACGAGCATTTCGTCAAAAAATATGCCGAGTATTAAAAGAAGTGTAGCTAAAAGCTGTTTGTTTCACTCACGAACAAATAATCCGTTTTCTTGTAGTTTCTTGCAGTGTGTTTTTCCTCATACAGTTAAAAGTTTGTATGATGGACCGTGAACATGATGTTGTCTACCTCTAGCAAAATACTTTTCATGGTCGAGAAAAGACATTGCAAATAGATTGTTTTTTTTTGGGTAATTTAGTCTTTTTTGCGTTTCGCGTTACATCTGTTGCTCTGCATGCACCAAGACGCAAACGACATGGATTTTTTCAAGCGTGAACTTCATGGAGTCCACGCGCTACTGTACATTAGAAAGGCTTTCCACAAACTCTCAATAATGCATGCTTGTTTCATAGGTTGAAAAGATCTCTTCCGACCCCAGACGAAGCAAAATTGGTTTTGGATACTCACAACCAAATGCGCGCCACAATCGGTGATGAAGGCGATGAACCTATACCTGCGAACATGAGATACATGGTATACGAAAGACATACCAAAACGAAAACTTTTATTTAGTTGCAGACGTCTTTCTTATCGTAATCTACAATTTAGGAAAGATTAAAAACTGTCGTATGGCTGATATAGGAGCCTGAAAACGGTTTTGACAGAATAAGCTCTCGGCCGGTTTGTGCTTTGTGTTGAGGGACGTTTCGCTAAAACCTTGGTGTTTGAAAGTTGTTATGAGTGCTTGTGGTGTTTTGTGGGAACTCGATTTGCAAAGAAAGAAAAAGGTTGACAGAGATGTTGGTACCTGTTATCATAGAAATAACTCGTATTGATTCGAAAGCAGTGATTTGAAAAATATCCAGGTCTATTTCAAAAAACGTGTTATTCAAATTACGTCAATTCTCTGGTGACCTCTTTCAGGAATGAAATTTTCAGTAAATCTTTTTCCTGGAAGTTTATTTTGGAAAAGAAACCGAAAAAACCAATGACATTTTTAATGATTCCACAACAATCAGCTAGTTGGTGTATAAGGATAAGGTTACTTTTGAATTTAGGAGACATTGAATTCACCGGCCGGAATGCAGAACCGATTAAAAAATGTCTAGCATACTGTTTCCCTTCGTAAATGTAATTGGTACCAATGGATACTTTCAAAGATCTGCAGGCGTTCGCGCTTGTACTCCCAGCCATGGGCGCCGGAAGGATTTTTTCTATGAGAGGCCAACAGTAGATTTTTTCAGATGTAACCCCAAAAATATTTTTCCAGGGAGAAACCGTTGTAAAATTTCATTTTACCCACTCGAAACTAAGAAAACAGCCTTTTTTGCTTAAGATTTAATAGAAATATGTCAAACTTCAAAATCCAGGGGGGGCCAAAGCCCCCCTTCTGACGACCATGCTCGCAGCATGACAACGCAGCGATTGCCAGGCACAGTAGAATAGCAGTCTATGATCGGCACCTCACGCAAAACTCCAGACTCAGCGATAACTGTAAAATTTTTTGAGGAGTATGAGCCGATGAACGTTAGAACTTTAGACACCCAGAAAATTATAGGCCTACCATCTCGAGTAGAACTCTTTGTGTTTCACAGCAAAAGAATTGCGAACGTATCTCGCAGACCTGTACAAGGCAGCCAGGTGATCCTCAAAAGTCATTATTGAAAGAAATAACAAAGCGTGGAATGTTTCCTTTGCACACCGCTTTCGTTTTTTTAATATAAGTGTTGCAGGGTATGTTTGGAGCTGTCATGCCATACAATTGCCGATAGCATGTTGGCAATTTTCCTGAAGAGCTCAAATAATACATGCATCAATATCTTTTGTTGATTTCAATGCAAGAGGAAGACAAGGTTTTACTGTTATGATACTTTGCGATGCAGACTTGGGATGAGGGCCTTGCTATCAATGCAGCCACCTATGCGAAGGCATGCGTGTTTAAACACAGCCCTCCAGCATCGAGACGGACGCCAGTTCTCAATGTAAGTTGGACGTAAATCAAACTTCGCTGATACTAAACACGTCTAGTCCTTTAAGTCCCGCGAAAACCACGTTTCATGCAGAGCTTTGCAATCCTATAACTCACCAGGCGATTGAGCTAGAGAGCTGTTCAAACCCTCTACGGATTCAGCAAGTCTTGTAGTCGATATCGAAAAAAAAAGTTTTTTGTTTTCGGTGGGGGTTTTCGGGTGGGAACGCCACCAGTGGGGGTGTTTTTGGCTACCTTTACCTGACCCTGGGCCCCAACCCATTGGGCCATTATTATGGCTCAAGATTTGTTCGGAAACTAGGCCAAAATCCGCGTCTTTAAAGCCCTTGAATAACTTTCTAGCATATCTGTAGCGGAAATTATGGACAAAACACCAGAAGTTGGTGAAAATTTCAGCACCCCCAAACCCCAGTCTGGGCTGGAAAACAACCTTTTTCTAAATGGCCATAACTCGCCAGCGGATCGAGCTAGAGAGCTGTTCAAATCCGTCTGAATGGGGAAAGACTTGTAGTTTAGGCTGAAAAAAAAACTTTTTGCCGTGCGATTTCAGCCTTTTTGTCTATGTTTAAAAAACCACAGGTCGTTTTGACATGTTTTGACAGGTTTCTACAAAATAATCCGTGACGTCAATGGCCCGTGGGAGTGCGTGAATCGAGCAGAATCAGCGGCGCGAAACTGCGAGAGATTTGAATGCATTCTAGGCTATAGTACAAAGTTTTAGAGGGCTTGATGGACTTTTTAGCATTTCTGGTTGATGAGTTATGGAAAAAATGGTAGAATGTGAATATGGGAAATCCCCTGAACGTCATTGGGGAATACTGACATGTTTGGAATATTTTTGGCATAACTTTTGAACCAGGAACGCTAGAAACTTGATCAAGGGCTCTAAAAACGCGTATTTTAGCCTAGAATCCAACAATACTGCGAGCCACAATATTGGCGCGTGGGATCGGATGATGACGTCATATAATTAACCAAAAAAACAGACCCCATCATGAGCCCATTGGCCCCAACCCCCATCCAAATTTAAAAAATGTTTTTTTTATTCTAAACTAAGCCACTTGTCATGACAGGGTTTGAACAGCTCTCTAGCTCTATCTGCTGCCGAGTTATGACTGGCCAAAGTTTGGCCTGTCAACCAAGTCAATCAAGGGCTCTATAGACGCTGATTGTCTCCTAGTTTTCAACAAAACTTTGAGCCGAAAAAATGGATCAATGGGTTGGGGCCCAGGGCCAAAGTGGCCTGTTTTTCCAAAACATGTCCTCTTTGTGACGTCACCTCCAGAAACCCCCCAACCGAAACCGAAAATTGTTTTTTTTCGATTTTGACTACAAGACTTGCTGAATCCGTAGAGGGTTTGAACAGCTCTCAAGCTCAATCGCCTGGCGAGTTATAGGATTGCAAAATTTTACAAAGTGGCGCACGCAGGACTTCAAGGGCTAGAGCAGTGGTTGTCATACTTTTTGTCGCTGCGGACCCCTTCTATACACCCAAGACCGCTGAGGACCCCTTCGTTTTGTCAACGTTTTTTCGATTATTGAGAAATTAGTTTCGGTCGCTTCTTAGCGTGAGCACCTCAATTGCCCCGGCAAGAAGCAAATTTCAGGCTTCAACTTGCCGCCAACTGCCGTCATTGAAATAAAAAACAGGGTCGGCCGACTTGCAACATAACGTGTCAGACTGCAGTTGTGTTGCAATAAAGCTGAATCAGTGGCCTAGATGGGCAGATAAAAACTAGCAGATTTCCTCGAGTCCACAAGTGTGTTCACGATGGTCAGTCAAAGACGACCAATCGCTCCCGCATCAATCCAGTGCAAATCCGACAGCAGTGCATTATAAAGTGGATAATTTTCCGAGTGACTGATGCGAAGTCGCGCGCGAAAACGTCACTGAGTTTCTTGCGTTGCATTATATCTCAAGCGCGAACGTCCTCTTTGCGTGGAGCGGCTCAAACACGTGCAGAAGCGAAACCAACTACTTTTTTGTTTCAATCAGGGAAACAACGGAGAAAACCTGTGGGGGGGAAGCGGAGAACTGGCCACAGATTTCGATCCAATTCGAGCTGTGAGGGCCTGGTTCAACGAATACGAATACTACGAATTTTACAATCACACCTGTATTCCTGGTAAAAAGTGTGGTCATTACACACAGGTATGATGGCGCCGTGCCCGGTATTTGTGGCTTTTCGTCTCACAATGTCAGGTTTGCATGGTGAAATGTCAGATGCATTTTATCGTATAAACCCGGTTTGCTTGATAATTTCTTTCCTGATGCTAAAAGGGATCTAGCGAAAGAGCAACAAGCTGCCGTTTACTTCTAATTTCGTAACTGTTGAAGTTTCAAATTTACAAGAATAGTGAAACATCGACTGCATCAATCGGTTTTATCGTTTCAATTTTAAGTTTTTTTGAAGCTTCATATTTTCTTTTTATAAAAAGGCAACTTGTTGCACTTAGACACACATTTGGCGTGAATGATTCAGTCATTTCTTTTCTACAAAAGTTTTTTAAAATGTTTAATCTGATTCTGAAGACAATAGTCAATTTACAGCCGAAATTTAACTTATTGTTTGTATTCATTTGGCTAAAAAATGAAGTGAAGTAAACATTGATCGATCTTGCTGCAATTCATTTCTTTGCTCACAATTTCTGCGTCGATGTAACTTGCGTCTTCCCATAGGCATGTTTTGCCACAATGCGTCAACTCATTGAGACTTTGCAAGATCGAAATAAATTCTACAGGCTTAACCTGGACAAAATAGAAATTTATAATCAAATCTACCATATCGCGCAGGTTGTCTGGGCTGAATCATACAAGCTCGGGTGTGGTTGGATCCTGTGCTCAAGACTTTATGCTTACGGCTCATTTTTAACAGACGCCATGTATATGGTGTGCCACTACGCACCGAGGTTGGTCAAGATCGAAAGCAACGCTCTGAACGGCATATATTGCACGAAGCATGTCAAGAGAAAATCAATTCTTGAAAATTATAAAAATATCAGCAGAAGAACATGCGCACTCAAGCAATCACTTGCTTTTCTATTTTGAAGCTTTTGAAGTTTGGTCTAATCAAGCGCACTGGTTTATTCTGCTCAAATTTGCGTTTACCTGTCAAATCCGACAACAGTCTGTGAATCTGACCTTTATTCATTTATGTACAAGACTTACTTCTGAGGCACATCAACTGCCACAAACTTTGCAGCGTACAATTTAGCTCTGGCTTCAATTTTTTATTCAGTTGTTAACCGACGGTATCAGCATTACTGTTCAGTTTTTCGAATTCTACTCGCCTTCGTCGAATTCCACACGATATAAAAGAGTTTTTGAGCATTGCTGTAGTGTGCAGACGAAGAGCTCTATTGATCGGAATTTTCTTTTTTTCACCTGTTTAACACAAGGTTGAATAATTGCGTTTGATTTTCCAGCGGAAACATTGAAGGCGAAAAGCTGTATAAGGTGGGCGAGAGATGTTCACAGTGCGATGATGGCGACATATGCGAAAGCGGTCTTTGTCGTAAGTGCTGCATTATCAGTTTTATGTTATTGGAATGCGCAAAGAGGGTTTGGGGTATTTTTACGGCTAAAGTTGTAGCCATTATCGTTTTTCGTTACAGGATGGAAGTTAACATTGACATTTGCGCTACTTTAGAGTGAAATGATCGGATGCGACATATGCGACGTTAGAAACTGCGGTTTCTCAAAAACGCGCGTAGCTGGTGTATCAAAGGGTCACATTAAAAGTCATAAAGGCTAGATGCAAAATCTTTTGTTACGTTTGTCGAAGTAGTTGCGTGTTTGGTGTGCATAAGGTAAACGTAGTGTTCCGACGCTTTTTATCTGAAAGCAGACATCTTTTTGAAGAAATTTTTAAAAATTCTTTTCGTTTTTTGTTTGCAAATTATCAAATGAATGCCGAAAATAGTTTGTTACGCAAATTCCAACAGATTTCAAGATAGATTAGTGGAAAAAGTTAGTCTCTGATGTCTATAAAATTGCATTGAAGAGCCCAAACCATAGAAAAGTACAGGCAGAAAAAAACGTAGAAGGCGCAATTGAACTTTCAAAGTATTAGTATGTACTGTAAATGAACACGTTTGCCCCAGATACCTCTTGGAGAAACAAGACAGTGATTCTCCTAGCTTTATTTCTACTGAAGCCGAAGCCACTGGCTTAGAAATCGTTGCGTCAGTGATTGGGCAAAAACCTATGCGTGTTAAAATCAGAGTGGAATCATCATACGTTAGTCAAAATTAATACACCATTTATTCCGTTGACGATTTGACGATCATGCGTTGGTAAAAGAAGTGTGATAACCAAGTTTTACCTTGAAAGAAATAGAAAGACAATGCAAAGTTTGATTATGGCTGTTAAAACATCGACACATTCTTGGAAATACACATATTCTCTGCAAATGTGTATAATTTTGGTCGCCATCGAACATATATTTTGAACTACACGGACGTTTTAAAACCACCATGTAAAACCAGCTATGGGATACACGTGGCAACTTGCTCCTTTTGTAACAAGCAGTGTGTGGGACTGACGGTAAATAAATTCTCTACTCGCTGGAATGCACACCGCAAGTCTATTTTCGGAACGTTTTGCGTGGTGGTCTCTGCCGATGTAATGTCTTACCAGTTGTGATCATTGTGCTTTACAGATTTTACGTTTTAACTTTGTGTAAATGACGATGCTTTTTTGATCGAAATTACTATTCCGGTTTTAACAAGCTGCGGCCTGATTTTTGCGGAAGGCTCCTGTGGTGCTTACTGTGCTAATGTTTACAACGTTTTAATAATTACGCAAAACGTGTCATATTTTAGGCAACACATAGCAGAAAGCAGTGGCTTGATTGATTGTTCTTATTTAACTGTAATAGTTTCAGACTTTACATGCTTCTCTTAGAAATAAAAGCAGACATTAGTTGCCGTCAGATCTAGATTCTACAGAGCTTAATTTCAAAGCCTTCTTATCTGGGCTATTATTTCAAAGTTTCATTGCAATCGTTTTCATTCTGATTAATTTTTCTAAGTGTAGCATTCTGTCAATGCCAAAGATTTATCTAGACCTGGCACTCTAATTACATACCAACGTACAATTTCAAATACGAATAAAGGTATACCTTAAGACCGCACAATGGTACTTTTCTTTAGGATTTACAGGTAATGTAAGTGGTTAATAGGTAGAGCAACACGGAAAATAAGACAAACGTAGAGCAACACGGAAAATAAGACAAAAGTTTGATTGTACTGGCAGCACAAAACTAATTTGAATGTTCAAGACTATCAATCTTAACCTTCGTAAAATCTAATATTCCGTAAGTTTTAGAATGATAAAACTTCCATTCTGCTGCATTTCAAGTAGTAATTTCTGTGCAGGAAACAAAGAGCGGGATAAAAACATTCCGGTATCAAGCAACGCAAGTGAGTGCTCTTTGACGAATTGCTTGATTTCTGTAGAAAACTTAAACGTTTCTTGACCAACCTTTAAACGTTTTGTCTCTGGTTTTGCACGTTGCGTCAAAAGGTCATGTGGTTTAGCGGTTACCGCTGTAAACTGATACGGAAAATGAAAAGTTACTTGTTAAAAAGCCTGCATCAACTTCACACTTCGTGGTTAAGATCTCATTGCTTTGGGTTTTTCCTAATTTTTCATAGATACTGTTTCCAATGACTCCTGAGAATGACTTTTACCCCCTACAAAGCAAAATTACTTTTTTGAGCTTTGTGATCATTAAGTTTGGAAACTCCGTTGGGATGTGTTTAGATTATTTGCATTTTTATGTTTTTCTACTCCATTTGCCTTTGCAAGGTCACACTCTTGGTTCTGACAAGGAGGACACTACTACCTTGAATTATCAGCTTCGTTTCTTCCAGGCGTAGACTTGGAACGAAGTTTTTCGGTCAGATAGGCCTATTGTAACAAACACGTATACGGTAACTGGACACACGTAAGCCATATAGAGAAATTCTGTCTGCAGCGAAAATACTGCAACAGAACCCTGTATTTGACACATTACCAAACTTCGTGAAGCATATGGGACAACCGCAGAAAAACATTTTTTTCTTGCAGTGCGCAGCTTCATGCCTTATAGTATAGCTCTATTGTCTGAATCGGTGTTGACGACGCAACAGCCATGATTTCCTATGAGACCTCACCTGATTGTAAGCAAAGCGAATTTAACTTTATTGATTACTGGATGTTGGGGAAATTTATTGCACATTAGTATTATACATTTGATGAGCTACTCAAATATTCCAGAAATTCTATATCTCTAAATGTGCTTCCACTTGCAGTTTGATCGTTATCACTGACGTTTCAAATACAGAAAGTAATTTTGGACAATCGGATTGAATTTGCAAGAAACGCTGATAAATTAACGTTTGCCAGACTTGTTGCACTTTCCACTGCATTTAAACTTCAACATTAGAAAAAGTGCATGCCAGATTTAAACATATAGATATGCCAATTCGTGCCTACTGCATAGTGCTTGTGGAAAAGGACAATTTTCTGCGTTTACTTGTTAACCTGTTAGTTCCATTGCAAGTACTTAATAGAATAGAGAGTCGCAATCACGAACCATTCAAAACTGCATAGTTTTTTTTTTAATTTGTGCTATAAGCTTTCCAACGTAGAGTTTTAACAAAGAAACAGTTAAATGACCGCAGCCAAAAAGCCTGAAATTAGTTAAAAACGTTATGCACCAGTTGGGGTGCAATGGACACTTGCAGTATTTTTGCCAGAATTAGGGTTGACCAAGCTTTTATGCGTCGATAAATTTTTTTAATTTGATCGAGCTTAAGAAGGCAACTCATATCAAGGAAGATCTCCCAGCACACATTTGTACAACAAATAAAGTTTCTTAAAATTTGCATTATGTATGTTTGACCGCCCTAGGAATTTGTACCGCTTCCATAATAACTATGCAGCTTAGAACTTAATTATTTTGTATGAAAAGAAGCCTGCAGGTTTTGTGTACAAATTTGGTTACGACAGGAGAGCCTCTGAGGCTCATTGACCAATTGCAACTTTGTGTTACTTCTTTGTGTCTCAAACACGTGGCACTTCAATCTTCAAACGTGTGCAGTATTCACTTTTCCATACTTACGTTTGGGACAGCTTTTCTAAGAGCAGGTTCCCTCTAAGGTGCGCAACTGCGCAATTGCGCAGCGCCACCAGATCATTTGCGAAGTGAAATCTCATTCTCGCACACTTGCAACATTTCAAATTTCATATCGTTATATCGCATCGACCTTTTACCGCTTGAAACGCTTCCCTGGTTATGTTTCCACATGGTTGCGCAATTGCATGCGCACCAAAATAAACATTTGCTCGGTGTAAAATTTACTTAGAGGGAACACTTATGAGTTACCTGTGTACTTCGAGTTTACTATTATTGGGTGTACAATTTCTGTCGCGTTTTAAACGTGTTTGGTGGTATGAGCGACATAAAGTGCAAAGGAAGAATAAACTAAACTGGTTTGCAGGCAAAATTGCGGGGATTTTGGTTGGAGTTTTTCTAGGCTTGGCTATTTTGGGCGCTGCGGGAAGTTATTTGTACAAAAAATATCACATTCAAACAAAATCTCTGCTCGCGTGGAGAAAGCGTCGAAGAGTTTCTTCAGCAGCAAACTTGTAAGTTGACTTTTTTTCCTATTTGCTGGAATTTTATTTTCATTGTATGAAAGCAAACATTGCGCGGCGTTTATGCAATATGCGTGACTGTATTCATAAGATGCAGGGACCGAGTTTAAAGGGGGACGGGGG
>JGI24159J19872_10000822_pt1 | contig 30962 bp, 29 predicted proteins | sample Ectturendosymbi4_FD_19872 | JGI IMG/M metagenome (IMG submission 19872)
CTCTTGGGCTCCGCGCCATGGTGTTTGGGCAGGTTATTCATTATATTGCCAGATGCTCCTCACGCTCGCAAATTCAGTAAAACGGCTTATAAATATCATTGTTTCTCATCTGAACCATCGACGAAGTTCCTCTAATTGTCGAACGTTATCAAACGTGCTCAATTCTCATGCTACGGCGTGATATCTGCGCTCCACCATGTGACACTCTTATGGATGGCACTTGGTTGTAACTAGTGCCAGTCAAGGCCGCAGTAGACCTGCAGATATTGCAAACAAGGTGTACAGTGATTAAAGTCGCAATGAACAGGTCAAGCCGAGCATCTATCGAATCCAATTTGGTGGCGGTTCAGCCAACGCAGTGTTGTTCGATTCTTCAAAGATCTTTGGTTTGGAAAGCTCTTGGTCGGTTGCGTGTCATCTGCATTTTGACAAAGGCCAGCAGTTTTGCTTCATGGCAGATTTTAACACAGATTTACATATTTAAATATTTTTTCAAAATAAGATTAACTCCACGACATTTAGACAAAACTCGTGGTAACCAAAAATCTCATGCAAAACAACGCAAAATTTTGTTAAGTGTTCACACTAAAATTTACCTCCTTTGTCCACAAAATTGCTCCGCGTTATTTGTCAGTCGTGCACGTACTTATGTCATTTGCCACTCCACCAAACTTTCATTGCGTTCATGGGTGTCAGAAGGATTTTTTCCAGGGGAGGGCCAATAGTGGATTTTTCCAGAGGAAGACAAAAATATTTTTCCGGGGGTACAAAAGTGGTAAAATTTGATTTTTCCCTCGCGAAACCAAGAAAACAACTTTTGTTGCTGAAACGGTAATATGAAAATGTCAAATTTCAAAACCCAGGGGTTGGCCCCCCCTGCCCCACCTTGTGACGCCCTTGACTTTGTTTTTGCCGGTTCAGGAGCGTGTAATAGGCAGAAAAACCACTAATTCAAATCAAAGTCCAGGTACGCAAATGTAAAGGACACTTCAAACTACACTGCGGCTTAACTAGTCATTTAAGGCAACATTTGTGAATGTCATCCAGCACACTCGTTCCTGTTTATCATTATACTGGGTGGCTATATGCTTCTACTTCACCAGTCAACCATATGCATTATATATTGCATTTGATAAGTGTTTCTATATCTGTGACTTGGTAGTTGTAAAATCTTTGTACATTACGTTTCTAATTCAGAGAACTCAGAACTGTTTGCGTACCTAGTCCATGCATTAAGAACAACTATAAAATTTGGGCTTTGGGTGAACTTTGGGCCTTGTATTGCCCCTCATAAAGCGGATAGTTGATCGTGCGCCCAAACGTTTCCTTTATACAAGAACGCACACCTGTGCTTCTGGTTAGCGAATGCCAAAAAGGTAAGAGGTTCATGTTGGCGGTTTTCTCCAAGTCAGTTGCTCTTCGAACGGAAGTGCCGTTCAACACAAGTAATTGCGTTGTAAGTTCAATTCGCTTGTCATTTCGGTGTGATTGACGTAACTTTGCACTTGCGCTCGCGGCCCGGATCTCCATTGCAGAGTCTCCTTTACAACTTTGGCTGAATTACGAGTGGTAGCGGTACACTGCCTAAAGTCAACCGCAGCAGCAGGCTATTAGTCATAAACATAAACATGGACGAACCTACACACGAACCACGCGCCTCCAAAAAAAGAAACAGCTGATACATACATATTAACTCCAATAACTTGCCGTTTATTTCATGCAGTTATTTTGCTAAAACATCTTCATCAAAAAGGTCGTATCACGGTTGACTGAGAATGATTACCTCATAACACCACTGCTCAGGGAGGTCCCCACACCTGTTAGGGCCGGCCGTGGCCACACCACTCTATCTGAAAAGTGTTGAAAGTAAGCATGAAGTAAAAATTCAAGGATCACAAAAAAACAAACGTCCTTGAAAAAATTTCAAGTGATCTGGCAACTCTACGTGCGCGATATTTTTGTTTGTTGGTTCATCAGACACACTGGCTTTTCTCACCCTCTGCATGCTTGGCCGCGGATGTTTTTCCACTCGCTTGACTTTTCGTGGGATGAAATATTCAAACTCATCTTCTGATCGTCGTTCTGTTTCAATTCTGTTTCCAAGGTCATACAATTTTTGTTAGAAAATGGATTGAGTTGTAAATGGCGCCCCTCGTATATTTGGCACAATGTGATTGACTTTAAGTTTGTTAATAATTAGATTTTTGATTTGTCAGGTCACTTAAGAACACCAATGACATAACTCCAACACTTCGCATGAAGTGTGAAAATCTTTTTGAACACTTTCGTATTGCAGCGTTTTCCAACCACTCCACGCGGCGTTCAGTGTCGGCGTCTGTTTTTAGCCCAGTTTGTTTGCAGTTGCCGAACCGATATCACCCCCCCAAGCCCCCAGCGCTGCCGACGACGACCAGTCGCGCGGGGGCCGGGACACCCCCAGAACACAACGACCCGTCGTCTCGCCAGCGCCGTCCTTGCTCTCCAACCACGAAACATTCGATTCGGAACTTGCTGCTGTGAACGCTTCTGTGCTCACCGAGACACTGAAGGTAAACAGGGCCGTCGCCAGCGGAGAGGCCAGTGGTGCCCACTCCTTACTTAAAGTCTGTGCTACCCATTTCATGTTTGGCCCCCGGTTGCTGCATGCGTACATCCAATATTGTATTAAAAAATGCGACCCCATTGTGGTTTTTGGCCCCCCCGACTGCGAAATCCTGGCGACGGGCCTGAAGATAAAGTGCAGCGATGTTGACCGGTCTGTTTGTTTCGTACGTGACACGTGCTCCACCAGGGTAGCAAGAGTTACTGGTGCCAGATATTAAAACTTGACGCATACCTTACGCTCTGGTGACGCTATCCAATAAAAGATTTCTTTGATTTGTACTAAGAAGTTGGTCGCTGCTTTTATCTCTGACTTCAGTTTATTACGAAGGTGAAGTTACGCTGATTCTGAAATTGATTTGCAAATCTGATTCTGAAATTGATTTGCAAAAATTTAAGAAGATCTGAAATACATATTGGGGAATTTTCGCCAAAACTATTGAACAACTGCGTGTGGGATTGTAAATTGACATGCGCGAATATAATCGATAAATTTCCGATCAAAAATTTTCTTGTCAGAATAAAGCACAATAACAAGGTCGCAAGTCATGAGCTCAAGCTTCTCCCAGTTCTGAAAAATGCCAGAAAATGTGACGGATACGAAGACTTTGTGTGTTTTTTGCGACCTGAAAAAAATGCTAATCGCGGTGTTTTTTGTGAAACAGAACACGATGCTGAGTTTTCGTCGCGGCCTGGTCCTCGCCCACCGCGGCAAGCACTGGACTCTGCTGCAGAACATCTCGCGTTCTCTTCTCTCGTGTCTGCTCGCGACGCGCGCTTGCGTCACAGACGCCGCCGATCCCTCTCTCACCGTCGACGAAATCAGGTGTGTGGGGGGCAGAACCGTCGCCTGAAAGTTTTCGATAGGGGGGGTTTGCGTTTGTGCAAGGGTTCTTAATATTGAAAATTCGATAAAATATCCACTGACTTATAGTGTTTCACATTTCAATTTGGGGGGGCTAAGCCCATCAAAGTCCCCCCGTGGTGACGTGACTGGGTGGTGGGGGGTGAAGTCGCTGGCTTGCTTTTTCGCGCTGGTGAAAGCCAAACAGCTTGAAAGATGATTGCTGCAGTGAAACATGAACGACCCACATCGTGGGTCGCGACCTGAAGTTAATTCAGCTTCACCAACCATCGCTTTAGCGTTGTTCAAAATTTTTGGCATTTATTGTGGCATTGCTTTTTACTGGTCTTTGCCGTGTACGACTTAGAAGCGCACGCGGTCGAATGATGAAACCTTGCTTACATTCTACGTACTTTTCCTTCATTCACTTCTCAGGTCGCTGACGTGGAAACCCGTGGCCATGGCAACAGACTTCTTGCTCGACATGCTGGTTTGCATGCAAGACAGCTGTGACGATGACGTCTGGCCGGTGAAGAGCTTCGTGGGGGACTTCACTGACGTCACAGGCGGTGCCTCCCTCAACTTCGAAGCGAGAGTCGATGACGTGAACCACGCAGATCTATCGCACATCAAGCGTCTATTCTTCACGTCACTTCATATGTTGCATCATGAAACGAGGTCAGTGCCGTTTCCAGTTCTGTCCATGGCAACTCTCCGACAGTGGGGAAAGACACTTCGGGCCTTTGTGTGACTTCGAGCCGAGCGGTCCAAGTTTTTTTGTTACTGTCGTAAAACTAAACGCAGCTCAAGCGACAATTTCGGTGTTTTAGTGGTTATACGCCAAAGGTTTTTGCGCTGCTGGTCAAAAGCTGCCAGTGCATTTGCGCTTGGAATTGTTCTTGTGTAATTATGACGTAGCAATGAAAATCGTTTAAGGAACTTATGGAGGTGTACTGTTGCTTGCAGGGCCTACGATAAGGGGGATACAGAAGGTACATCGTACCCAGTCCCGGTAGATTTATGGGCCCGTGCGGATGAAAGTGCACACGTTTAAGTTTTTCTGTAATCAAGTCCAAAATTACTTGTGTAAGGCAGTTGCCCGTATACCAACTATTTGTAAATCTTCGCAGGGTAGCTGTTTTACCTACATTCTGATTACTATACAAACAAGTTATACAAGTATTGACAGCTGTGCCTGGAGCTTTGCGGCCCGGTATCGGCCTTCGTTCCTCCTGATAAAATTTCTCTCAGAGGCTCTTGTTGTTTGTGTTGCTAATTTCTCCTGCTGACCTCTGACAGGAGTCTCTCTGGTAAACCTCTCGTTTGCTGTAGAAGGGCTGTTTTGTTTTTTTTCCATAGATGGGAATACTTAATAGACCTCTGCCTGCGCTTCACCGCCTTGACACATGACCGTTATTGTGACGTCGTACTACCAGTGATGACGCACGCGCAGTATCGCCTGCGAGATCGCGTACTGGCGTACGGAGGGGAGAAACACCCCCAGAGTCACTTCGTCTCTGCCGCCCAGAAACTGGGTAAAAAAACAGTGGAAAACAGGTACGCGAGTTTGTTGAATTGTTGAAGAAACGCCGATGCAAGTTTGGTTCAGAAACAGAATCGCAAAGGATTCTTGCGTCCATCTTGACCGACCCATGTCTGTTGGCTTCGTCCGGCCAACCTGCTTATTGATTTGGATCAGGGGGTCTCAAGGAACGGTTGGTGGACCCAGATCTTGTTGTTTTAGACTTATGTTCGGTTCACCCTACGCTATTGGAGCACAGTGGTGGTGTTAACGAATCTTCTCAGTCTCTTTCGAAACGACGTCATTTTAATTGGAAGCTGGCAAGAAACAATCAAACTTTAATGGAAAGCGTGTTTTTTTATGTATGCAGTGTGAGAAAAAATTGAAATCAATGCTGTTAACTGAGACTCATCGTGTTTCGGCTTGATCAAGTGACAATTGATGGCAAGTGAAAGATGTGAAACTTGTTGCGTGATATATTAACGAAGGGTCATGCAGAGTCAGCGTCTGTACAGTGCGCTTCAGAACCAACCTTATTTCAAAGCCTGGGAGAGAAATTGAACCTATTAAAATGTAATAGTGCAAAGTGCAGTTTAAGAAGCCACAGGCTTCTTATGGGGTTGCCAAAGGGGCTGTAACGGCATTTTTAATGGGCCTTGTTCTCCATAATGCCTCTTTACAAATTGTCCGCTGCAGTGCCGTAGCCAGGTTTTAAGGTTTGGAGAGGTAAAATATGATTCAGGGGGCTGTATTTTTTTGTTTTTATTGTATGCTTAAAATTATTTTTCTGGGCACAAAATTAGGGGAAATAAAAAAAATTGTGAGATGCTGCCCCCATGGCCCCGCCCCATGGCTACGGGCCTGGTCCGCTGTGAATTTGAATATTGACGCGCGACCAAAAGCGCCTTTGACGACTGAGGTCAAACACAAACCTTCGTTGCATTTCGTCACGCCAGGGACTATTTGCGCCATGAACTGCATCTGGAAAGCGTGAGCGACGTGGAATCGGTGGGGGTCGGGGGTCACATAGACCCCTCGGCGCACGACGTTTACGAAGGCGGCAAAAGGGCTCTGGCCTTGTCGAGTGTCCCCTTTGATACTGAGCACAGGTTTGTATCATGCCCTATGCGAGAGCGACGTTTAACGGTTTTGCATAGTTCGTTTTCGAGTATTCGTCCCATAAAGCCCTCATATAAGGTCACTAGATTTATTGAACTCGACTGTTTCTGTTTGAAAAGAATAAACCAATGTTCGTAAAAACGTTGTCGAGCTGTTGTCTTGCTGCTTCTAAGACAACTACCCTCGCTCATTGAACATGAGGCAGCGATTGACAAAAANGGGATTCAAATGCTTGTTCGACTTGTCCGCAGCACTGAGCACCTGCGCCAAGTGATGTCCCGCTCGCAGTACACGTCACGGGCTCTGCAGCACTCGCGGCGCCTCTACAGCCTCTACCTCGCTTCCCAGCACAATCTGCAAGCCAAGTCAAGAAAACCCAGCGCCAAGTGAGCGATTCTAGATGTTTCTATCGTATTGCTTGATCCAGTTTCACTGTGGGCCAAACGTCGGACAGCAAACATCGTCTACACTTCGTAAACGCCTTCCAAGGAAAGCGGAACAAAGTGTATCGCAGCGTGTTTATCGTGGTTCTTTACACGTTTGCGTATGGTTTCTTTATCCAAATAAACAAAAAGCTGCGTTCGGCATTTGGAACCGGAACAATACAATTTTTGTTTAAAGCTTAAGTAGTGAATGCTGTTGCAGCCATATTTTAAGTGTTCCTTCTTTTTGATAAGACTTTGGAAGTGTTTCCTTTTTTCTTGTAAACTCTTTTATAATTGTTCCCCCATTTCTCCTAACAGTGCTTCTCTCTTTTCGACAAGACTTACTTCGTAAGCGTATTGAGAACGATTTGTTTTTCTTTATTTATTTCCGCACTGCTGCTGGCGCTTCGCACGATTTTGCGTTGAATCTGAAAGTTACAAGTAGTGCTCTCCGAAATTCGCTCAACCGCAACAATGTCGGACAGGCCTGGAGGCTCCTCAAGCTCAACCGTCGAATTCTCCATGAAGCACGAAGAACCGCAGCCGACCGCCCCCCCCGACATCACCCTCTGTGACGTCAGTTCCACTGACGCGCTGGAGACGCTTTCCGCCGCACAACTCCCCACTGTCATCGAGTCCTATAACAGGTACGGTCAGTGTGCGCATTCACGTTGCCGCTATAAAGCAGCAGACATGCCAGGAGGCTGATCGTCAGACAGACGTGAGAACACTCCCGCAGGTTTCTTCATGCTCTGCACCAGGGACGAAAGCCTGTGTGCCACTTTGTGTGGTTTTGGCTGCAATCCCTGACCAACCAGCACTGCCGCAGACACCATAAACACGAGGTTTTTCCTGCCGCATAACTTGAATACACGCGGAATATTCTTTTCAACTCGCAAATTCGGTTTTCACCTAGGAATTGGCGCATTATCAATGTGCTCTTGCATCACTTCCTCCTCTTTTGCTGTTACTCAGATACATCTGCTTTTTTACTGCCCTAGCAACGATACTGTATTCACTGCAAACGCCGGATGCAAAGTAAGAACGGCGAGGTGATGTGAGTTATTTGTTTATGCTGACGCCAGCTGTTTTTGTCACGCATCACTGGCTCTTAATGGCGTGATTCTATTCAAAATATTTCTTCCTGGAAATATTTTTCTCGGATTGGGCGTGCCCAGTCTTTATTGCACAGCACAAGCGCATTGCATTGTGGGAAATCATAATTACTCGGAACATTGCGCCACCTTGTGGCGGCTCAACCACTACACACTTATTAACCATAACTTACAAAAGCTTTTTGCGCTCGCACAGATACGATGGCAAAAGTCTCACGCAGATTTAAGCCTCATCTTCGTTGTGCTGTATTTAACGTGACCCTCTCCTTTTCCTCTGCAGGACGATCGAACTCTTGATTTCTCACAAGCGGCGGGACCTCGTCGCTCAGGCTGNCCACGAGCTCGGCGACCTTTACTTCCATCAAGGCAACGTCCGGGCGGCCCACAACTGGTGGACGCGCGCGCTGGACCAGGTATGTTGTTTCTGAAAAATCTCGCCCGAATCTGCGAGAACTCCTGTTGCTTTTTTGACGGAAGTCGAGCGAAGTTGCGGTTAAAGTATCCGTTGCGCAAATAACACGGGAAAAAGTCGCGGACGCAACAAGAGTTCGAAGATAAAATCGTTTTCTCAGTTTTCGACATTTCGTTTGATTTATTTCGCTTTTGTGTGAAAGATATTCGAATGCAAGAAGTCTCTGCACAACTGGCGGAAGACTGTGAAAGATCCGGCCAATGCCCCAGCGGAGCTGCTGGAGACCTGCGGAATATGGGGCTGCCTTCTCGCTTTGTCTCTCACATGCAAGATAGGTGAGATACTTGGTGTCATTGTCAGTTGAAAATCATCCGTATCCGTGCAGCTCATAAAAGTGAAGAAGTAGAGAAGGCAAACTAAATTCTGTGGGGATTGTTTGAGTGAGCTTCCTGGTGCAGTTTGAACGTATCACACCAGGACTTAAAAATCCTAACTTTTTCCCGGTCCATATTTGCGCGGGCACGAACGTTTTATCTCAAACAGCAGAATTTCTTGCAAGCGTTTGTTTTGATTGTCCATGTGGCTTGAACGTCAGAAAAGACCGAGCGAGATTTCTCGCATTTCCAGTAAATTCGAAACTGGCGTTGTTGCAAACTACGTGAAGAGTAAAACACGATTGTTGCAAACTGGTCAGAAGGTTATAGCCGGCCATAACCCAACGGTGGGGCAGAAACCGTGTGTGACTCGCTAAGAACTGATTATGACAGGTTTGCGCCAGCAGGCAATTGTTACAATCAGGGTTGCGGTGTCGAAGGTAAAATATCCGACTCCCGACTCCGTGTTTCCAAAATTTCCGACTCCGACCTTTCCGACATTTCCAACTCCTTATCATAAAGGGAATGAAAGTTGACTGTTAAAATCAATGGAAATCGTGGTACACAGTAAGAAATCTCTGTTTCAACAAAATTTTCAAAAGAAATTGTACCATTTCAACAGGAATTCCCAATGCAGGAGTGTGATGTAAAAAATGATCCAACTGGGCATCCGGATTCCGACTCGGACAAAAAAATCCGACTCCCAGTGTTGTTAGGAATTCGACTCCACCCTAAAACCTCCGACTGCTTCCGACTCCGGCTCCGCAACCCTGGTTATTATAAGAAAAACATGCCTTGCTCGGTCTGAAGCATAAGTTTAATCTTACACAACTTGGTTTTAGGCCAAAGCTGGAAGGTATACCCGACACTGCAGGACAACTGCAGGTCATGTTTCTTAGCTGCATTGAAAAGTGTTTGCAACTGTGCCTCCATCCTTTTTTTGACGGCAGGTGAACTGACCGCGACCAACGCAAACGCAAAGATCGAGTGCGCGCTTTTCGGTGCCGAGCTTGTGCGCGCCATCTTCCGGTCGTCACTTCCGCACCCGACGGCCGACTTCGATTACGCTTCATACGAAATCATCCCCTCCACAGTAGATACGTCGTTGAACGCCGATGGAAAGCGATTCAAGTAACATGTCATTTCCTGCGTAGTCCAGCCGCGTTTTGACACTACATATATAACCGTACACCTGCTGAATACCTCGGTATTTTTGTAGGTGTCATTGTTCAAACGAGATGCGAAATGCAGAGTTTAAATCAGAGGTTCCCAACCTGTGGTACACGTACCCCCAGAGGTATATTTAAGGTTAGTTAGCAATAGAAAGAAAAATATATTTACATATTATTTATTTCCAAATATTCTCATATATCAGTGAATATTATTTTCAAAAATCAGTATATGCTTGATGTTAAATATATCTATGAATAATCATGATAAAATATTTTTGACATAAGAAATTTTAGGAGTACATGCTCATCTGTCGAAATGTTGAAGGGGTACGTGGTCAGAGAAAGGTCGGGAACCCCTGGTTTGAATCAATCATATAATGTAAACAAACTGAACACGTTCTTTGAGAATCGCCGACCTCACCAAATCCACCAAACGTCAACGTTTCGCACATGCTCACTGCTTCGTATCTTATTTTAGCGACGTCTGCTAAGCGCTGTTCTTTTCTTGGAAAGAGTGATCTTAAACATCACATTTGCTCGTTTTTTTGTAAAAGAATCTTAAATTCTTCCCGAATATGTAAAAAATCTATGTGCAAGCGACCAATCACAAAAGATTTGGTTCACGACTGTCCGACTCCGCTCAAGCGTTTTCAATTTCACTCGTCAGCGAACCTCGCATGGCGTGTCTCCCGACAACCCTCCCTTCCTGTTTCACCCGCAGGTCGTCGGCGCAGAAATCCCGCAACCCCGGCAACGCGCTGGTGTGCGGGGTCGACATCTTCTCCGACCGCTTCCGCTGCAACTTGCAAACATTGGTCGGGTCGCTGCACTGGTTGTGCGATACCCTGGTCGGCTTGCGATTCGCTCTGCAAGCGCTGCCTGCCCTCTGCTTTTATCAGTATTTGGCCACATTCGTGTGCAGGTAAAGTGACTTTTCGGGCGCCTTGTGTGTGGCGATCTCTTCGGCTTCTGTAACAAGCGATTTGTTTTGTGGGTTTATTTATTTAATTTTGCTTCTGAAAATATTTTATTTCTTGAAATGCTCTCTCTCGACTGTTATCACTGAGCTCTCCGAAAACAAACGCGCTTGTATTATGAGCGCATCTTCACTGTTGCGACTGCTTCAAGAGCTGAGCACAATTTTAAGGGTTATCAAAGTAGTTGCATGCAGCAGGGACATAGCTGGTAGCTCAGGGTGTCACTTCGCTGGCAACGTTGCCTTGTGATGCTGTTCATCAAATGACTTGGCTGTTACTCTTTCTGACACCCGGCTTGTTTTCAACTCGCTAGAGCAGGTCGGTTGCAGGAAACTTTTTTCTGATCTCCCCCCACATTAGGATTTGCTCCACGCTTTGCGGGATTACGTCAGTGCGGCTGTGTTGCATGCTTCAATCTCAAATTACGGACCAGTTTTCCCAGACCACTTTGGTCACTTGTACTACATTCATGGGCGTCGGTCGAATTTTTTTCCAGGGGGCTGGTCAATAGTGGATTTTTCCAGGGGTGGCCAAAGGATTTTTTCCAGGGGGCCAACCGTGGCGAAATTTCATTTTGCCACCTCGAAACTAAGAGAAAAACATTTTGTACTGAAAAGTGAATAGCAAAAAATCAAATTTCGTAAACCAGGGGTCTTGACCCCCCTGCCCCTCTTCCGACGCCCATGATTACATTGAAGCAACCTTGACTATCAACAGTAACTACAACGGATTTCTTCGGCTTTTGGCAACGAGTTTTGCTTTTTTCGTTACGTCCAGGAACGCCCACCGCTCCGTACTCTGCCGCTGCATGAAGCTGAACGCGCTGTGCGAGTTGAAAATGTTCGGCGAGGCCGTGTCCGAAGCTCTCAACCTTCTCTACGGAGTTCGATTGCCTCATCGAAGTTCCGCGGCTTTTGCGCCACCGGAGGCGCCCGTGCCTACGGTCGTTTTCAACACGAAGAAACCAATGGAAGACACAGAAAATCTAAAGGTAAGCGGTTCGACTTTGTTGCTTTAATTCTCCAGTACAAATTTTGCTGTTTACTTTTTTCTTTTTTGTAGGGTTCGCTAAATTTTCTAAACGAGTCGCAACCTTTCAGTAAGTCGTAGCTTCAGATTCAGACCCTTGCCAGAGACAAACAACGTGCAAGTCGTCAATTATTATGAGCTGAACGTAAAACTGTGGAAAACTGTAACGACTCGTGTGGATTTTTCTAATGACTCGAAGATCGTTTTAGTCTTTGAGTGATTTGGTTCGACTCTAAAAAGTGTGCAATGGAACAAATTTTGAAACGACTCGATTTGACTCCAGCCACTACGTTGCTGCTTTCCTAAGTGACTCATCATTGAACTGAACGTGGCACGAGTTTGCTGAGTAAAAAAAGTTCGGTTGTTAAAACGCGGCTTTATCAAGCAGATGCAAATCGTGGCAATTTATGACTTGGAAGTCTCATGATTAGAATCAAGGTTTGACAATCAGTAACAGCCATCACATGGCAGTAGAGTTCGGAAACCATCCTCAATGCGAGCAAGTGCGAAGCGCCGCAAAGAGAGGCGGAAGCGAAGAGTCGAGGAATAAGCTGAAGCTAGGGGAGCGTTCCCTTGGCTTAAGTGGTTGGCTCGCTAACTGTCTTCAGTAGGAACTTCAGGCTCGTAGCCAGGTTTTAAGATTCGATGGGGCAAAATACGTTTCTTGGGGGGAAAGATATTTGTTTTTACTATACGTTTGAAACAAATGTTCCTGGGCAAAACACAATTTGGGGGGCACTGCCCCCGTGGGTACGGGCGTGGGTAACTTCTTTGTTCGAAGCTCCAGTCGCTCGGAATAACGTGGCTGCTACAAATCCTTTCCTTGTACACATGTTTGCATAAATGTAAACCGCTTCTAAATTGCTGTACACTTAACGAAATGCGGATTCACAGAGTCAGTGCACGTGATTCTTGGTGCACAGGCTTTCAAACTTAGTCTCCATTCGTTCTGAGAACGCAGTGCAATTTTTTCTCAGGCAATGGAAGTCTTGGCGAGCAAACGCGTCTCTCCTGCCCTAGCCGCACTGTACGGACCTCACCTGACGTGCGAGGTTACTCTGGGTCAAGCGAGGTTGTTGACCTGCTTGGCCGACTGCATCCATCGCATCCCGCAGAAGCCGACACCGCAGGACCTGCATTTCGTGTCGCCGGACTTCCAAGCAGAGTTCTTGCGCAGGTGAACATTGACCGTTGTACAGGTCTGCACAATTTTTCAACGAAACTAATGACATGTGGTTTGTGATCAAGACGGTCTGAGCTTCAAACTTCTTCCTGCCACTTTGAAAGGTTAGCTCTGACTTCAGAGAGTTGTTTAACTCCTTTCAATGTTTCATGAACTCGCACATGCAAAGCACAAAGGCACGGTCTCAAAAGTCAAATCTTGTGTGGATTTCTTGTAAATTCCCTTATTGCGCTGCTTATTTCAAAGCGTGCATTTCGTTTGTGCGCTTTCTTAACGGTTAAGAAAAAAACGTCAATTTTGTTTGACTTTGTTTCACAGAGATTCTAGGCCTCGTGTTGTTTCCAAATTGTGCCCAGCTGCAACAAACGACGACTCGCGCTCCGTGATAAGCTCTTTTTCCACAACGTCCGCCTACCGATACATCAACAAGCTCTTCACCAAACGGGATGGACCTGTTGGCAAGCAGCTGCTGAAAGGTTCGCTCCGCGCTCGGATGTTCTTTCTTTCGTAATTCCAGTCGTTCAGGTCCCAGAATGCGGTCGTTTTGCTACTAATTGTGACAAGCGAAACTGCAACATCTCCAAAGCGTGTCATGAATGCGAGAAATCACCAAACTGCTTCGGTCAGCGGCAACGTTACATAAGTTGCCTTGGCTCTGGCGGCAGGGCGTAACGTAAGGGACACAATGCCCGGGCGTCGAATCACTGGGGGGGGGCGCCAAATCCCTGTTGGGAGCGCTGAATGACTGCGGGGGCGCCGAAAAGTCCCAACAATGTCACAAGTACTTTCTCCAAAAGAGCACAGTTGCTTCTGAAAGAGCTCAGGTTCGAACATTGGGGCGCCAAACTTGTTTCTTGCCCCGGGCGCCATCTAACCTCGGTACCCCCCCTGCCTGGCGGTGTCAAGCGACTTGTTTCCATTTTTTGCGTTGTAGCCCTATTCAGCATTACGTTCAAAACCCAGGCATGCGCTTGTAGCCATCTTTGCTTAATTTTATTGAGAAGCTTTGAACGGCACCTCGTTCTCGATCTCATCACAGCAGCGACGTAATTAGCTTTTAACTGACTGGGGGCAGGTGGTGGAAGCATTGTTGTGGCGATACGTGGTGTTACAGGTTTTCTGCGGCAAAGTAGCCCCGAAAAGTTGTTTGAGGCTTTGCTTCACAAGATCCACTTACACTGTGTTTAAGGCTGACTATGCGGCTCTTTCAGTCTGTGTCAGCGTACTGGTGCGTCAGTGGAGCTATTCTGGACCAGTCCCGTCGCCACCGGGGGGCTTTAGGGGTCTTAGCTTCCCAAACAAAGGTCCAAGCCCCCAAAAATTGAATTATGAAGCACTAAAAATCGGTGAAGTTTTTGTCAAATTTCAGAATGTCAAGCCCCCCTATTGAAAACTTTCTGGTGACGGTTCTGTTCTGGACGACTAATTATTTTCAAGAAGAAGAATTTTGTTTGTGGGGAATCATCTTACCTTTAAGTTAATGTTCAGGTTTAAGCTGAAATTAGGCTTATGTAGGGTTTTTGACAACTGACACTGACGCTCCAGTTGAAGGATAGCGCTCCTACATGGGTCTGTCTTTGAGTTTAATGGTTTCAAGATTATCCGTCTTCCAAGCCCAAGCAAAGCAAGTAACAACAAAAGTTACGTTTTTATTCGAAACACCACAAGCTACTGTCATTGCACCTGCAGTTAGCATTTCTCTGTAACGTTAAAATGCTTCCATACCAGGTATGCTCCTCGCCGTCGCCGAGCATCTGACGTCAGTGATGACGAGGCCGCTCGAAGCGTCAGCAGAGCCGCTCACCGCATCCGAGACCTGCTTCGTTGTCAATAGTTACTGCCTTCTTTCCGAAATATACCATCAGCGACAGGTTCGTGTTAGCTACAGTGACCAGCAAGAGAATGCTGAATTCAGTGATTATCCGTGTTGAATTTTATCAGGTATTATTTGCGGTTAGAATATTTAGGAGATGTTGTTTTCGCTGCCTTTAACCACTTTGCAAAATCAGGAAACCGACTGTAGAGTGTTTGAGATAATCTGGCTTCGCTTGTTCTTAAATTTCGTATTTTGTACTGTTTCACGGTTTACTAACGCAAGCGCACATTATTGATTGTTTTTCTCGAACATGCTTTTGTTTGGTTCCTTAAATGTTCTGTTCGTTTCCACGGAAACTTCTGACCGACTGAGATTTGTCACGCTCGAGATTTTTGTGTGCATTAAAGCATTGCCGTATATGTATCCAGGCACCTTCGACTTCTTTTTTTGCGCAGCTATCAACGGTGAGTGCAGCGCAAGCGCTTTCTGCTCTGAAGCTGCTCCAGAGCTCCTCTCTTTTCGACGAACTTCCCACTCAAACCACCCGGAAACTGAGGTCAGCGCTTCGCAAGGCGAACGTGGCTAGAGGCAGCGAAAGGACAGTAAACCCCGAACCACACGCTGTGTCGCAGTTCCCGGTGAGTTCAACTCTGTTTTGAAACATGGTTATCTTTTTCTTGCACCGAAAAGTCGCGTTGGGCGATGGCAAAAGATCATCCACGCAACGACCATGCTAAATTTTATATGGAGTTTTTTAGGCTTGCGTTTACAGCTACCCACCTCTCAGTGACAATTTCGTGGGTGTGCATGGAGACCTTCACTCCAACAAGATCTCACACTTCTTTCCAGCAGTGTTCCCATCAATTCCTGTTATTTTTAGTTCTAGTTTGTTTTTCTTCTTTGCCACCAAGGTAAGCTGGGCACTGGAGTTACCCCAACAATTCGTAAGGCAAGAAACGCGCTACCTCTGATCATGCGGTAATTTTCAACGACCCACTTTTCAGGGATGGGTCACGGGAACCGCGGTCCTGGGAGGTCTCGAAGCACCTCACGGTTTTCAGCAATCGCTGATATTTCTGCTGGCCCCATGTGAAGGCGCGATCGTGCCAGGTAAGAGGTATAATCACGCCACATGGCGCTTTGCGGCCTTCGGGGCGTTCTTCCGTGGGTGGAGCCAGCAGGACTCCCCTCGCCAACCTGGGACATTCTGGTCATGTGGCCGAGCCATCGCGGCTGGGATCTCTCCATTCTGAGGAAAACTGACTCGACATTTATGGCTTCGCGAATTTCAGTGCTGCGGGCTTTGCCCACGTAGCGTTGCGCCGTGACCTCTTCGCGAAAAACAACCTGTCACTTGTGATAGTTGTGTGTCACTCACTATCAAGGTTCATAAACACAGGAGAGGATCTGAACAAAAGCCGATTTGAAAGCAAACCTTAGCGGTTTTTGAAAACTCTTGTGTTTGACCATTGGAGCGATGAAGCTTACGCAGCACTACATTTGTTTTGCCAATCCGTGTATCAAGTTCTTGGGTCTGCTCTCCATCGCCCGTAAATTCATCCTCGAGGTATTTGAACTTCTCGACCTGCTGCAGTATATTGTCGCTTGCTTGCGGCGTATACTGCCTTGTTTAAGTTTCTACAGAGAAGTTATGTCTCGCTCTTTTGAGCTCTAACAGTGTCGTTTGTCTTTTGACTTATTTTATGCCAATTTAGTTCCAATTTGGACACAGCAATTAGACAAAGTCTTGCACAAGAAACTGTAGCGGCTGAAGTGTTTAACCTGCCTGTGGGGATGGTTTGCAGGACCAATGAAACTATTATGCCCAACTTCTAAAAACTTTAAGGGCAATCTTTGTCTAAAAACTTCAAGGCAAAACTTTAAGGGCAAAATGTTCAGCATTTATTATGCGATGTGTTTTGTAACATTTCGATAAAGCATCCTAAGAATTTGAAGACATTTTAGAAAATATGAAGTATTCGCGCGTTGGCCCCTCAAGCCATTCGCTGCCTGCAATGTTTGCATTTCTTAATTATTTGCAGACGATGGAGAGGATCTACCGGTCACGACTGAATGCGCGCTTGTGGTTGGACTGTCGTCTGCGCATGTGCCAGGCTCTTACGTCGCAAGTCAAAGGCCTCGGAAAGGTTATTTTTTTGTGAACTTGCATGGTTGGGCTGTGATTTGCTCTCAGACTTACTGTGTTTGTTGCAACTGATTTTAAGATAGCAAACATGAGAGGTACAAACCCTGAAAGCATCACACGTCACGGCGTGACGTGTACAGGCCGCAGTCAAGCTGTGATTTTTGACATTAATTATTCAACTAATATGTTATTTGCGATCTTTGACAAGTCGCGTCGTTATAACCAAAGCAGTGCTAATTCTTTCGAAATTGCAACATGTTTTTTTCAGTTAGAACCCGTGTTTGCTCCTTGCATGTCCGCAGCAGGACATGGTGACAGCGATATGCCAATCGTTAACGTTTGATTTCACCGTTACTTCTCGCGCTTGTTATCGGTCTTTAAAACGATCCATATCTGAGAGAAAGAATGTCGTGCTTTCGAGAAATCTGCCCGCCACGCTCCGCATTCATAACTTTGCGGTGATTCCGCTGCGCCAATCCACATCTTCAGTGACGATTCTCGACAAGGCGAAAGCAGCTAAGTCTGCCAGCAAAGTGTTTTCACTGTGGATCCGTTTCTGTTTAGGTTGGTAGCGACGCACCGGAAAGTACCGCCTTGCTGGATCACTCTCAGGCGCAGTTATACTGCGCTGAGGGCCTCGCTGAGGCAGAAGCTTGCGACGACGTTGAGATGCAGGCGCTTTTCCTGATACAGGTAAGTTGGCGGTACTGTTGAGTTTGATCGGAAGATAAGATTACGCGAGGAGCGTTAGAAGTGTGGAAACGGTGTCACCGAATCTCCGAGTAAAGTTACCTCAACCAAGGACATCCGACTTTAGATCGTCATTGCCAAATCATCATCATCACTGTAAAACGGCTTTGGAACAACTGAATCTAGGAGATTATTCGTTCATGCTCTCTCTGGTTGCGGATGAAACGACGTATGCCGCATTCTGGGTTCGCTTCTATACGAGCTGCTGTCAGCATAACTATTCACTTTGCGCATGCAGAGAAAGCTTGTTTCTAATAAATTTTTAATGGCTTGCTTGTCATGGGAGTCTTGATCCATGAGCGCCTATTTTGGTTTGGATTATATCCACTTGTCTACGTGTTCTCACTCGAATTTCATTAAATCTTTGACGAAAGTTACTTTTTCACGAATCAAGGTGAAAACATCCTGAAACACTTTGTCCACTGGGAGTCGCGCTGTTAAGCTGAATCTTGCAGTGTATGTAGTATGACTTGACATGGTCATAGATTTCTGGAACCGGTAATTTTCCCGCGTATTTTTGGAAATAGTATGTTGTAAATGTTTTTGAACGTTTCCTCATATTAGATCTTGCAAACTGCAACCACTGGAAGCATGCATCCTGCTATAAATTATTTTGACGACCGTGTTTTCTAAATTTTTGATAACAATGCCTTTGACGTCAAAAAAACTCGACTAGAATTTCGAGTTACCGAGTCATGAGAACGCGCTCTGTTTCGACGTTTCTTATTTCACAAAACCTCGCCACTTGCCAAACTGATGACCGGTCTTGAAACTGATTCGCCAGGGCTCGACTTTGGATGGTATATCTATCGAAGAGAGCACGCACATGCTGGAAGACGCCTCATCCTCGCTCGATGACCAACCGGAATTATCAAACAGAGCTATGCTTGGATTGGTCGAGTGCACCATTCTCTTCTCTGACCTGTCAATCATGTCAGGCGCAGCGTCAGCTGCTGAGGTGACTAGGCTCAGTTCTGAGTGCGACCGTTTTGTGCTCTGTTGATGAGAAATGAACGAAACAGTGTTTGTTACAGTTGTTTATGAAAAACCTGTGATGACGAGCCTGGATGTCTTTTTGTGCCGTCGCAATAGCTGGATTGTCAAACATGCGACAAACATCTCGAAGCAGTTTGCTGTGCTTTAGCGTAGGGTAGGTTAATCGCGAGACTGCGTCGTTCCCATTGAAATGTTTTGAATACGAACTTAAATTCTGGCAGAGACATCAAACAAGCTGATGAACACTCTATTTTGTACACTGCTAGTTAAAAAGGGAGTTTTGTGACAGTTTACTCAGTAACAAAGTTTCACTGACAGTCTTGTCGCATTTTTCAAACCCACCTTCACAAAAAATGATTTTTTCAAGGATTTCTACAAACCACCATTGAACTTGCGTAGCTTGCACTTTGGCAACACAAGTGTCAACCTCCTGTGCGTCCTTTCCAGGGCATGATGTCATACAAGAGCGCGCATTCCCTGCTGTTGCTCAAAGCAATGCAAGTCGGCGAGACCGTTGTGCACAGGGATGGCGGGGGGGAGCTTTCGACTGTCAGTCAGCCATCCAAGCATCTCTTCGCATCACACCCCCGTTTACTTGCCAGTGTCAAGCTCAGGATCGCCCACGCAGCGATGGAGGTGAAGCGTACAGTTGTTTCTTCGCTTTATTGCAAAGTTGGTCACTTTTCACCAAAGAGCTTTTTTCCTGATTGGCCCACTTTCCATATTGGTGAGTCACGATGGAGTTTCTGAAACTCTGACTTGGTGGCCACCACAGTGTCTAAAAACTGGTCTCACGATCCACGAATCTTTAGCTTTTGAAAGTTTTCTACAAGATAACGTTTTTTGTTTTCCTTCCAGAGATTCAATTTATGTCAGTTTGACTGCTCTACAAAATCGCCAAGAAAGTTTGACAAACACTCATTTGGTGAATTGTGTTGTAACCGTTCAACTTCTACATCGCTGTGTAGTTTTCAGCTTGCATAGGTTTTTGTCCAGCTCAGTCTGAACTCCGCGTTGAACTCCGTTTCAGTAACGTGAGAACTTGATGTCACTTTAATATAAAGGAGGCGCATACTTAAAAACAAAGTATCTGCTAAAATTGTAATGTTTTTTGTGTAACTTTTCAGTCTCAAAGATAAGGATCTTTCAGATTCACACTTAGAACGTGATTTGAAAGTTGGTAAGTAGTCATGACAACGCTTATATGGTCAGTATTCAGCCAAGGGTTTGAGATACTGTTCAGGCAACTTACGGTGCACTTGGACATTTCTGCATGCCAATTTTGCATCGACAGGCTCCGGGAATTTTTGCTGCAAAACCTTACGTTTTTATTTTATTGTAGACTTTTCGCTCGTACGTGATAATAGTTGAAACTGCTGACAACCCCTCCCCCCTGTTCTGCAGACCCTACCAGCGGAAACAATCGGCGAAGAACATCGCGCCGTGGCTGATCTCCTCAAGCAAGCTCGTGCGCTCTGCTCACAAGCCACTGACAATGAGTCACCACTTGTCGCTGATATCCAGCTCATGCTCGGCAAAGTAAGAATACCTGCGTCAGTGTTTGTGTCTGGTTCAGGCCCGCAGCCACGGGACCATTCGGAAGCAGTGACCCCCAAATATTTTTTGTTCTCCCCCAAATTGTATTGTGCCCAAAAAATTTGTTTGAAATTATAATAATAACAAAACTCTTCCCCCCCCTACAAATGTATTTTGCTTCCCCAAACCTCGAAGCCTGACTACAGGCCTGGCCTGATTACCCGACACTTTGATATCTTTTGCGTGTCTTATATTCGCGAGAACGTCTTGCGATCGAATCCCGTCGCTTTTGACGCAGTTCTTCAATTTGACGTTGTTTGGAAGTCGTGATGCTGTTTCCCGATGACGCATACAACACTCTTTGCGTCGATGTTTTCGCCCATTCATGACATGCGGATTATTTCGTTGCGATCGACAATGCGTCGTTTCCGCAGGTTGAAAGAATGCTGATACCAACCAGTTTGAGCCGGACCAGGTCTGCGCATTCCAGTCTTCGCGAAACCGTGCGATTGAGCGAAGCCCACCTGAGCGACCTCAGCATCGTGCGCAAGGCTCACCTGGAGAACGCTCTCGTCGATCTTGTTGCTATAGAAACCAAGGTAACGCGTGAGCTGTTACAGAAGTGAACGACTGTGCTGGACGTGTTTTGCACTGCAGTGACGCACAGTTAACCTACGCTGCAATTTTAAGATAGTAGTGAGATAGTTGTTTCGTAGATTTACGGTGGACCGAGAGGTTGTTTCTGTACCTTCGACAAGAAAATCCATTGGATTTAAGAGAAAAAAGTAGTGCAGCTAAAGCCGTGATTCTTTGCACTAGTGCTAACACTTGGGCTACTAGACAAACCTGCTAGTTTCCTTTAGCGATTGGGCGCGATGTTACTGCTGTTTCTTATCAGAACTATTGGGTTTAGTGCGTTGCGTTCAAAACCGTTTCCATCCTTTGCTGGACGAATTTGCTTGGAATCAAACAACTCAAGGTGTCCGGAGGTTTCTACAAAAGCGAACATTTTCACTAATATTTAATTTTCAACTTTTGGGCACAGTACACCTCAGTATCAAGCACCCCATGGGCCATGTGACTGGCAAACTTTTGTTGTGGTGGCCCAAACCACCCTTTCAGTCGTTATTTAAGGCCCATGCTTGTCTTTGAGAGCCCGGTTTCAAACTTGTGCTATATTCAGTTACCTATTACCTAACGGTGCAATATTAATGTCATTAGCCATACAATGACAAAAACAATGCTTTGTTAACGTCAAACAATCAATGTTCCATAGCAGTGGCGTAGCCAGCCCAAAAATTTGGAGTGGGCCAAAATGTTTGATTTTAGGCGAATAACACTATTTTGTTTAGAAAACGCCTCTCAAAGCACAAAATGACTATATTTTCTAAAAATTTGGGGGGGATGGCCCCTTTGGCCACCTCCTGGCCACGCCTATGTTACATAGTTGTTACAGGAACTTGTGTCTTAGCCCACGCATCCGATGCGGGTCTGTAGATCCTACATACCACGCGGCCCACAACAGTAAGTGTTGCGCGGCCCAATAAAAGGTGCTTAACGGCCCCCAATTGGGCCGAAACCTCAGTTTGCCAACTACTACCTTAGGTCTTGCCACAACAGCCTAATAGGCAACCGTAACCGCAGCGAAAACTCGAGACCCAGCCAAACGTATCTGACCTCACCAAACACAAACCGCGTTTTTCAAAGTCGTGTGCAGCTTCCGTAGTCCGACTGTTCACAAATACGTCTTATCCTACTTCTCCGCACAAAGCGGTAACCGCTGCTTTTAACCGTACCGTTACGTTTGAAGTATTCGGAAACGGCCATCCCGCCATCGGGACGCGACACAGCCACGTCGTCGCAGTCCGTGTCCGTCCGCAACGCTCCGCTCTCCGCTCCGAAACGAAGCCTGTCGTTCACCGTCGGCGTTGTCTCCCAGCCGCTGGAGGTCACTCAAGGCAAACTCCGGATCGTCTCGTCCTTGTACGCCGCTTACCACGCGGCGCGGAACCTGCAGTTGCGGGCGCTGTTGCCTGGCAACCCGGAGGTGGAAGGCGGCATTTGCATGCGTTTGTGGTTGGCTCGTTGCATGTTCTTTTACTTAAAAAGGAGCGCGGAGGGCATCGACTGCGTGGGAAGGTTTTTAGGGATCTACCGCCACTTTCGCGTTTCGTAACTCGCCATTGACGTGTGGTCGTGTTACGTAGGAAGGCAAAATAAAGTATTGTTTAAGCAGTTACGATGACCAAGTCTGACGTCAGCCAGTCGAAGGAAAGCACAGAATGAAGCAAAACATTGTAAGTGTAACGAATTGAATTGCATTGCAGAAGATAGAGAAAATAAAGCTGTACAAAAGACGCTTTTATCATTACAAGGAGAATTTATTCCTTATAGCGAACCGCTAACGCTGGGAAAGCGTCAGTTGCGCTGTTGAGACACCACGTGGTGGCTAAAAATATCGTAGAGGTCATCAAAAGCAATCGTTTGGAAAAGTTTAACTTCAGCGTTTACATTAAAATGCCAGTCATTGAAAGTGCCTTCCTTCATATGATTACTATCTCCAGTGCTGCTACAGTAATTCAAACACACTTACAAGTAAATACACGTATATAAACTTGTCGATTTTAAACACAGGTATAATCAGAGATGTGGCAACTCGGTTCCCTGATTCGAGTCGATTTGTGTTTTGAAACGTTACGTAATCGAAGCTCCGCAGCCCGACACTTGCAATTCGGAACTACAAGAGCAATTTGTCACATATTTCGTGCATAAGAGTGTAGGGATATGTTTTCCAGGGGTTTCAGTGAAGCGCAGCAATGCGTTTGACGCAAAGCAGATATTTACAGCATTAACTTCGCAGGTTCACCCCCCAAATCCTACGCGCGAAATCCTTTTTTCCTCCTGTCAATGCGAAACTCCTTGCAAGTGACTGACACCACCTTTGCAGGTGACGACAGTACCGCTGTCCGACGACGACAAGGCGGCCATGCCCGATTTCGTGTTTGTCGACCTCACGTCGGACCACATGACCCTTCCGTGGGATGCGCTGGCTCAAGAAGACCTGACGATTGAGCCCCTCCTCAGTGCCGTTCGTGCAAACGCCGTCGACATGACTTGGGTCCACGCCCTCATGTACTACGTGCTGCTGCAACGGTAAGCGAAGCACGGAAGCTTGTTTCGTGCAAGTTTTTGTTTGAGTTTTTTTTGCGCTGTAGTTACCTTCACATATGACACCAAGTATTTATCACGCAATGCGCCAAGGCCGGATCCAGGGGGGGCGATCGGCCCCGAAAACCTACGAAAGTTACTTTTTTCGCCATGATTTTGTACAATTTGGAAAACAGCATTCGCGATATAAGGCTATTTTACCGTCCATTGTTTTGTCACAGCAGTGTTGTGAAGTGTACTTCATCTCTCTTACACTAGGAAACCCGTAATGAGACTTGAATGCCAAATATTACTGAAATCCCCCCCCTAAACTTACTGGCTGGACCTGCCCCTGCAATGTGCAAGCTTATAAACTTCAAATTTTTTCATAACGTTGAGAATGCAGGGCAGTCGCCAGCGGGGGGCCAGTGCTGCCCGGCCCCCCCATTTGAAATCGGTGCTCCCCCGTTTCACGTTTGGCCCCCGGTTGCTGCATACATCCAATATAGTATTTTAAAAATGTGGCCCCCTTCTGGTTTTTGGCCCCCCCTGCTGCTAAATCCTGGCGACGGGCCTGAATTTATGGAGCATGTCGCCCCAGCAAAGTTGACGCCAATCTTGGTGAAGCTTCAAACCAACCAAATATATCAACAGGAGTTATCCACGGCGGTTACCCGAAGTTGAACCGCTTGGTCATAACGCTTCAGCTGCTGACTGTATTTAAAAGCACAGAGTTATTTTCCAATGCAGCAATCTCCCACTTTATCTTGAATTTTTCAAAAAGGTAGTCGCCTGACACTTACTTTGCGCTTCAGGAAGTCTCTTTTGTCCTCCGCGACTGTTGGCGGCGATGGCCTTGATCAAGACGAGAGAACGACTGATTCAGATGAAAGTGAAGCAATGTATGACCGAGGTAAGTTGTCGCTTTGTCGCATTCTGGGCGCTAATGCTGTTTCCCTCACGTTTCTTGGCAACCAACCAGGATTGCTTGTTAATTTCTTCGCATCGACAACCCATCGTGTCGCTAAAGCTGACCTAATTACGAAGGCTTGGCTTTTGGTGACCGCTGAGGCATTTTTAAGAAACTGCAACTACTTTGTCCTAATACAGTATCGCGATGATCGTAAAGCAAAGTCCTACGGCACTTTGAAACATAGGCGTAGCTAGGGGGGCAAAGGGGCCATGTCCCCCCAAATTTTTGGAAAATATATTTATTTTGTGCTTTGAGAGGCGTTTTTCTAAACAAAATAGTGTTATTCGCCTAAAATCAAACATTTTGGCCCCCACCAAATATTTGGGCTGGCTACGCCATTACTTTGAGAGGCCATTTCGGTTCCTCAAAACACCTTAAACACTGATTCCAACTAAATCTCACCACCGCACATATTTTATGGTGACCAGTGAGGAATGGCGGATCTTTTTGTTTTGATGAGGCACCAATACAGAACCGTCGCCAGAAAGTTTTCAGTAGGGGGCTTTGCGTTTCTGTGGGGGGGCTTTGGGTTTTTGCGGGAGGCTTGACATTCTGAAAATTGACAAAAACTCAACTGATTTGTAGTGTTTCATGTTTCAATTTGGGGGGGCTTAGCCCCCAAAAGCCCCCCTTGGCGACGGGACTGCACCAATACATAATTTTTTTAAAACTCACTATACTAAAGACTTTAATAGAGCGTGTTAGTGTTTGATTGCCGCATCAATGCCAAGGCTTGAATAGTCAACCTTCATCTATCGTCGCTGTCATCACACAATGCGGTCCTTGTCTGAACGCATCAGCAGGAAACAACTGTACCCATTGCAAAGGCTTTTCATTCAATCTTCGACGCAGGTTACTTTTTCACGAATCAAGGAGAAAAATTCTAAAACGTTTTTGTCCACTGGGGGTCGCGCTGTCAAGCAGAAGCTTGCAGTGAATTTGGTGTGGCTTGACGTAGTCATAGATTTCTGGAACCAGTATATTTCCTGTGGGCTTTCGGAAATAGTTTCCTCACATTAGATCTTGCAAACTGCAATCACTGAAAGCATGCGACCTGCTAAAAACTATTTTGACGACCATGGTTTCAAAATTTTTGATGACAATGCCTTTTGACGTTAAAAAACTCGACTCGAAGCTTTAGGTTCAACTTCACTTTATTTTTTCTGCTAAAGTGACCATCAAGGCTTACGTTGACTGAATTTGGAGCAGTAGGACAATCGAACTTTTGTACAATGCAAGCAGCATCAAATTTTGTTCGCACGCAAATATTGCTCTCACCCAGAAATGTGTACAATGCCCTTAGTTCCACTGTACAACTCCTTTATTTTTTCAGAATGACAATAGCTTTCGGATAGATGAGTATGACTCGATAGTGTAGGTTCCTTGTATGTGACCAGGTACGGGTCAGGGTTGCCAGATGAAAATTTCAATAAAAAGCCAAACAATGGTGAAAAGAAGCCAGGAAAAGGCCGAACCGACTGTTTGAAGGCCAGTAGAAAAGCCAAACTTTATTTGCGGTATTGCCATTCCTTTGTCACAAAAACATCTAAATTATAAGAATAAATTAAGATGAAATTTTGCTTCGCATTGTGTTGGAGCACCGATCTTCCCTGATTTTCCATGGTTTGTAAAATTGCACTTCGGTCACAATGGTGCCACAGTTTGCTGCATACTGATCCATCGGCAGCTTTCTGCACGAAAGTCTCTCCCATTCACTCCTGTACTTACGATCAGAAGCATGAGACCTTCCACTTTGACCGAATTATCGCATTTCTATCGCGAAGACGTAGAAGACCTCTCTGCAAGCGTTGAGACTGTTTAGTGCTCACAACACAATAGACACTTCACATAGTGCAGTAAGTGCACACATTTCCAGTGATTACGCAAAAGCTTAATTTCGGATCTAGCATACCTCAAATATTACTAATATCCGAATGCGGACGTCTGATATAGCAGTTGTCACAAAAAGTTTGCAAATGTGTTGCCGAAAAAAATGGAATAGCAATATTTTCCTTCACAAGAAGCTAGTTCAGCGCAAAAAAAGCCAAACGACCAAAAAAAATTTTTAAGGCCAGCCAACTTGAAACGAGGCCAAATTTCAGGAATTTGGCCTAAAAAGGCCAATCTGGCAACCCTGATACGGATTTAGAGAGCGCGGGGCCTTGGGCCATTTTAGTTTTTGGAGCCCCCCGCGCAGGTGTGACCTATTTAGCCGATGTCCGAAAAGCGTGAAAGTGTGTCCCTCGTATGTGTAGTGCCTCCTTTGGTTCTACGATTGCCTTAGATCAGGGTTCTCCCAAACTACGGCCCGCGAAGAGATTTTGTCAATAGTGAAAAAGTAATACATTTACGAATTTCTTAATTTGGCAAACTGTAACATATCCCGAAACAATCGCATTACGTAAGATGCCCGGCCCGGTCCTCGGACTGTTGTGTAATAGCTTGTGGCCGTCGGACAAAAAAGTTTGGAAACACCCGATATAGAGCTTCAACAAGCAATCTCTGCAGGAAATCTAGTTAAATACTGAAAATATTGCTTTTCATCGGAGGTTTGTAGTGTCTGGCGGTCTTGCGAGCTTTTTGTCAGTGAAAAACTGTACTTATAAGCAGGGTTTTGTTTAAGGCGTTTTAGGGACCCGATTCGGGTCCCTAGAATCAGAGAAAATTATCATCGGGTCCATACAGATCCATACCGGGTTCCTAACATTCTCCTTAAAAAAAACCTGCTTATAAGTACCGTTTTTTCTTTTTCGTTATTTTATTGTAACCACTTTCATCTCCCTCACGTTCAGATGCACAATGTTGTGGTGTTGTTACTGTACTGATGAGAGCCGTCACAGGAGTTGCGTGGGGCCCTAGGCCATGGACGCGAAAATCCGTCACACGATGTGACGTCCATTTATTGCATGCAGGAAGGCACGCCACCACCGTGCGCACCCCCCTCAACAGCACTGACGTACTGCTGCGCGTTTCCGCCATGCACGAGTTCCTGGCTGCCAAGCTGACGTCATACGCGTCCACGTGCCAGCTGCCTCCGTTTCCAAGCAACAAAAGCCTCGTGGTCGTGCAGTGGTACAAGGAGGCGAGCGCCCCAGCGATGCTGCTTTGGTGCGTCTATCATTCGGAGAACGCGAACGTCGATTGCGGCCGAGACGAGGTTTCCAACCGAGAACTGAACAGTCTGTCGCTGCAAGTTGTCGCGCTGAAGAGGGTGAGTCGAAGTTTGGATGAAAGTCCAGCTTTAGATTTTCAACCAGCTTTTGACAAAAACTTTCAAAGTACTTCATGGAAAAAAATTAAGGCGGAATTAACGAAAAAATCTCTATTTTTTATGAAATTTGGCAAGCATTGCGCTGTCCTCCGTTCATATGGTGCGACAAAGTAACGTTCGACTTCGGGAGTTTTTATGCTGCCCGTGCTCTCGTGCTGCCAATCACCTGAATTTTCAGGAGGGGCGAAAAGATTGCAAATTGTTGTAGCTCACAACTGAAAACCTTGCTTGCGTTTTCACATTATTTTTGGAGAGGGGGCAAATCCCCGGTTGACCCCTCTGCTAACCTATTGCCGACATTTGCAGAGAACAGACGAATATTTCGGGCGCGCCATGACCCAGACCGAGACCGTCAGTCCGCGCAAGAAACGATCGCAGCGCGCCTCGCTCAACATCCACATAGACGCGCAGTTGGAAGACGACTGGAAGCATGTCTTGAACAGAATCACGAATCTTTTTTCGAACGTCGACGAACCGATATCTCAGATGCCGTTCGAAATGTCGGTCGACCACGCCCAAACTATTGTCGACCTGTTTTCTATCGGCTGTTGCGTAGAATTCAAACACCCAATGTACAAATGGCTTGTCCAGCTTTTCAGCCCGGCATGAGTTTCTCCTCTTCACACCGCGCCTTGTTTACTGTGTTCTTTTGTTGTTTTTTTGCTTTCACATAAATCTTATTCACCTACGTAATACAAGCAAGTATCACACAAGCATTTTTTTGAATCAGTCACATGTTTTATTTCAAGATTTCGAACAACGAGTTGCGTTGACGACCGTCTTTGACGCGTCATCACTTGGCCTATTATTACAAACGCAAAGATCAATCGGAAGAAAAGACCAGTCGGGCGATCATGATCTTGCAGTTCGGGATTTTTTCGAATTGCCGAATTGCGAAACATGACCGCGCGAGATTCACAGTGAACGGCATCGACACGCGCGAAGATAATGACGTTAACAGTATTTTCACAACCTAGTATTGTGCTAAATGCGGTGTGCATACTCCACGAAAACGTGTCGGAGATGGGGAGTTATTCGAACAGTAATGCAGCCCGCTCACCAAGACGATAATTGCCGACTAAAGAACTTTAACATAACAACATCAGGTGTGCTTTCCTCTAAACAAAACCAAAAAATAACGAGGGTTTTGATTACAGTCAGCCGATCGATTAGTGATTGTTGACTGGGGCACCATGTACCACAACTGATTGCTGGCTTACATAGTTTCGCAGAATTNCAGTCCCGTTCTGCGGAAAGCAAGGCGTTAAAGATTGTTTTCAATATTGATGTCGTGCGACACGTGTTCCAAAAAGAAGAGCTTCGAAGAACAGCGCCTGACAATGGTCGATTTTAAAGCAAGCATGAGAACAGACACGTTCTTTAAGAAGGGGGGTGACTTTACTACCCCCCCAGTGCAGACGCCGAAGCTTGTTAAGACTTCACATCGCCATGAGAATGCACATGATTTTATCATCACCGTTCATTTGCGCCCGTCCCGCCAATCACGGCAAGGCACAGGAGGGGAGGACGCTTTGTCCCTGGTACTGACCGAGAAAAACAACCACATCAGGGGGTCCGGCAAGAGGATAAACAGCGAACAACCTCAGTTTCATGGGGGGCAGGAGTAACTGCTTGACGACCCACAACTAACCAAACGGTGCGTGCATTTTCCGGATCTAGTCACTCAATGCGACGAAGGATCATCTGCCAGCTCCAAGTTGCAAAGACGAACCCGTTGACGCGACACTCATGCAGAGACTCACGTCTGAGTAGATTTGGTTTTCCGATGTCACCACAGGTGGTGCGCATCACAAACTGCTGAGCTAAGAGGCCGCCAATGTTTTGAAACGCCGGAAGCGTAAAACATCACAACCAGCCACTTATTGCAAGTCCGCTGCTCCAGTGTTGTCCAGTGCAAAAGAGCTGCATGTTTGCGGGCAAACTGCAGCTCTCACTTGCTCGGCAAGGCGCCGATTGGCTGAAAGAAGTATTCGGGAAAAGAATCCGCCGCTGGGTCGCGCAGCACGAAGACGAAATGCGAAAGTTCGGTCTCAGGCCGAAGCTGAATGACGTCACCAGTTCACCACGGCCACGGACCCGAACAAATTAGGTACGCCGGCAAACGCCCATCAAACCACCACAATCTGGAATGACGCAACACGAGACGCACGAAATAGGTTGCGACGAATTACGCCGCGGGGGGAGGGGGGCTTCGCAGCGAATCCCCGAACAAGAGACGCGGTCTTTTGTCGGAGCCGCGTATAGTGTTTGACACTTTCCGACGAAAAGGTGCACAAAACGTACTGCAGAGTTTGGTATGCAAGCCAGGAAGAAGAGAAAATGAGCAGCGCCTTGCTGGTTTCTGTCAGATTTCGACTACCGCGCACACGGCCGCACGCGTCATAACGCGCCATCGGCGAGCTCCTTGCGCCGTTCGTAAAACAGAACGTAAACACTGCGGGTGTCTCGCGCCGACGGCGCAAGCGACTCGACGTTTTCGTCGTTGTACAAGCGCCACTTCCCCGAGGCGCCGTGCTTGCAGTGCGCAGTGTAGTGGCCGGAGTAGACACCTGCAAGGGTCATATTGCACTGTTAACACACACTCGCAAACGGTTGACCTGTCGTTGCACTGCGCATGCGCGGGCAAGCTGCTGCTTCGAACGCTCGGCACCGGGCATGCCGGCGTTGAACAGAACACGGTTTTTTCAACAACGCAAACTAGCTGCGACAGCTTTAAGGACCGGGCACCTTGGCGTTTGAAACTTTGCCTGGCAGCGTGATGTCACCATGACGTCACTGTGACGCATGACAAACTCGACTCTCTAGCGCAACCGGTCGGCGAGTTATGGCCGAAATTACTTCAAAGGCCATATATATTTTCGGCTTTCGTGGTCTTTGAAGCTGAGCGGTTTGTACAAAGTTGACGATATGATTTGTAACAAGAATGAACGCAACACGATGTACACAAGCAACAGCACTTCACATAAATCCAAAATTCCACCGCGAATTTCGGCTTAAACTATCTGGATCCGCCGCAACGATAAAATATTTATCCGGATGCGTCAAAAAATGGCTCAAACGCGTCATCCGATCTTTTTCGTTTTTCCTCGAGAAGTTATTGACAAACTAAACCTTTTGTTTTGAAAAACGCCGGTCAACAGCACTACACAAGCCATGACTGCTGCTGTGTGTCGCCATCAGCAAACAAAACAACGCCAGCTGAGTCGGCGCCTGCGGCGATACATTTAAACCGACTTAAGTTTCAAATCACAACAGTCACGCCGACGTACGAACCCACCTCCGAAGTGAGAAATGCAGGCGGTCAAGTCGTAACTTCCCGAACCATTCGACGTCGCTCCGCTGACTGAGCTGGGATCGAACGACTCGAGCGGAAAGAGAACCTGAATCGAGTTTGAGGTCGAGTCGGTGAAACGAAACTACACTCGGTACGTTTCCTATGCAGCAGCGCAGGACCAGACGGCAGGTCGGGAAATTTAAAATCAACATCCGTCAGGGGCGTAACGAGGGGGGGGGCAAAGGGGGCACAATTCCCC
>JGI24159J19872_10000824_pt1 | contig 30924 bp, 17 predicted proteins | sample Ectturendosymbi4_FD_19872 | JGI IMG/M metagenome (IMG submission 19872)
TTGGGTTTGTGCGGGGGGGCTTGGCACTCTAAAAATTGACAGCTCAACTGATTTATAGTGTTTCATGTTTCAATTTGGGGGGCTTGGAGCTTTGTTTGGGGGGCTAAGCCCCCAAAACACCCCGTTGCGACGGGACTGGACTGATGACTAACTTGCTACCTGCTTTGAAAAATCTTGCAGATAAACACCAGGCGCAAGGTTCGCAGTAGTTGGAACCGGCTGCTTTTTTGGAAATGAATACATTTATTCTACAAATGCATTTGCATTCGCTTTGTTTGTTCGTTTTCTTTTGTGTTAACTAGATTGCCAGTCTATATTTAATTTGCACTGAATTATTTTCAAAATATAAAGAATATTTTCAGACAACACCAACGTCCGAGGTAGATAGGGGGCGATTTTCAAGCAAATTTCCTGTAGAGGGGCGATTGTACAAAAAAGGTTGAAGACCACTTTTCTGCAGCAAATTTTAGCAATTTCGCCACAACAAAACTTTTCTTGCCAACGTGATGAACTTTTTTTCATTCTTTCACTTTCGTGCCCGCTTTTTCGCTTGGGAGGGTCGCGGGGCAGCAGCTACAGGCGTTTTCGAAATGCATCACAGTATTCAGCAGCCTCTGATATCTCCGCTACACCCACGGTGACTCCACACTAAGACGAGACCAAGCAAGGTCGGAGATCTAATCGCAACAACAATCCCTTGGTCGACCTCTTGACCGCTTTTCCGCGGATGTAGCCAGCAGGACTTGTCTCATGACCGAAGCATCGAGCGGGTATCTGGCCATTCGGAGGGGGAGTGGCTCGATATTCAGGGATTTACGAATTTCACAGAAGCACACATTGTTGCTAAGTGTCACATCGTGAACTCTTCGCAATTATCCCGTCACTGCTTTATGTACTGGAGATGGCATTCGTTCAGCCGTTACACAACATTCGTGAATATACTGTGCAATAGATAAGAAAGGGCGATTTAAAAACAGACAGCTTCTCGGTAGTTGAAAGCTCTCACTTTGTGACCACGGAATGATAAAGCTCATGTATATCTAACAAAACTAAAACCAGTTAGTATTCCAGCTTCTTTTCAGCGAACTTCGTTTTTTCGGGCAAACCGGATTAAACCGGATTTGATGTTAAAAAAAGTTTCCAATTTCCTTCACCTCAACAACATCGTTTTTCAACGGGCATGGCTGAGATCGTTGGTTCAGATGTTACTGGGCGGTGTTTGAAATTTGTAAGATGCGTATAAGTGTTCGCTTGTGAAAACATTCACTACAAAACGAGTTTTCAGAGGAGTGATACTGTGGTCACAAGCTAAAGTGCTATTGGCGCAAAAATGTATTTTTGTAATGTGCGACCAAGTTTACGCAAAAAAAACTTGCGTGCAATAAGCCAGTGACAAGAATCAACTATACTAAACAATTACTTGGCCCAAAAAATTTCAAAAAATTCGGTTATTTTCTTTACACATAACATAGACGCGCTGATGTCCTTCGTGCACCCGAATATATTTTCCCGCAAGATTGTTATTGTTACGTTCGTGTTTAAGAGAAAAAAATCCTTATTAAAAGCAAAAATAACTGCTCTAACAACACCTTTTCAAGCGACGCAAAGCTTAAACTGGCAGTTTTGCATTCCAACACATTTTCACAACGGATGAAAATATGAACATACGACTGGTCGTTCCACGTATTCAGTACGCGTGACTTTCACAGCGTGAAAACACTCGGCCGCTCTTCCGCCACGACGCAAGCTTTCTCTCGCTGACGAGCGACGGTGTGCATGCAGTCAAGGCCTCCTGCAAAACACTATCTAGAAGGCCCTGATGCAGTCGTGCGCAACTACGTCATTACGCAAAACTGCGTCAGGCTGAGGCACGTGACGCCGATTATTCGTCAAGATTTCGTCAGAGTAGCTAACTTTAGCAGCAGGCGTATCTTCGCCTCAGGGGTCCGACACGCAAGGATGAGTCTCTGGGCTTATCGCTTGTACTTGCTTGTGAGCATGAGTGCTGCACGACTTTGTTATAACGCACTTGTGCGACGTGGCCTTTGCTAAATCGGATAACTGAACGATTAACACAGTATTTGCGAAAAACACAAAAGGTGGATCAGTTGTTTTTCTCCACGATTTACTTGGCGTCAGTTCCGCTGTATGGATGTTCAAGCCCAACTATTGGCTTCAGTGTAAGCAAACTTTTGATTTCTAGCTGGAGGTTGCTTTGGACTGCGATCGTTAGGCTGAAGTAGCAGGTTTTCATAATCCACATAATAAGCAAACTGCTAAAATTAAAGGATGCAAGAGAAGATTAAATACAAACAGTGATGCACCGCACATTGCCGATGACATTTTCTTCACGCTCTGTCGTGAGATTCACCCGGAAAGAAATTGTATCTGGCTCTTGCAAGTGTTTTGCGTCGTTCCCACAAATATTTTGAAAACGTCACAAAAGTCTGATTAAAATAATAAGCCAAGTTTTACGCAAATTCTAAACAATAACTTTCAAACAGAGCAGAGATGGGCGCCTCAACAACAACCAAACATTGTGATGACAAGAAATTTGAAAAATCGATATGTTGCTTGAAAATAATGGCGACATCGAACAACTTCAGTGTCTCGACCTAAATGCCGCTCCTGGCTGCGGACTGCATGGATATATCATCTGCGTAACATTTTTACCGCCAAAACAATTTCTGAAAATAAAGTATTTTCGGGTCATATATGTCCTGTACGTTTATGAACATGTAGGCGCAAAAAGCAATTTAAAACATGAACCATACGTACAATTAAGCAATCGCTTGCAAAAGCATATTAATTTCAGTTTCTTACTGCTGCTAACTGCCAAAACGCGGCAATCATTGACTTCTGCGAAATGATAAAAAGCATTTACCGCCTCCAGTGCTGCTTTTTTGAGGACATGCGTGTTTGCGGAAAAAATTTGCACCTGTGCAAAATTTGTCAAAAACCATTTGGCAGAAATGATCTTGAAAAGGGTAAAATGATTTTTCAAATGTAGTCGAAATTTCGCCATTGACTAACATCCTTTTTCTACACTTCGTAAAAGAATTTATTCTTGAAAAAGCCACCAATTATTTCTGAAGCGCCTTTGCGGATGTAGGTTGTGGACGACACCTTGAAAACAGGCCCGCGCAGCAAAGTTCACGCGAGACGAGAGTTGGCTTGCTGGGTTGAAAAGCCATTCAGAACAAAGTTGTTACTCTTCTTGTAGAGAATTTTAGATGCAAAAATAACTTGTACAGGAATTTGTTTAAAGGGGGGTTGTTATTCAAAAGTTTTATATAAAGTATGTCGACAAAGAGCAACACCTATTCATTTGACCGAAAATGACATATTATTTGANTTATAGATATGTTGTTATTTTCTCATTCGTTTACNGCCGTTTTGCAGCTAATCGTAGGCTGCAGCAGGCCTGAACCCAAAATCACGAACAGTTGACAGCGGCCACTTTGCAAGTTTGCAACAATATGAAACGGCAATTGAAAACTAGAGATCTGATGCAAAGCAACATAAAAAGTAAGGCATCCTGCGCATTTGAACTAAAAGATTAGAATAAACTCCAAGAGGTCAGGGGCGGGTACACGAGGGGCGATCGCCCCCCACCTAAAACTTACGAAAGTAACTTTATTCACGATGATTTTGTACAATTCGGAAAAGAGCATTCGCGATCTAACGCTATTTTGTCGTCCGTTGTTTTGTCACAGCACTGTTGTGAAGTATACTTCATCTCTCTTACAGTAGTGAATCCGTTATGAGACTTGGTTACCGAATATTACTGAAATCGCCCCCCTACCTTTACTGGCTGGATACGTCCCTGCAAGAGGTTGTAAGCTCAACTTGATAATACGCAGTTGTAAGCATAACACCAAAACAACACAAAACAGCAAAGTTAACCGCACTTACAGTAGTTGACATTTCACTGAAAAGTACAGATGAGATCTTGTTAGGCACTGCTGTGCTGATTGGTTATTTTTTCAAGCATGGCAGACAGTAGTTCAAACATTCTGCGTGTGACCACGGCCATGGTCAGTGAGTTCAATTAACAACGTGTTCAATTAAAAGTACGTTGCTGTTGAGAATGCAACAGAAATCAACAGTTGCGATATTACGTGGTTGTGTCAAGATGAAGAACAATGAGTATCTCACAGTACTTGCGAGATTCTCCATGTTAATAAAAGATTTTGACACTTGAGGGTACATGAAATTGGTACTTCAGGTGGTATAGTGAGTACTTTGGTTTGCAAGTACGAGACACTCGGTGCTTTTGGCCGGGCTTCAAGAAGATTAAAGCCTTCAGAGTAATTTTGTAAGATATTATGCTGCGGTCAGAAACAGTGCAACATTGCGTCTTCGGCACGAAAAAGCTACTAACGAAAGGTACAATGCAAAAAGTTACATATTGGTGATAATATATTGAGACCTGAGTGAATGTGAACCATTGCGATGAAGCAGACTTGGCAAAAAAACTACATACAGTAAGCACAAAATTTACGTTATAAGAAATGGGGATCTAGGCAAGTCCCTCATGTGTCTCAACCTAAATCCATCTCTGAGATGGGGTTCGATTTCCCCGGCGGGTTGAAAAACAGCCTCATGCTCGGCGTTAATGGGTGACAACAAGGAAAGCTTCACTCATGGTTATACCATTGAGCTGCCATAAGCTCAGTATTCACCACGGAAGTAGCGGCCCCGACGAAGAGTAAGCGGAAATGGGTGCCGCAGCAGACTCGTGACACTCCAAAGGGGGTACACAAGTGTATTGGAACTCTTTTTTCTTTCGCGAAAACTTCATGAGTTGAACTGGATTCCATTTGACTGAAGCCAGTGAAGAGACCAAACAAACTGTGAGTAACCACTGCTTAAATCGTACATGTGAGGTATTAGTCAACTGGCGACCAGTGACGAAAAGAATGTAGCTCCACCAGCCCATCACTGACTTTGGCAGATTGACGAAATTATTTTTGAAAACTGGAAACCGGGAAAAGGCTGACATGGTTTGCTTTTGCTTGCGTTGTGACCAGTCAGGTTTGTATATCTTTGTGCTTGATCGACACTGCGTTTCAGTCTAACGGAAACTGACGTGGAGCCAAAATGAAGTTAGAAAATAGATTTAAAAGGTGTTTTCTGAGAAAATCGAAACAAAGCTTGAACAAACGACCAAACAGATCATGAATGTCTTTTGACTAGCTTTTTAAACTGATCGAGAATCTCGCAATGGTAATATGATTCAATTGCACGTAGAGTAATAAGTTGTTTAGGGCAAGAATGGAAAGGACCAAAGGAAGAGGCGTCCTTGAACAGTTTCTCTTCAAAAGCACAAAATATTACCTGCATAGAAAATCATCTTCATAACCTCGTTGCGTTAAGCATCGTCACCAGACAAAATATAGTAGGAAGGAAATGAATAAGGGAAGCGCCGGGTTACATTTCCCAATGATCGTCCAATGCTGAGGTGCACTGTTAGAAAAACAATACATTTTTATCATGAAATGTGAGTTGGGTTGACGTGTAAGTTTGTAAATTATACGTCTATGCATTTTAAGTTCGTACGCAGCTCTGTTTATTAACAAGAATGCTCATCTTTTCCAAATTTTGTCATAAACTTTTCGTCACTTCTGTTGAGATGTATCGAAACTAAATTTATCAGCTTTGATAAACGTGTTTATAAGTTTTCTGAAAGAGCCAGACTTGTGCAGCATATTGGCTACAACCAACGGTCATGTGATTGAAAGGAAATGTTGCAATCTGTGCTCTTTGACACAGGCTGTTATTACAGGGTTACCATTTCTGAAGAGGCAAAATTCCTGACAGTCTCAACGGCTTTTTTTTGCGACAACAAACAAGCGCTATACGGGAATTTTGAGCAAATGTTGTTACAACTACCAATCCACCGCAAAACAACATCACTATCACAGAAGAAAGATATCACAGAACTGTTACATAACAATAGGTTGCAAGCGATAAAATACAAAGGACATTTTTTCACTCCCAATCCTGAATATTCATGTTTTCCCTCCGAAACTGTCAAAATTCCGGACATTAGAGCATTTTTAAAAATCATTTCCGGGCAAAAATTTTAACACCGAAATTCCGGACATGTCCAGGGTATTCCGGACGTATGGCAACCCTATGTAATTACAACAGCTTTTGTCATAATACTTTTATCAGATGCCCGTTAATGGAAATTAAATTTTGACGCATTAATTTGCGCTTTGAGTAATTTTTGTTGCAAGCGATGTTGCGTTGTTTACTTTGAAACTCAGCGCATTGTTGTAAAAAACATTACTCTTCAACCAACTGCCGCGATATAAATAGCATTCCTTTTCTGCAGAGCAAGCTATCTTGATACAACACGGTTTCAAAATCACCTTCAAACCGTTCTTAATAATTCACAAGGATTGACCGCAAGCACATGCAGTTTAGCGGCACACGTTGTCAGTGCGAGTGATTCTTTGGGCGTAAATATAGCGGAAAATGCTCTCAGTTACCAAGTCTCCTGGCCATGACGACACAAGCTCTTCTTCAACGGTTATTAACGGTCTCGAGCGTACGCACAACAAGCGTGCGTAACTACGTCATGACGCAAAATTGCGTCGGTTTCTATTCTTCATGGCACTGTGTCACAAAAGTGTTCGGCGGAGAAGCTAACTTTAGCTTGCGTCGTACTGCCCCTGGGCATCCGACGCAAGTATAAAACTGAGGCCGAATTTTTATGTCAACCAAAGAGCACTGAGTCAGTTGTCATCTGCACTGAACTTCCTATGAAGGCATGGCGAAGATTGTTCTGTCTGGCCTGTTCATCATGATGTACGCCAGACGAATGAATGATAACGCCAATATTTCTATGATATGATGTTGGGCTGCGACAAGCTGCAAAAAAGTTGCAGGTAAGTGCTCTATGGCAACAGGTTTTTCATTGTACGTACCTTTCAAGGTGCTTGATATAACATGATACTCTGTATTCAGGCCAAAGTACTATACTATCCTCTGTGGTTTGAATGCAAAAAAAAGAGATTGATTTTGTCACTTAGGATTAAACTGTTTCCAGACCCCTCGGACTAACAGGTAGTCACTGAAAACAGATTTTGGGGCTTTATTTTATAGCGAGTCTTAAAATCAAATAATAGCATATACTGCCTGCACATAATATATTGCACTGCCTTATATACCTCAAGGCTTTTTTAACACATTAAAATTTTACCATATTCAATAAGCTTTCATTGATTTCTTCTCAAACTGTACTCCTTTTCGAGTGTGTCGCAAGATTGAGCATTTCACTGTTTTTCTACAGGGAACTATATGGATGTGTCTTTGGCAGATGTATGCGTGTTTGGTATTTGCTAACCAATGATCTTGCACATTCCATTAAAAGAAAAAAACCCTTGTGGGGCTGTAGTGGTCAAACTTGCTGAGGTGCTTCCATTTTCCTCAGAACGTCAATACTGGTTTCGTTTGAGACTTTCTGGAGCAGAATGACTCCTAACTACAGACGTTTGTTTTCAAATTTATTGAAGCCAGTGTCAGATAGAATTTCGCAGCTTACAGTCTTCATGCATGGATGCGTATCTCAGATACCAAATGCTTCATAAAAACGCCGGTGATACTGGTACGCACAATGCTACCCGAAAAAACGTCTTTGTTAGGTCACAAACGCAGTGTTTCCCGAAAACAATTTCGGCGATACTTCTACTCTCACTGTAGCTGTAGTTCTCACAACCCCCCAGGGGCAAAATCATTCACATTTCACTGCTCCAGACCATAAAGTAAAATAACATTGCGTGAATCTTTAATTTAAGAGAAAACAGACAGGATCTGAACTGTCTAAGACAGAATTTTCTGCAGTGAATAGTGATCAATTTCACTGATGTAATGAGCAGGTAACAGTGGAAATTAGATGCGTATTTCAGGATGCAGAGTAGTTAATTTCCAAAAAAATGAAATAACAGACTTTTCTGGGCTCAGTAAATAAGTTTGATATTCACTATAAAAAAGGCACAATATGGGTCGTTGAAAAATAAGGTGGCTCTACAATTGCAAAGTTTCATCAACTTGGCCACTATTGGCTTGATGATCCTTCTTGAGATTTCATAACGTTTACAATTTTGCAATATTACAACCGTACGTTATCTTTCAACTCCTCTGCTTTCTCAAATTAATTACTCACTATTCTCGAAAACGTGAACGCTGTGGAATCTAAAAAAGGATGATGAAGCTGATGGTGGATTTGAGGGTAACATTCTTTAAATTGTGACGTTGCAAATTAGTCACGTCAAACCAAAATTCCAGCCCATCCCTTAAGAATTTTCGAATTATTCCACAGCTACCCTCATTCACAACTTCGCTGACAAGTGAGACAACGTAACGAAAACTTATTGGAAATGCTCTATTGATTATAACAATGAAAGCGTGAGTTAAAATCTGAACCGGTGCTCGGGTTCAAATCAACAAAATCATCTGTGTTGCTTTCAACTTCGCCTCACACCCATGTCAATCAGTAAAAAAATTTTCTGGAAATCGCAAGAGCTCTTAAACCTGACCACCACTGCACCGGTGAAGAAGCTGAAACATTCCACTCGATATGAGATTAGTTATACTACCACGAATGTTCGTGATTGCCATGTTTGTTTTTAAGGCTTTGCCAAGAAATATGTACATCAGTGGAAGCCTCAAACGTTTTGCACAATGCTTAGACAGAAGTTCTTGGTTAAGAGTTCGTATAACATAAAGTCAAGGCATATTTCGGTACCCTGGTGTGATCAAAGTGTTTAACGACTTTTGTGATCAAGGTGTTTAACGACTAAACACTTCCAACTGTTTAAAAACTTTAAATTCCCGAGCACTGTTTTGAAAAGTGGAAAGCAGAAATATAAAACTTTGCTTTTCTGATTAAACTGTTCAGCAAATGACAACAGAATTGTTCTTTGGCTACAACAATCTTTTAGCTCAATCACATGATGAAGTTAAACTGCAGAGGAACAGGATTTGGCCAAAGAACTCTACAGGTTGCGCAGCTTAAAACCAGTCTTTGCGTAATGAATTTGTTTCTACTTTGTTGTTTATATTTCGTTTTGTGTCTTTATTGGATTTTTCCTATTGCTTGGAAGTTCTATAGCTAAGAACTGACCATAGAGTCTAGAGTAAGTTACTGAAAGTTTAAAGAGAAATCGTTTACCGACTTGAAGTTAATGAACAACACAAGCAATGCAGTGGGCTTTCTAAGAGATCTAGAAAGTGTAAAATTGGCGACAACAAGTTTTGCCTCTACTGCAAGTCATAGACCTTTACTGAACAATAAGTGCACTCAACAACAACCAATGGTGTCACGTATTATAGATACGCTATTTACATTATTTCGGTCTTGCAAATGTGAACACTGTATCTAAAGTTTTTTTGTTTTCAACCTGTGTTCTACAGTCCTAATTAGGTTCTATCAATTCGAAAGAAGCAGACGTTGACACCAAGTTGAATCTGGTAACAAGATCAAAGCTTACAAAATGTGTTTATAGGTCGTGTTCCAAAACTGATTTAAAGCAATCGGGAGCACTAGGCCAAGAGGTCGGTGATGTTCAAATTAGACCGTGTAATGGTCGGTTTTAAACGTCATGACAGTCAGGGGGTGGTGGAAAACCATATGCACAGTTCCAGTTACCTGCGAAAGAGGTTTTGAAACAAGAGGCTAAGGAAAACCAAGGGTCTATTGCTCGCAGGGATGGACTACTTGTGTTAGCAAAAGGGATACATCTTTTAGCGTGAAAAACAAAAATTCGTTTTTAAAATAAATTCCTGTTTGCTGACCGGGCATTCCAGAGAGATCTGCAAAGATGTAGTTTTGTTCATTTGTTGACTGTTTACGTTGTTGCATCTGATGGCAGGCCGTGGCGTTAATATTTTTTGCTTAACTGCTTATGGCTTAGTTAGTCTCAGGCAACAGTGCCTGATTCTAGACCTTTCCTCTGCCTGTAAATCTCTCCATCCAAACCTGAACTGATCACCGACGTTCAAAACTGATAAACCACGGTTGTCAAAGCAAGAACAACAGTAAACACGATTGACGTAGCTAAAATACTAAATCATGTTAGGCAAAACGTTGTACATGAATGCTAATTTGGCAGGTTGCGTTGTATATAATGGTGTAGAAACGATGTGAATTGTTAGAAATCAAAGTCAAAAAATTGCTGAGCTCTAAATAGCTGATCAACAAAAATGCAAAAATGACTAAAATGCAACTTCGTTTTTTTTTACAAAGGAATAAAGAAGGTTTTTTATATAACAGTCTGTTTGATTTAACCGCGCAAACGCCTCGTAAGTTTAGAGATAAGTGGTTTTAAATATCTACAACAAAACGACACTTCTGCGGTGGAAAAAGGCCTGGTTTGACCTCTCACAAAAAAACGACCATTTTCGGTGGGACAAGCAAGATGACGACGACGGGCTTGAAGTGCAATGCAATTTTTCCACTCTGGTTGTACAGGCTTTTGCGGTTGAAGTCGTGAGGTGAATTATCTGAAGCAACCGTGGCGCGAGTGGTCATAGCCAGCAAAATATAAATCTACAACGTTGGTTCGATCCACATTTTCCGTCAGCTATGCGCACAGGTGTAATTACATATTACGTGCATGATAGCTTTGAGAACTGTTATTCACTGTTAGCTGTTATGCGAAACTAAGAATCACCAGACCACCTGCTTTTTTATACTGCTGCATCAATAGTGAGGCACGGCTTAAAGGTTTGTGTGTGGCAGGGTTTATTCAAGTAACTATCCTCCACAAGGGAGATAAAAAGGAATCAATCAGCAAATTTTTAATAGGAAATGGACTTCACGTAACACTAAGCATCCCCAGGCCTGAAAGCTGCAAGCAACGCTTACGGGTGAAACGTTGAAAGGCTGAAGTAACAGCAAAGCACAACGGCTGTTGTTTCAGGCATTAATAATTTTGAAGTCCCGGTAAAAGGCATTATTTGGGAAAGGCGTATTTTCGGTTTTTAATTGTCGCAGCTTGAGTTCTGATTTATTCAGTTTAGTCTTGAGTTTATTGGCTTTCTCTGCTCTTACTTTAAACTTTTCAACATTTCACCCGTAAGCATTGCTTGCAGTTTTTAGGATTGAGGATGCGCAGTGTCACATGAAATCGATTTCCTATTAAAAATCTGACTGATTTCTTGTATATCTCCCCTGTGGGGAGTATTTACTTCTGTATAGATATGTGCAAGCTTGAATCACCGCAAAAAAGATGAAGCCAGAGCACAGTCGGTTGATTCCTCGAAAGCTTACAGAAAACCTAGAGCTTTAGCAGGGTTTGAAAAGTAATTTCACCAGCTGCTGTCCTTACGTAAAGTAGGTAGCTGAGAGGTGTACGAAGCTACACCTGTTTAGGTTTGCGTGTAAATTTTATGTTTTTCAAAGATAACACAAAATTTTTGTACTGTTCGTTGGAGAAAATAGTCCAACTTCTCAAATATGGTCTTCATTACAACTTGCAAAGCTTTAAGAAATCTGTTCAACACTTCACACAACGTCAACAAAAGTTTGTCCAAACTTTTACCTCGTTTTGTCAGAGTTTCAATATTTGTGCTGCAAGATTTTTGAGCTGCAGCAGGGCCACGCACAACGACAAAAGAAATTCGGATATTTGTGATGCCTTTTTAGTCAACACTTGTATTCGAGAGTTTTGCCTTTAACATTTCCAGACTGCAGTATACCAGATTGACTTGCTGAAACAGTGGGGTTTTTAGCCTCTCACCCCACCCATCCATCACTGCTATGACTTATGTGTATTTCATGATTTGCGTACGTACAGGTTGCAGCGTATCAGCCAATCTGCCTGTTGCTTTAGGACTGTTAATCCAAAGCAAGCTTTGTAGAACCAAACTTTTAAACAGTTCAAATTTTTTCCAACTCAAAGCAAAGCTGTAGGAAAGCATTGCCCAGCAGAAGCGAATCTGCAGGATCACTTTTTAAAATGCTCAAAATTGAATAACTGTATAGGATGAAACAGAAAAACAGCTTCTCTTAAACGCAAATCGGCTATTATCTGGTCGAATGAAATATTCATTATTTGAATAATCAAAAGAGTGGTTTATGTAGCAACAGTGCCAAACCTTCCCAGTAGATGCCTCAACTTATGATATTCAATATGAAATGCTGATTTGTGGTGTACTTGACGGAAAGCCTAGTATATTGTGATTTTGTGTGCAGCATTCTCGATCCAATAGTCTCGAGTTAAGTGCTTTACAAATCAAGGAGTGAAGTTTCTTACGAAAACGACATGCTTTGTCTGCTCGCTACATGGAAAACTTTTCTTGAGGCAAAGTTATTTTTGCGATAAATTTCCGTTAGAAACAGAAACAAACAGCGGCATTGCCTCTGGGCGTGGCCAGCTGACGTGATTTTAGTTCTTTTGTCGCAACAATGCCGTTTTATCTGTTGCGACTGAGGTTGCGTTGAAAGCAATAACACGCATTCACAGTGCTACATGCAGGTTAGTATCAGGTTGAGAACGGACACGACGTAACACACATGATGAAAAAGATCTCTGTGAATGGTACGACTGAATTTTCTTTATACAAAAGCAAAAGTTGCTAAAACATCGGGCTCAAACTAGAAACTCTTCAATTGTTGTTAAAAAATAAAAACGTAGTAATGCAAATCAGTATTATTAGTTGCTTGCCCTGAAGTTAGCTTCGCAAATTGTGATGATCAGGATTAAATAAGCGAATCGTGTTTTGGTACAGTCCCTAAGCAAGTGCCAAGACCTCTGCAGATACCATGAACTCAAAACTCGATGCAGCTGGAATTTGGTCATTTCTGATTTAAGATGGGGTGCAGCCTAATTCGTCTATCAATATATCAACATCAACCAACAGGCTCAAGAGCCTTTTTCTAGCGGTGAACCAGCACAATGACTGTTGTTCTGTTTTTGATAGTTTTTGTAGTGAAACCCAAGTTTTAGCAACAAGTTTTAAATTTCACAGAAATATTTTTCAAAATCATAAGTAACAAATGAATAAACAACCTGTGCAAAAATAGTGCAACACTCACCATTAAATTGAACGCTATTTAGTACGGCAGTGTTAGCACTGCTTGTGAAGTATCGCAGAAAACCGTTTGTGGTGATAATGTTTCTATTTAAATGGATTAACTCTATTTATTAGTTTGAACCCTGTGTAATATTCATGACAGTGCTGTAAGTGTCTTTGCTCTCGCATTCACAAAAAGAACAGTTTTTTTGTATAAATATAAAAGAACATATTTTTTCTATTTCGTTGCAGTAGGCGGTTTTTATGTTATTGTTGTTGGTGGTCGCATAGCTCTTTGTCTGGTTCAAAAGATAAGTCTAGCAGCTTCTGCGCAAAAGCAGTGGTACATATAAGACCCAGCATCTTTTATTGTTGTAAGTAATATAAAAATTATATTTGATGCCCAGCTACCGTTGGAACGCACCTGCGACCATTTGATGACACAGGACAACTTTTCCTTATTGCAAATCGCTTACCCTTACTTTTACAAATCATCTGAGGTTTACAGTGATTTTGTTGTGCAAAAGACAAGTCGCCGAATTGTCGCTCCGCACAACAGTCATTGACCAACTTACTCTCAATGAACAAGGTTCTCTTCGCAGGAACAAGAGCAAGTAGTGCTGGTTTTGATTTGACTGAGTANTCAAGTGGCCAAAGACGGTNTGCTGACACGAGCTGCATTAACAAGCCGATGGCAAGCGTCAGATCTCTTGGCAAATAACAGAACATAGCTTGGGTGGATCAAAATAGAGCTTCATTTCAACAAAGAAATCATTGAGAAACGTGAGAGCTTTGATATGATCTTGCAGTTTGTCAGCGGCGTAATTCCCCTAAGTATTGTGACATTGTCTTCTCAGAAAAGCTTTGCATAAAAAACCAGGTACAGTGTATCTGTAAGAGAACAATCCTTTTCAGACCCGCACACTATTTTCGTTGCAATAGGCGGTTTATCCAGTCATACTACATATTATGAGAATGCAATGAATGGGTCACTTGTTACTTGTTATACACTTGTTATGAATAAGCATGAGTGTCCACACTCATTGCATATTACCTCCTCTGAAAAATGCCAAAATACTAGTCTAGTTAAATCATAGCTCGCTACCAATTGTCAAAGTAACTATTGCTGCATTTTTCCCAATTAATTAACGGAACATATCACCTTCAGACTTTACAGTTGCTTTGCTACAGCGTAGAAAAGCGAGTACGACTTTCCGCTATGAAGCATTATCACTGGTTCAGCAAATGTGGTTTAGCTGGCAGGCAGTGCACTTACATGAGGTTTGATACCATTCTTTGTTTATTAGGCGAACTTCACCAAGCAGAGACCAGAGTACAAATTGGTTCACCAAGATGCAGTGCTATGCAGTACATTTCGCTATCGCTATTTGTGGTTAATGCGTTGTTAAATGTACAGCAGGACAGATGCGATTGCCAGATAGGTAAGACTACAGCTTATTTGAGCTTTGATCATGGAATTTTAAGACGGATTCGATCAGGCTTATCAATAAGCGTTGGTGCGCAAAATTTCAAATCGTGATCCGTAAACGCAACTACACTGGCCAATGGTGAAACTCCGTGATTTCATTTTGTTCAGTCACTGCAGTTTGCGTTATCAATCACTGTGCTTCCAGTTTCGACTGATCATAAAAGCTGTAGGAAGTTTGTCTGTAATTGTGTCTTTGTTTGTAATTGTATGCATGTGTTTGTGACCTATATTCTTCATTATTTAAGCGTCCGCTTCAGCAAAACACCCCCTTAATTTTTCGCATGATAAACCAGGTTTCCCCCTCGAAACAAATCGCTTTTTTCCGAAAACTCAGTGTAGTGAAGGTAGAAAACAGAAGTCAAATTTCAACGTCATATCCACAACAAATTCAGCAAACGAATGAAATGAGCTATTTCTTTAGTGATGCTTATACTTCATTACTTTTCGCTGATTGGGGGGTGCACTTAAACATCTGCAGATTGCGAAAACTGGAGGTGTGCTGCAGGTATTCACGAAACAAGCCTTACAGCCTTCGTTCTGTTCTTCTGAGATGTTGCACAGGTGGGAAACTGAGTTTGATTACCGTCACTCGAAGCAGCAAATTATAGCTTCAAAATACAGACTACAAAGCGAACACAATTCTAACATCTTGGGACTTTGAACCTCCTTGGAATAGTTTCTGTAGTCGCCCATGTGTATCAGGTGAAAATTTTCTTTTGCTGTTGAATATTTTGTTTGCCCATTTTCAAAGCTGTGGCAAATGGTTCTTTTCGGGCCCGTTTTCGAACGTTTGCTTTTCATAGAATTTTTTGTTGAAAGTAAGGATGTCGCGTCTTAACATTTATAGTACTGCTATTTGAATAAAATGACTTGCAACAGGAACAAGTTTTTCACTGATCCAGGACAATTTCGAAATTAATGTACAGCAATTTCTGATGGGTCACAGCTTTACATTTGCAGAACATCTGTTTCACACCAGGTCCTTAAGAAATATAAATGAGACAACTTCCAACAAATAAATTTAAATTCAAAGTTCCCGTAAGATGCGTAAAAACCATCGCGAAAAAGTTTTATTGCTCCAGACGTAAAATTTGATTGTCTCTAAATAACTAAATGAAGCACATATTTGCAGTGAGATTTTACATTTGATAAATCTATATGCTCTACAAGATGTATGCTTAATATTTTTAAGATCTTCAGCATAGTGCCCTTTTACAGCCAGTTGCAAGCAAAAATTTATAACGTTAAAATTTGAAATTATGTTTTTGGTGGCATTACTTGCGGTTGATCAAAGTTAATTGCCACAACAATTACTGTCAATCGGTTAGTTATCTACTAATGTATGAAAAGGAGCCACAGAAAGTAATTACGTAAACGAATTGAAAATGTTTTGTTATTGACGAAATGCAAAACGAACGGCAGATTTGTATAAGCACACCTGTTTATCTGAAGATATCCTTTATTAATCTTTGTGAAGGCAAGTTTGTGGATAGATCAAACAAAAGCGGAAGGTCACTTTGTGACATATCACTGCCCAGGAATCTTGCGGTGATTTTGTCTGAAAAATCAATTTTGTACCTGCCAGTTGGCAAGCAAGATTGTAAAAAAGTAAGCGATAAACTGGCAGTCGACCTTTACCAACACCTCCGTTTTTAAAAGTTGTGAAAATATAAAAGCAAAATGTGATCTAAGTCCAAATATCAATCCAGTCATAGACTTGTGTCTGACTCACTGCAGCCCGTGCTCACTGGGCAAGAATTTCGTGGATGCTTGTGAAAATCAAAGACCAGAGCTTCACATCCAGGCCGGTGAATAATCGCACGGTATCTGCTTGCCTGCGGTTCAACATTGTGTTTGCTGACGTCTCCAATCACATTCCTTGCTGCTTGTGCAAGAAGCCCAGCTACGTGATTCACTGAACTCCGTTACTAGATAACTTTGATAGGGCGCGAAAGCAGCATAAATCTGTAGGTATTGCTCAAACTGGTAAGGGTTAGTAATTCTACTTGGCGCCCAGTCCGACTCTGACTCTTCAACAGTGCTCGCAAGTGACCATTTTGTCTTCGTGTTATCTTTGTCAGATGATGTCAGCTGAAGGCCCAATTTGATGTTTGGCTGACAGTTTGTTTGTGCTGAAGTTAGATGTGATATACTTGTTCTTACTCTGTACCATCGCTCATCCAGTGAGGCTAAGATGGTTCGTTCATCTGCTCTGGAGTTGTCATGAAGATATGTGAGCCTAGGTGGGAGGGGGTGTAGTTGGCAAACGGNCCCATACGACCTGTCGGGCACGAGTACATGAAAAAAAGCATGGTAATGTAGTCGTCATGACAGCGATCAATAAACCTTCAACAACAAAGTTTTTCAAGTAGGCTGTAGCGAAGTTGTTCTGGGCAGAAGCAATCCAAGGAAATAACGTGACCGACAAGCTATTCCAATACTTATTCTAAAAAGTAGCTTGCTCGTGGATGTGGGTTATGGTGAGCACATATAGCGGCATGAGGCGAACTTAGAAGCCTGTTGCGCAGAGTACGTTCAACCAATAGTATTGTCCAGTCACGAAGATAACGAAGCGGCTCGTGCTCGTGATGACGATTGTCTTACGAAACGTGCCGACACTTTATGCCTTACTGACTGATGAGACGAAAATTGCCGCCAAACCTGAGGGGTAATAAGACTTGTTTGTTACTGTGTCTGATCACAGGAACATCGCCATGGCGGAGCTCCACGAGGTGCTGTTCGCTGCCTCGAAGGACGCGTTTTGCTGAATTAATGTGAACGTGGACGACAAGCTATCGTTCGCTTGCTAAGCTGATGTAGCTTGATACACTGAAAAGCGACGGTGGCGATGATTAACGCAGAGCTCATGCCTCGTCCGGCATAAGCTCTCTTGAACGCAACGGCGGGTAGGCTTTCGTAGCATCGGAGTGTTTTCATAAAGTCTTTGTTGGTTCAGGTAGGCTCGGTGCTGAAACACGAGTCGCACTACGACAACATTTTGGCAGACCTTTCCCCAGCTGTTGGATCTAAATGGACGTAACTATTATTGTTAAAGTTTATTCTTAAAACCTTATGCTGGCGGACTGGTCACGGTAACAATTGTTGCATCACCAAAGATTAAGGTAAGTATCACTCGTAAGAAAGATGACACCCAGCGTATTTTCACTAATTATAAACGTGCTTTCTAGTACAATGAGCAATAAGAGTTTTTTCAGAATGCTGCAACCTTCGTTCTGCAATTATTGAACAGCTGAAAATACATACGCATTAAGTACATCATCTGGGTGAAAGCGCAGTGTGACGCAGCTTCTAGCGTTTTTTCACTTATGAAGGGCACTAATGCGTTTGATAGAAACTGTGGTACAAACCAGTTTGGGTATACAGTTGATTAAATGAACTACACTATCGACCGAATACCATCGCTTTTATTTATTTCTTGTATGCAATTTTTCCGCTTAAATGTGGACTTCACATGTTGTCATAGGTAATAACTTTTGAGGCTAAAATTCCAAACAAATATTTTTTCCGTCGATATAATGCGAACTTAAAAATATATGTACTCCAGTTCACTAGGTACATCAGCCCAGAATTTTCTTTTTTCTGCACAATCGTTTGTAGAAGTTGAACGTTTTTGCTGCAAGTCTATACTGCGATGATGACAGTTCTTGTTTAGTTTTACATAGGATCAGCTTCATGGCGAGATTTTTTAAAAAATCTTCAAGATGACTATCTCAGTGTACAGCTCATGAAATCTCGGCGCAGTGTTCTAAAAGTGTCGTTTTTAAATCCAGATCGCGAAACGTTTTTTGCTGAACTTTCGCTAGCTTTCCCGCTTAAAATCGAATTGCACAAACTCAAGTTCCTCCAAGGTTGCACAGTGTTTCTATACAGTGAGGCAGCCAACATTTTGCTGAGGGGGCTGAACTGTAAAAACAAACGTGATGACAATTCGTGTCTTTCTACCCAACGCGTTTCACGAATAGATGTCAGTGTTCCCGTTTGGACGAACGTGTAATAGTTGAGCAGACCGCGAAACAAAAAAAGAAATGCTTGCAACAATATCCATTGAATTTCGAATCGACGGTAGTTTGCGGTGAGCCAGAGACCACTACAGATTGAAGCACGTGACTGCAGCAGCGCGTATCTGTTGCTGAGGGGTGCAGCACCCGTTCATATTGCTAGCTCCATCGTATCCTTCCTGAAAGAAAAACTTGACGTCAAGTCCAAGTTGCGGCAAATTTGTTAATGCGCAACCCACTAGTGCTTCCGCAGTGGAGGAGGTAAATAGCACGAAACAGATATTTTTATGAGTCTCGTTGCTTTTGACCGAACAGAGACATATGCTGAGCTGCTGAACGTGACCATCAATTATATCAGATGTCTCGTCTGCCAATACAGAGAGTACTTCACGTTTGCCACATCATCTACAATTTGATTTTGAGTTTTACTTCGCAAACAAGCTGATTATCTTGTTTTGCGTTTGCCAGCTGGTGTACGAAGCACTACGTGAAGCATTCTTTAACAAGTCAATCAATTGTAGCTTCATCAGCAGCATCTTAGTGCAGTTGTAAAAATCACGGCATGGTGATCGGTTTCATCAGTGCGAAGCGACCGCAATTTCTGACCACATAGAAGTACCTCCAGACGATGGCACAACTCGACAAACTTGAGTACGTGTCTCAGTCGAATTTTGTTTTGGTCTGTGGCATTTTTCTCTACTTTCGCAAAGCAACTTGTGGTCGCTGATTTTCAAAAAATGCAGTCAGTTTTTCTCTATCAGGTCTAGTTTTCCTGCTGTGATTTGCCCACTGGAGAAAAATTACAATGTCTTTTCAATTTAATATTGCAGAAGCACAAATCACAAATGTGTATTTTTGTGTGTGAGCAGTCAGTAAGTCAACTACGTCTTTTAAAATCGCCAAATCTCAGCCAGAATTGTTGACTTGGATGACAACAGCTATTATGGCGGCCGCCCACCCGCCTTGATATCGTACTTTCATTTTACTGATATCCTGATGGGATCCTGTTTTGCCCATTACACGGGTCACTAACATTTAGGGGGAAGAAGCAGTGATTCGGATAGTAGTATAAGAAATGAAGCTTGATGCTCATGGTAGCACCAACATCTCGAAAACCGCTCAGTACATTTGCTAAAATATTTTTGTAGTTGGACTCTGTCTATTTCCCATGAAACTTTCAACAAGCAAGAAAGGCACTCCAGGCAGAATTCTTTTTCATTCATGGATGTTGGATAACTATAGTCATTATTAATTTTCTGATCTGAAGGCCGTCAAAAATACCAGCTCTTCATTTTTATCCTTTTGATCCTGGAGATTTGTTGTAAATATATCTGAAGCAGTCAGCATCCTTATCAAATGCTTTTANAAGTTGCTTCATGATACCAAGCTTGATATGAAGGGAAGATAAAACAATTTTTCGCCTTTCCACAAGAGGTGAGCTTGAATGTTTTTCACACCGAGTGCCATTTCTTCTCTCGCAGGCCAATCCTTTTATCCAATTTTGGTATCTAGCTCTTCTATAACATAGACATAGAAAGCATGGAAACTTTGTATAGCCACCTTGCAACCCAAGCAGAAAAAACATCCAACCACTTTGAAATCAACACAGTTGATCCATTTTTGTTCATAGTGTATTTTTCGTTGATGGTTGGTGAGTGCCCAAGAGCAATAGATCCAAAAGTGTTGCTATTATGCAGAAGAACACATTTCAAATTACTTCGTTTCGAGTTATCAGTAAAAAGCCTCAATGTTAGGATCACATTCAACGACACCAAGCCTCTTCAGAATGCCTTCAACATTGTGGCAGAACACAATCTCATTTTCTTGGTTAAAATATGGCATGAATTGAGCATGATGTTTCAGGTAAAAGGTGATGAATGTACCTAGTTGAAGCAAGCAGCTCATAAGACTCTTTAAAAAGATTCAGATCTATTGCCAAATCATTAAGTTCTCCAGCACAACTTGAAATTTGTGTTGTCATTGTCATAGGGAATAATAAGTTAGTCATAAGGACCATTGCAAGCCACCAAAAGTTTTGAAAGTTGATCTGTCAGAGTAAAATGAGTGATTTCTGCCAGCAGAACCCAAATTTACTCTAAATCGACTCTAAAATCTAGGGTACCAAAATTGTGTTGGTCAGTGAATCTTCTCTGTGTAATTTTTTGTGCAGTGGTTTTACCAATAGACCTTAGCGCTGCAACTGACAAAATCAAGTGCGAACGTAACGAACCATTTGCAAAATGTCCCCTTCATGGACCTCGCTGTAGACTAACAATTTGACCTCCTCAAGCCATCGCATTTTCGGTCGCCTTCAAGCAGAGAACGTCCCACAAAATTCCCGATGCCATTACTCTTGCATGCATGCCTAGGAAAGTTACTGAAAGATTGTCGCTACCAGTTGCGCCAAATGCTCGTTGCTGTTTTTCTACCAGTGGACAAGTAATGCTCTGATAATGGTGAATGAAAGCTTTTCGAGGCTACTCATCCTGATCTGTTCCATCCGAGGAGGAAGACGTTATTAATTTCATCACAAACTTGTCCATCTTCACTCATCACCATTCGCAGACTGACGTACGACAACTCATTATCAGAATATGAAAATGGTTACTCCAGTGGCAGGCGGTCATTCACACTTCGCATTGAATATCTTCAGCATGAGCACGTTGCGAGACCCCAAGTTTTGTGACGTTTCAACTGCAAGACAGAGGGCACGCGAGCTCCAGTTTGTTGCAATGCCTGTAGGGCACGGTACACCGAGCTGTTGCTGTGGATGCTGGTAGGACAACGGAGGACAAAGAAAGTTTATTGGATATTTCGCAAACCTTAAATTCATGACTGCCTGGTTAGACAACAAATGTATTCCTGCGCCAGCTAATACTGTCATCAAACTTTGTGCAATGCACCTGATACCGAACTAAAAACGTTGGTGAAAAGTTACCGAGTAGATATCGGATAAGTTGCAAAAAGAGGGTCTTCAGACCTTAAAGCCCACCTGGCAGTGTCTTTGCTTCTGCAGAGAAACCATCACTTGTGCTTGTCTGAAAAAATCTGCTGAACATTGTTTCGGATAGGAACGTAGGCCTACTACGAGAACTGTAATTATTGGCAAATTCATCACAGCAAGCGCATAATGTATCGTTGGTGTTAAGTATCATTGCAATTTAGTTGTAATTAATCTCGCGTTTTGTCTTTTCATCGTTGATGTGGAGCCTGCTTCCAATGCTCCGCTACTAAAAGCTGTTGATGCACGATTGAGTGAAAGCAAGTATAACCTTGCAGGTGGAAGTTTCCAGCTCCGCTTTGAACCAAAATAATTGTGAGTATGAATATGACAATTTGTTGGAAACATATGCTTCGTTGAAGTGTCTTTGCGTGTGCTTTCTGTGCAAACGCCTAAGCACAAACAGCAGTGCTGACATTTCTTTGGACTGCATGTAGTACTAAATAAAGTGACCTTTAGGTTGTAAGCTTTCAAACATGTCGCTTAACATAAGCGTGGGTGATTTTGTTGCGTTCATGTTCTTATTCTAAATCATGTGCTAATCTTGCAGGCCTGGTCAATGAGTCACGATCGTTGTAGGTTCGTTGTTCCTTGCGACTAACCATAGCAACGATTTAATTGTCTGGAATCATTCATTCCTACGACATTTAAAATGCCTTTCAGAAAACGCAGAAGTAATGTTAATCACGTTTGGCAAGCCACAGGTAAGGATTCCGCTGTCTCAACAATAGCAAGCGGCCTTGCTTTACGACTTTCGTGGTAGACTGAAGCGCCCGCATAACAGGACTCGCTGAGTCGAACACTGTACTTAAACAAATGCATACACAAGATTGTGTCAATGTTATTTGGGTGATAGCGAAGCCTGTGCACCGCAGCCGATGCTTCAAGGCGGACCTTGTGTCGGGGATTTTAAGAAATAGATAAATAAAATTTTAGTGGAAGCTTTCATTCAACGTTGGGCGCACTGTTGCATTCCTTGAGTAGCCGGCTATGCTATTTAAAACAGTTAATGACTAATCATTCTCTGGTCATGTTCAACTGCACTGCATGCCTTGCAAATGAGTCAGATTATGGAACTTTCGATGACTTGGAACTTGAGTGCGTGCATTACTTCAAAGAAATCGTCAACCACTACATTAAACTCAAATGCCTACCCACTGAAATGACTATTTTTAAATTCCATCAGTGCAAACCGATGCAATTTTGAGCAGGTTATATGTTGCAGTATTTTCCAAGCCCGTCTTAGATTGTGAGTCAGTGAAGTATGTGTGGCGGTGGACAGCATGGTAGTTCTGCAAACTTGCAGTGATCTTCAGCGTTAACCTCTGCTGTAGTAGGGTTACTTGAGACAAGAGGGGTGTACATCTTCAGATTCCCGGTGTGGGAACACCTTACGTTGTTTTGTTTTGTTACATATGGCACCAGATTGAGTAGTATCGTCGTGAATATTGCATGGCATTACGCTGCATCAATCATTCATCTTCACCAGTTCGATCAAGTGCTTTGATTTTTATACTGGACTGCAGGCACAGCACAGACGTCACTCCACGCAGCGCCGCAAGTTCGCTCGTTGCCATAACGTGACATATTCTTGTGACAAAATGGCGGGGGCAATTAATTCGGCCGATTCGTCAGCATCAGAATACCGAAGCCACAAACCGCGTAGTTGCCAATGAAGCGGAAAAATCTCGAAAAGATCTGCGATGGGAAGGTGCAGCAGGTCTGTTGCGAGGCATTTTACTTATTTCCAAACCAGGACGCGGACACGCGTTTAGGGAGAGCAGCGTTTTTCGAGAGCTACGAAACATGTGGAGTGGCCACTTCGCACGGGCGACGGTTTCACGGCTTCGACACGGTATACCAAGATCGTTGCTTTGGTGGTTAGTTGTGACTATTGCCTCCACAACACTCAACAAGTAGTAGAAAGCGAATAGGCTGGACCTAGATGTGAACTCGTTCGGCAGTGCAAGAGAATGTTGCTTTGAGGATAACTTCATCACATTTCAGGTAATTTTGATGCGAGAGACGCTGTAAATTCATTCTGCTCAACTTGCAGAACAGCCTTGCACAAACGCGCGTGACAAAGCTGTTGAAAGCAAGTTAAGAGCTGTTTATTTGCTAATCAGAGAAGTGGAGCCATTTTCTACCTAAATCTCTTTCTCTTACAATTGCTGCATGTTGTTTTGCTGTGACCAAAGCGATTTACGACCGTTAACTGAAGCGGGCGTTTAGCTTCAGTGGATAAACTGAGCTTTTTCGAAATGACTTTGTGATCGATTTAAAAGTAGCCGCTGAGGCATGAACTGAATCACGAAGAAAAGACTCTGCGACAGGTCCTAGGTGCATCGGGTCTGGCAGGTTGGCTTTTTTGCTTCGTGTGACCGGAGGCAGTAACGACCGAGCAAGAAGCACATTGTGATGAAAATGGCGGGATCCACTTAATTTCATCGCGCTCTGCAATTAGTTGTGCTGCTAAGCACTTTTGAAAAGTCGTTCGACTCAATGTAAGCTTACAGCTGTTCGCTGGTCTCTGTATCACGGGCCTTGCGGTTTACGTAGCTGAAGTTGTTACGGGCACCAGAGTTTTTTTCGTGGCTGATGAAATGGACAATATCTTATTTGAGACATTTGTTTGGCGAAATAACAGTCACAGAAGCAACGAGTTGGTGATTTGTTCTTTGTCAAGCCTGAATCACCCACTGTGTGACGTCCTATTGAGGCCTCTTTTTTAACCAGCGAGGGCTTTGTGACGCACAATAACCGCTCAATAAGCGTTGTCGGGCCGTGTCGGGGCAGGCACAGAGCGTTGGTGTGCTGAGGCAGCCATAAAGGCTGCGCCTGGTAACAGACAATGGCGTTCATCGACAGAGCTTACTTCTCCAATATTTGCTGAGCAAGTGAGCGCATTGCTCTCTTGGCCAAGCTTGGCGCGGCGCAAATATTGGGCAAACACCGGCCCTGACGTTAAACATTTAACTATCAGGCGTGCCTGTTGGGTCGTTCGGGTAAAATAGGCGTCGAAATCGACAAACAAGCCATTTCGACTTGCAACGTCCGAGCGTCTGTAACACGACACGCGGTGCGAGGCGCGTTGCCGCGGTATTTTTCTTCAGTTGGGCAGAGACCAATCTTTCTTCTGACGACAGCAAATGGAGCGGAAATGAAACACGTGAGTAAACTGAAATTTTTGGAGTTGATTTCTACTTACTAGTGAAAGCGCTGAAAGCGCTATTTCGAAGTATTTCCTGGGTATTTTCGGAGAGCCTTAAGGCAAACTACAGATATTTTATTATTTTCAGTTAGACCAACGATTGCTGTTTAACTGGAGTCTTCAGTCAATTATCTGTCACTGTTCGTCCCAGGGCAGGCACCGTAGTTGACTCTCAATTGCGGCCTGACTCTAAAAAGCGCCTGATGCAGACTAGAAAGAAAGTGAATATTGTGAGAACTTGTGCGAGAGCGCACTGTATGCAAGCAGGAGTTTTGACTGTTTGAGTTAGGAAAAGCTATATCTCTACGTTCTCTTCGGTTGAAGGTGTTTCTGTTTTTCTTCAGAAACCAGCATGCTAAGCAGTCCTTTCCCATTCGCTCGTCCTTGGTATCATTGCGTTAAACATTAAACGATAGTTGCCAGGATGGGGCGCTCGCATCGGCGCTGTGGTCAGGCTGAGCAAACTGAGGCGTTGCGCAACAATGCCCCTCTCGCGTCACTCGCTAATAAAGCTGAGGCAAAAATCTTTCTCGAAGTTCCGTACAAGCTTTATTTCTTGAAGGCGATACAAACGATCGGCTACAAAGTCATCAAATTGCTTTTTATGATGTATTTCTAAGAATGGCGGAAATCATTGATTGTAAGTAAGAATTTCGAAAAAATTTTTCACTTTTCTCTCTTTTGTTCCTTTTCAATGTTTTTTAGTTATAGTAGCTACAACTGGACAAACTGAAGATAAGCAAATTCATGCATGGCGAAGTTAACAGTAAGGTTGCAAAGTCATGGTCACCCAGGGCTTATCAGCAGCCACTTGTCTTCATCACCAGCACCTGCTAACGTCTCGTCGTTTCTTGATTATAATTTGCGCAATTGCCATCTCATGCTTCTGTGAAAGGTGCAAGATTGCTGTGGGTTCTAAACAACATTACCAGCCGACAACGAGCATTTTTAGTTATCCGTCAAAGTTGTGTTATCAAGATATCCAAACTTGCGCAAAGCATGTTGATGCACTCAGGCATGACGCTTTGTGCCATTTACGAAAAAAGAATGGTGAGTCAACTTCACAATAATCGGCTTAGTGCTATTACAGCAAAACTTGTACAGTTTGCTCGCTTTTCTGTATTTCTGAGCATTACATCGGTTTTAACAGTGAAGAATTTCCCTTTATTAATTTTCTAGCTCATATTGTCCACACCGCCAGTAATCCTCTTTTCTTGTCAATTCAAGTGATTCTCATGAAGCTGTGCAGGAAATTTGCTGTTTAGTTTGTTTTCGGTGTGTGACGAAATATGTAATTTTTTGCTCGACGACTGATAAGAAACTGGACAAGAGTAATGATTATGTGGGGCAAGTAATTGTGGTGGAGTACTGAGGTGTTGCTGGTCACAGCTAGTCCAAAATAATTGGTTCAAGATTCACGCATGGCCCGTTGAAAGCCGCTTTCCTAGTTTTGCTTTACACGTGTCGGTCTAAGTTAAGTCCTGTGCCAAAAAGTAGTTAAAATTTCCGGTAACCTTACCCGCTGCAGAGGCAAAAGACCAAGATTACCGACTGGAGTCGAATCAACCCAAGGAAGTTTTAAATCGACTTTGATGCAAGTTTAAAACTGGTTTGAGTCGACTGACAGGAGCAAGATGATCCGTCAGTGCTTAGTGGCCTGGCCTAACTTCAACTTATACCTGGATAAAGAACAGTTTACGAGTTTGTTTTTTTGCACTCCTTGTTTTTAGTTGCTTCTACTTGACTGAACCCTCTCTTCGTGGCATAACTTAGGCGTGACAATTACCTTTCAAACATGAGTGTGGGGAACTTGTTGCATGGGTAGCTTATTTTGCGCAGCTTCAGGAAATCAGCTTAGAAGAAATATTCCGGGAAATGGTTTGGAAGCAATATCAAAACAGTGGAACTGCGCATCAACGACGCAGGGTGGATAGGTATTGGTTTAAACGTTTCATTTTAAACATGCCGTTCATGCAGTACTAGCAATTCAGCACAGTGCAAATTAAACTGGCTGTGTTTTCTCCAGAAAAAGACAGTCTAATAAAACACTTAAGGTTTGTATTTACAGCACATCCAGTGACTACATTCGGAAGAAACGGGCGTTTTTTGAGGAACGTGATTTGTTTAAAAGAACAAAGTGCATGTGACGTCAGTGAAACAGTGTCTTTGCCAGTTATTTGTTCATATTTTTTTTCTCTTTGACGCTTCTGCTAGGCCTACCAACCAGCTGGCTTTCCGTCCATTTTATGGGCTTCATCCAGGAGCATCTTTGCAATTTTGCCATTCTTAGTTTGAGCTAAAGTTAATTTTTTGTTACGACTCCACATTTCAATGCAGTGCGTGTTTGAGTTTAAACGTTGAACCTTCTGCATGTAGCAAGGTTACACTCAAAAGACGTCTTGCGGCAACTTGGTCTGGTTAGCGGACGCATCTCATTACATTGCAGAGTACCGCGTTATTCCAAACGTTATATGACAAAGAAAGATCTGATGACAATGTTTTCAGTTGATTTTATGACAATACGTGTAGTTGTTAAGTTTTTTGCTGATCCCGTGAAGACGCAAACTTGTACGGTACTTCGTGATTTTCATCTTCATCTATTTTTGACAGAGTTTTTCATAGTTTTAGTGTGTTTTAGCATAGTTTTAGGACCAATATAGAAGCTCTTTTGTGTTTTGCAGCAGACCAACAGCGTCTCCATATCTCAAAATCGTTTTTGGACAAGCAAATCGTATTTCGAGCACATTGTCATCTCAGCACTCAGAACCCTGCGCACCGGCAAGGTCAGGTCAGGAGATTCGCCAGAGGGCTAATCTTCCCGCCCGTCCCGCATCAGTGACTATGCGAGGGGAGCCACGTTTCTAGTTGCGCCCGTTTAAGTTCACTCGCTGTTGCGAGGCAACCGTCAGCAACTTTTTCCGTCACAATGGTTCACGCATCGAAAGAGATGACGTTCGGTACGGGCGCTCGCGTGGAATGGGTACGCAAAGGAGAAAAGTCTCCACGGGCAATGAGTGTTCTCGGAGTTTCGGCAGCAGCACGTGTTCAGCGATAGACCGTCACGGGCTAGCAGCAGTAAAAGCTTTTCACTCACGTCATTGGTGTTTGGCGTGCTCATTGTGCGTGGCGTTAGATTCACTCGTCTCGTAGAGTCGCGTATGTATGGTGCAGTAGAGTGGTAGGAGTGCTGACTAGTTTAGCTAGGGCAGTTTTTTGCCGTTTCAGTTTCTTCAAGACAAAGCTTCACCACCTTGCAGCCGGTTGTATGGCAAGATGTTGGCATAGCTATATCTTGAAAGGAATAGTGTGCCAACGTCGTGCCTTGTTACCTGCCCGAGTTCACAACGAAGCTGAGGGTTTCCAAGTTAATACGGCACTTAGTGCCCAGGTCCGCAGGTCTGCACAATACATTTGCGCCTAAATGGAGGTTGTTTTGCTAATGAGCGCGTTCTGGTTAACTGTCTTATTAAAAGCGGAGAGTGCGGATGACTGCCGGCTTCAAGTAAATCCTGCCTCTGGCAAATTCGTAAAGCATTCGGCTCTAAGTTTCAGTTCAACACTGGAGATCTTCATACACGCGGGGAATTCTCTAGCGCAGTTGACGAATCGCGTTTAACCGATGGCAAGTGCGACTGCGTGGCTGATGACAAACCTTAAACTGCACAGGGTTAGCTGGTTAAAAATCAGATAACGCGAATATCCTGGACTGAACTTACGTAACTTTCGACAGGGACCGACGGCGACAAGCGCTGTCTGTCGAGCGGATGACGAGCTCCGAAGATAGCCTGTACGATGTCGAGACCGTCACCAATCGAAAGCGCAACGTGGTGCGCAGTAAAAACGCACTAGTTTGACGCGTTCAAGCTTTTTTGTACTGCCACGTTATGTCAGCAAGATTCAGGAGAATCGACAGAGGACAGTTCAATGACGAACGAAATATCAAAACTGGCCAGATTTTTAAGAGTAAAGTGCTTGAGTGCCGGCAAATCTCTGACCTCTGCCGACGAGCAGACTGAAAATTAGGTTACGCTGCTCTCTTGTCTGTCGAACAATAATATAAGTGAAAACTGAAAACGGCCCAAAGTATCGAAGTCGTTGTTTGGACAGTGCAGCATCATGCCAACCTCTTGAACTTGCAAGAGTTGGTTTACCTTTTTGATCCCAAGAGTTGACCCAGTCAATGACAAACGCTCAAACAACCTCGCGCCCATTGTTCCACGCGTCCGATTTTTGCACAATGAAGCCTAATTGCGCATCGCTTATCGCCTTCCCTTTCACAAATGTGTAAATTTGCGAACCGCTGGTGAATACGAGCGGCCAGCAGCCTTCAAAAGGAGCGGAGCGCTAAAATTCGACGCGCGGTCGCGATGAAAAGCCTTGCCAAGGGCGCACCTTTATTTGGGACGCTCGCTCGTGGCGTTTTGACGGCAAGTACTAATGTTTGTTTAATTCCCTTGCCAGTCGGATATCAACTTGAGCGCACTCGGGCACTTCCGCCTCTGGGTTTCTTGTTTAGTGAAAAAATATAGTCGCATTTTTGACCAACTCATCTCCTCTGATTTTTTAGCACGAAAAAATCGTGGTCTCGAAGACTTATTTCTTCAGAAGTGGCTTGACCAGAAAGTAAGAAAATGCCGAAATTCCGTGAAAGAGTGCCTGGCATTATCACAGCGTGTGGCCTTTCAAATTTCAATCTTTAGGATTTTCTCATCTCCTGCTGATGTGTCACTACTCTATGTCTTCCGCGAAGTGAGTTAAAGTTTGTTTTTGCACGTATTTTGGCTATTGTGTGTAAAACAACAGTTACGTTATCTTTCACAAGGCTGTCATTGCAAATCAACGAAAAACTGTTCTGACCGCATGGGGAGCAAAAGGTCCTCAGCTAGTGCGTAGTTTGTGGACGACTGCGACGTGCATAAATAGGCTACAAACCCTGACACAGTAAGTTTTATCAAGCGGGTGAGGAAGAAATGTTTATTACCTTTTTGGATGCACTGGGTGACAGCGACTGTCGTAAGATGGGCAACCAATTTTTTGACCTAAAAACTTAAAATTTTGACTTATCAATTTTCTACGTTTTCAATTGAAACGCCGAATGCAAAGCATATTCATACACAGTGTTAGAAAAAAAACGATGTTTGTTCTGTTGAAATGAAACAAAAAGTAGCTTATCTGCAAATTCTGGTATAGGATGTTTTAAAAAATGTCTGGCTACTTTCAGTTTCATGAAACGAACCGCTTTGATGCTTTGCGCTGTGGCGATGTGCTTCCACCATAAAAACTTTTGTCACTTAACTAAGCAGTCACAGAATTTGTGAAATAATTCACCCTTAGGGTTGAGGTAAACTCAGAAGCATATTCATGCCGTATACTTCGAACTTTTGAAGAACTTGGTTGTTTAACCTTAGGCATGATACGTTAATACCTACAGTAGAGTCAAATCTGCGAATATCATAAAGTTAAAACAATGTACATGCATAATGGATTGAGCATTTGCCAAAACAAGTACTGTAAGACCACGTTATTTGCACTGCCCTGCCTAGTCGACTTAAATATTCAATCGTCCAGTAGGGGGCTAAACAACATTATTACACCACCAGAAGTCGCAACAAACTCGTTAGTACTTCCGAATTGCAATTAAACTTGCAAAAACATATCAAAATCTGTTGTAACTTTAATAAAATATCGATAACGAGAAAAAAACTCTGCTGCAAGAAAAGTTTGACCTAACGATGAATTTTGACTTTTTGTGATTTTGGAGTGGCTCGTGGTATCAGCGTGAAATTTGGTTTGTGGACGTTTCAGAAACTTCTAAAAAGGCAGAAAAAAATTGACTTTTGGTTGCCCTAGCCATAACGCGTAGAATATTTGGCGAGTTTTACTGATTAATAACAAACATTCACTAGTGATTTCGAGCGCTTTCTGTCTGGCGGTTCTCTTCAGTTACGATAAACTGTTCATGTTTCGTGTTAACTGTGATCTGTTTGTGAATTAAAATTCACCGATGAACAATCTTATTGTATTTGCGGACTATACTTTTATTGTCCCCAAGAACTTTTGTGGGCGACATTTTTTCTTATTGCGCCCTCGGGCTTAGAATGTTTAGCTAATGATTGCATCGACATTTTTCTGGTGAATTCAACGTAAAATAACTTTTATCCCGAAAAATTCACTC
>JGI24159J19872_10000825_pt1 | contig 30915 bp, 23 predicted proteins | sample Ectturendosymbi4_FD_19872 | JGI IMG/M metagenome (IMG submission 19872)
GATATAAAATTTATCATCATAACCCCCTCGGAAAGTATTTTAATTTATAGTTGAATTATCACTAATTTTCAAAAACATGCTGGTTTCAAACAATTCGTATGAGCTTGCTACAACATATTTGCAAATTTTTTGCTTTGTATGTTCTGTTCAGAACTTGTTCTTTCATTTGCTTGCGTTTATTTTGTCGTAACAGGTCATTTTATCCCTGTTTGAGATCTTTCAATTTTACGCTCGAACCTCGCATCCACTGAAAAAAGTACGGCACTTTACGTAGGTTCTATGGACTGCGTGTCTGGTTCAAACATTAAAATAGAAAAAATGAAAAAAATTCAGTCTATGACCAAAAATTTACCAAAACAAACTTAGGTATCACATATTTTTCGAGGATGGCTTATGCCAGTGGTGGCAAACCTATAGCACCCGTTCCAGAGGTGGTACTCATAGCCCTCTCTATGGGCATGCACACCATCGCTCCAGTACAGAGTTTGTTACCAGAAAGGTAGAGGGATGCGGGGCCAGGTTGCTCCCAAGGTCGGGACAGCCACAGCCACCTGAAATTAAACCGCTAAGCTGTGGAGAACTAGTTAATGTATCAGTGCTCAATCACAAATCAGGAATAGCCACTTACCCAGCATGTAACTTCAGATATTATCCCCTTTGGAGTTTGGTAACACTACCGCTAGACGCTATTTTTGGTAATACTATTTTAGTTTTGGACGGGAAATTACTATGGACCTTCTTTGTTTCTATGAACGTAGAGTAAAGCCAGAACACTAGCAAGCTATTATACCAAATGTTTAGCTTTACTCCTAAAGCATTTTCAATGGTAAAGCCTACTATGCTAAGCTAAACTGTGGAAGAGGCAANCAAGGACAGTTTCTCATTATTACATCACATATCCAATACTTATTATTAAACAAAGATGAAGTTTATGGACAGTAGCAATAGCATTGGAGGAATAGTAAAATTAGAGTTCTTTGTTGCTGATTAGGGAAACTTGAAGTTGACACATAAGAATTTATCTTTTTAGATTTGCTGATTAAACAAAACTATCTTTAAATTCATGTGGTGATTACCTTACGCGTACAATCTCGAGTTTGCTACCGACTGTCCAACATGCACAGAGTCGAGTGAGCACAATTTTCCAGCATGTACAGTAATTAACCTGCAGAACTCCTTGTCACAGGATGCGGTGATGGCATCTAGCCTAGATGCCTTTAAAAGGGAGATTGGACAAATTTTTGAGAATCACTGCAGTAGATTGTTGATTGAGAGAATATCTATTTTTCAGTGTTAGCTATTATTGCATAAGAATAGCTTTAAACTGGGTGCTTCATTTTTTTAAAATTATATGTTTTTTTGTAGACTCCAAGTTTTAAACACCAAAAAATGAACTTAGCAAAAAAAGATACTTGAAGATCATACCAAGAGGCTTGGACAGACTTATTTGGAGTGGTTGTACACAAAATGGGAAAGCATTAGGTCTATTGTATGTGCTGAAAATGTTGGAGCTTTGTTATTGTGCATTTGTTTTAAGACAGAGAAGATGTTAATTAATACGTTGTTTTTTCTAACCCAAACCTCAGTTGGCCCATTTGGGTTAAATTGCCGTGTTGGCACTTAGTAATACAATTAGTGAGTTTAGGGTTGCCGTTTGGGTACTTGGTCTGCGCAAGGTTCGCCATCACTGGCCAATGTTTTTTTGGCAAAAACAAACTACATTTATTTGTGCGTGTTATAGTTTTTGGTAAGGTAGTGTCTATTTTATTTCCAAGATATTGGCAGCAACAGATTGGCTGGAGCTATTGTGCCACCAGTCGAACATTTGGGCTCATGGCATGAAAAGGTTGTTTTTTCATGTGATCAGCGTGCTGCTCGTAGCGTAGTGGTTATGCTTCATGTCTGGTATGCCATTGTCTTTTGGTTTGACTCTTACCATGACGACTTACCTTTTGTTTTTTTTTCTTTTTTCAAAACTTTCCAGTGTACGCATAGGTGTTAGGTTTAGGGTTAGGTTATCGTTAGGGTTAAGATTAGCGTTGGGGTTATGGTTTAGGGCAGTGGTTCTCAAACTGGGAGAAAATTACCCCTCGGGGATAATATGCGATTCTTCGAGGGGTAACACAGAACCAAACCACATTGTTGTTCTGCATTATGAGCAATCACTGCAAAAGAAATTTTCAACATGAAATGCGAAAATATTTCATTGGTGGGTAATAAGACATAATCACTGGCTTGATTTGGGTAACGGTTCGAACAAGTTTGGGAACCACTAGGTTAGGTTTAAGGTTAGGGTTAGCGTTAAGTTAGGTTTAGGGTTTATCTTGTATGTTTACTTCATTTCTGCCAAGCCTGTTGCCGTTGCTATCTTGGCGGCAAAATAGACACTGCCTTTTGGTAATTATGCTGCAATGTTCCTATTTATTTTGTTTTGCATCTATGTTATTATATTTGATGGTGCATACTTTGATTCAAAATTTGAACTTTACTGTATGGTTTGATTTAGACCAGTGGTTCTTTGCTAGGGAGCATCAATAAATTTTCAGGGGGTGCAAGGCTTTACGCGCTGCACATCGTATAAAGTTTTATCAATAAATACATTGGCTTTTAAAACTTATTTAAAGTCTTGGGGGCTAGAAACAAAAGACAATCACTTAAGGGAGGTGAGGTAGAAAAAATGTTAAGAACCACTGGTTTAAACTATATTTTAGTGTGTTGTTGCTTTAATAAACTGCTTTATATTCACTGATGCTTTTAATATAATAGTTATTTGTAAGTAGGATAACCATAACTTTGGGTTATCTAATTTGGAACTTGTGCAATTTACTTTAATGAAACTTGGAAATAAGTGTTGTGTGGCGCTGAAACTTTATCTGTGATTAAAACAAGGTGTACAAACTTTTTGATGGCTTGTCACAGTTATTTCCTACTACAACTCTTGACTTATTTCTGGTTTATTGCAGCAAATCTGATTGTTGTGGGAATAGCAAATCACTGATTAGGTATGACCCCTAAAGCCTTGATTGTTTTTGTTATAAAATCTATACATACAGTCACCTTGTATGCGTCCATGCATATGTAATGGTTTGCATGTGTTCTTTGTAAAATAATGTTATTGAAAGAAGTTATTTTGTTTCTAACAAGGTTAGGCTAACTTTCTAAATAGCTCAGTCTAAGCATACTTCATAGCACAGTGGTTCTCAAACTTTAAAAAAAAAATTATGCAACATTCCCCTAGCAATTTTTTAAATGGCTCATGGTCCCTTTAAAAATCAACACAAATAAACATGAAACAACACGTTGNTTTTTTATTGTATCAATGTGACAGGTGCACTTGCTTCTGTGTTATCAGTTNGGCTATGTTTAGTTCCGTTTTGGACAACGCAACCCTCATATCGTGAATCGCATCCAACCGATTTTGAGCTGTTGGCTTGATGGAAAGTAGTGCCGAAAATGCAGATTCACACTCATATGTTGTTGGGAATGGAATTAGTACTTTCAAGGCCATCTTGTTGATTTTTTTGGAAGGTGCTTCGCGGTCCCCAGAAAATTGTCTCCCAGACTCCAAAAGGACCGCGGACCCCAGTTTAAGAACCATTGGCATAGCATGTCAAATATTTGTTGTGCAGTATATTAGAAAGCAACAGTTGAATGTGGTTGGAGTGTTAATGAGGTATACAGTAGTATCAGTATTTTGTGTATAGCCTAACTATTTTTTAATGTTTTCTAAGACCACAGCACTGCTATATGCTGGTATGAAACGTTTCTCAATACTTTTCCATGCTTGAGTTCAAACATCACTGAAGCTTGAACTGATATCAAGGATGATGCTATTGTTCGCTGGTGTTCACTGCTATAAGAAATGTCATTAAGTAATTCTTCGGACCAATGGGCACCTAGTGATACAGATGTTGCTTTAGCTTCTGTTAAGGAACAGGTATGTTTCATCTTTGCTTATTGTTCTTTCATTGGTATTTGTCTTGTGGCAGCCCTATGTAAAAAATTTGAAACCTTTTTATATATGTTTGAGCTGAGGAGTTTATGTATAACGTCTTGGCTGAACTTGCTGATTTATTTTCATTAATATATGTTTACTAAAGTCATGAGGTTCATCTTATGTTTGTCTGATGATTTGCTGTTGCAAAAACTTACAGGTTGCACTTTTTCATATGATATGGATTGAAATGAGTGTACCATGCCTTATTCTTTAGCAAGGTCTCTAAACTACGGCGCTCAGGCCAAATCCAGCCCACAAAGCCATTCCATCTGGCCTTTAGAGCCATTTCATATGGCTGCAAAGACCATTATTCGATAATGAAAAAATAATACATTTACGAGACATGCTGATTTGGTAGAATAAAACATATCCCAGTTTTTTAAGGTGTTTTAGAGACTTGATTTGGGTCCCTAGAATTGAAAATCAGGTCCCTAGAATCAGATAATTATCAAGGGAAATATCTGAACAGACACTGCAATCAATGTTATGAATGGTAATAACGGATGCGTTGAAACTTAGTTGGAAATTTTTCAGATCCCTACAGGTCCATACCAGGTACCTAACATTTTCCTTAAAAATAACTGTGATATCCTGAAACAATCATGTTATGTAAGATCTCCAGTCCTCGAACTGTTGTGTAGTAGCTTATGTTGCCTTCTGACAAGAAAGTTTATGACCCCTGGTTTACAGCAACAAGTGTAGGAGATTTTTTTGTTTTTAAAGCTTGTTCTGAAACGTGCTAATTATGCAGCTCAAAAATTGTCATCAATTCAGGTTAGTTCTACTTGAATAAGAGCTGATGATTCTTACCCAGTAGGAAAAATATATTATTCAGATGAAGTTCAGTGTCTGATTCTTGTAGGACTGGGTTCTAGTAACAAAAATGTATTGTTTAAATAGTAATTTAAAACAGATTACTTCAGTAATTCATTCAAATAAGAAATTGACATTTAGACTTAAACATTCAAGCACATAAATCATTGCAATTTTTAAATCACATAATGGCTAGTTCAAACAAAATTCGCACCTGTTGGCCATGATTCAATTTAAAGCAATGAGCTTCTCCAAATCGTACTCAGGATGACAATTAACAATTGTGATTCACAAAGCGCTCTGCACAGGCAAGAAATTTCTTCGTCTTAATGGATTATTTTATGTGTGATGATGCATGTCTTGTATAATATTGTGTTCACAACAACAGATGTGGTTGCTAAAATCATAACTTTTCTGAAAACAAATTATTTGAAATATCAAGTAATGCAAAGTTTGCTTTATCAAGTGATAAGTAAAGCTTTTCAAGTGAGCAATTAAGGAATGACCTACTTGAACCCAGCCCTAGATTCTTGACGTTGAAAAGTTTTTGTAAATGACAGCAATCCAGGTTGCTGTAGGTTTACTGTATAGACAAAAAGTTTACCACTTTGGAGATTATTATATCTCAGTGGTACTATATCTGCATTTCAGTTGATAGTTGACTAGTTGATTGGCACCTGTCAGTTCTCATTAGCACTTTTTCAGTGTCATGCTTATTTAAAGGGAAACATTTTAGACTTCAACTTGCGGCTATCAATGAAACTGTAATAGTAGATATTTCACCAAGAAAGAAAAACAAGACAAAAAGTAGTCATAACCAAAATTAAAAAGTTGAAAAGTGAATTTAAGTTTATGATTCACTCAAAACCTTGGACAAAGAAGTTTCCTAATGATTCTAAGCAGCTAAATATTTTGTGGAAGCTTTTCATTTTCTCATTTTTTTAATCATCCACTTTTATAAAAAATTGTGTTTGACTTGTGTCACTGAAGTCATAAGAAGCAAAATGTATCCTGTAAGTGTTAAATCCATATACGGATGCTTTTTTTAACATTATTTAGAAAAATAGACATGTAAATATTTTGTTAAATTTCAAGTTGATTTAACTTGTGTTTATCATTTAGGATGAGATGTGATATTTAGTGTCGATTTCTTTACTCTTGTAGCAGATGCCCATTAACATGAAAAATTAATCAAATATGCAACTTGTTTCTGATTTAATCAAAGTTCACCAAAACAACACTTACAAAGCAAATCTAGGAAATGCACCTTGCAATGGTTACAAGCATTTTTGCATTGGCCCCATGCAGAACCTGCTTCTGTGTCTATAGTGATTAATAGTTAGCTCAGAACAAGATTGCCTTGTCTTTGGTTGCCTGTGCTGTTGCTGTCAGTGCAAATGAAAGCTTTGTGTGTTGCTGCCATTGGCCTGCCACTAGTGCAGCATTCACTGCAAACGTTTTCAGAACTGAATGTTGTCACTAAGTTTGATATAAAGTATACTGGTGTACCTATTTCTGGTATGTTCCAGTAGTTTCTATTTATGTGTACAGCTATCCTACTAACAGCCATTGCTCTATTGCTTCATTTTATTAAATTGTTATTCTGACTTACATTAGTTAAATGTTTTTAGATCACCTCAATTGGCTGCCAATTGTTTAGATTCTATCAAATGCTACATTACATCGTTTACGTGTCACCTAGTTGCTTGGATTATCTTAGGGAACTCATGCTTTGTGGAATATTTGCAGGAAATCCAGTTTGAACGTTTGACTCGTGAGCTTGATGAAGTACATTTGACTGTGGCTGACCAGTTACACCAATGCCGAGTTCAACTATCTGAAAAAATGGTATCGGTTTCTAGGTGGGTGCTTTGTGCACTGTGCAGATCTTCATTTGTAGACATTGAATTGCTCCATCCTTTGTGTTATTAAGGTTGACATTAATATTTCGCTTAAGAATTCATAGATTGCATGTTACATACAGATACTTGGTGTGTGTAACCAATAACCATTTTGTGTTTTAGATTCTTTTCTTTGACAAGGGCATGGTATATTTAACAGAAACTTATGGACATTGCTTAATTTCAAGTCTTTATTAGAGGTTACTAGCTACTGCATTTTCATGTTTTTGTTACCTATAAAACCCTAAAAGACTTTAACCCTGCTAGAAAGGAAGTGCACAGTGGTTTTGCTCCCAATTTTTGCAACTTACTGAAATGCGCTGTTTTTAAGCTGGAAGTTGTGCTTCATAGTTTTGTTATTATTTATCAATTGCCTGTGATGTATATTGCAGTGAAGATCAGGTGGAAGTAAGTGATACTGAAAGCAGGAGAGATTCTCAATTTAACAGGAAGACAAACAGTGGTCTGATGATGTATTCATCTCACCAACTTAACTACAGTAAGTCAATTTTACTGTTGCTCAGTGATGGTTCTCTGAATTTGCTTGACATTGGTTGCAATGGTAAAGGTACACAAGGTTAAGTAGCCAACAGAAGTGGTTATGTCAAAATAGTTTCCAAAACCAGTTGAATGATGTGCCATGTAGCATTTCTCAATGTCTGGTAGCAACCATTGCATGTAATGTCAGTCACATGTTTACTTTGTATAAAAGCTCTGACAGAATGACCCCTGAAATTAGAGCTCGACCGATAAATTTTTTTAGGCTGATACCGATGTTTTTCAATTTTCAGTGCCGATATCCGATATTTTTGTATTACTCAAGCAGTATTTATTTTACCTCATGAGGCAAAATAACCACTCCTGGAGCTATTTTGCCTTCAGCCAAACATTTTCAAACTACAGCTGAAAGACATTACAGGGCATATTTTTCTTCAGGCCACATAAACAAAGAAAATAATTTCACAAGTTACAATTATTTTATGAGGCAAGATATACACTCCTGGAACTATTTTGCCACCAGTTAGACATGATTGGCTGAACTGGTCACATGACAAGTTTGGACAGCTTGACTGTCTCAGTTGACTATGACATCTGTAAATGGGTCAATCTGATAGACAAGTGATGTTATGCTTTCTGTGTTGGCAAGTTGTTAGCAGTTTCTTCCTTGCATTGTGTCAACTGCACCTAGTTTGTTCGCAGATAATCATCTGCTTACTGCACTAAAACCTACAAGCGAATGTTACATCATAGAACGTTTTGTTGGGACTGTTGCACAATGGTCTGTGTGCGTGAAGGCTCTGTGCACTAGGAACAGGACAGAGCATTTGTGTTAACCAATCAGGGTCACAGACGAAGTAGCAACTTGGGTTTCCGGACGCTCCATGCAGAGCAACAGCGCAACACTTTTATGAGCAAATATTGCCGATATACATCGGTGGAATTTTGCCGATATGATACATCAGCAACATCGTCATATCGGCCAATACATCGGTCAAGCTCTACCTGAAATCACAACTAAGTCCTTGTTTTCCAGGAAATGTAGGGAATACAAAAAAGGTTGATTTCAACAAATAAAACTTCACTTAGAAATTGCAAAGTTATTTAAATGCTACATGCTTTTAGGGCCTCCCAGTCAGGTTATAGGGGCAGCTAGTGTTATCCAGGTTGCTTGCTTCTTTTGAAGCTTCATATGAAAAACAATATATTTTTGTTAATTGTGCCCAAATGTATGTATGACTTGCCCCATAGAATATTGCTTCATTCTGATTGAATTGAATTTTTCAAAGTCATTGCGTATGTTCAACATCGCAATATGCTTCTAATCCTTGCTGTATTTTGATGTGACGATCATACTGACAGTGGTTGGCAATTTGTCATGTGTAGTATTCCTATTTTGTTATTATTTGACAAATATTGGTAGTGGTAGTTTTGTGTGAAGTGCAAGATCTACTGTTTCTGCTAAGCCGTAATGATTACTGGTGCAGAATACTTTGAAACTATGAATTTTTTATCTTAAAAACAGCAGCCTCGCTCAACACCAAAGGTGAAAGTGAAATCACGTTGAATATTTTGTGTTTTGTTCTTCAACAAAATGTAGTGAAGCACAAACATTGCATTACATAACGCTCAGTCAGTGCAACTACGCTGATGTGCATTTTCAACACTTGGGTCAGCTGCTAGTGGCATTATTTCTGGTGGCTGGTTGTCCAGGGATGATGGGCCACCACAGTAATGGCTGACACTGGCATACTGTGATCTTGTTGAAGTGTATACTCAACTGATCCTATTTTTCCTGTGTGTGACTTCTAAAATTGGCAACCATCTGTGTCTTGGGGGTCCAGTGGTATGAGCTTCTTTCATTGAATTTTCTGATGACGAGAATAATTTTTTCTGGAACGGGCAGTGATTGCAACAGTGGAATCCACAGAAAGGTACAGGCTTAGCTTTTTACAGGAGGTTGGCCACTTTCACCACACTGGAATAGCAAGACTAAAGCTGTATGCACACGGCATGCGTCCTGCGCATTTTTTGAGTGCATACGTCTGATTTCCTGACGTCACATCCTTTTCTGATGCGTCTGGTATGGTCTGCATTTGAGTAGAACCTTTTTCTGTATTGATGCATCAGACTCACTGCTCTGACTCACTTCTACTCGAACGCAGACCATACCAGACGCATCAGAAAAGGACATGACGTCATGAAATCAGACGCATGCGCCCAAAAAACACACAGGATGCATGCCGTGTGCATACAGCTTAAGCGTTCTCACAATAGGAGTGATGTCACAGTACTGTGTGTGTTAGGAAGAAATATAGAGTTCAAAGAAAAGCATTCAGCCTGTAGTTGCATAACTACTGAGTTGATTTATTTCATTGTGGTGACATGCCCTACTTTTGATCATTATGCTTTAGTTGACTCCTTGTGTGTGTGTCCCAGCAGTTTTTGCTACAAAGTCATCATCTGTTTTCTGATAGGACAAATAAATAAATTCCTACATAAAAGCTGATTAATGCTGGGTTTAACTGGAAATGGATATTGATGTCAAATTTTGGACAGAATCAGGATTGTACAATGTGCATATCTGCACAACACTGGTGTCATGCTGAACATGAAGTTCATAACTGTATTTTTTATTGTGCCGCATTTCTTCATTCAAAATATTTTTTTCTAGCTGCCATGTGAGAACAACCTAATTTGGCAAGACTTACATCAAATAGTGTGATCTGGATAAATCAATTTTGTGTTAATGATGGCCATCTTGTACAAGGTTCTACCCTGACAATTTTGATTAATAGTCTGTCTTGAAACGGCTGTGTTATCAAGTTTGGGGTATCTTGTAGAAAGTTCTTACTTGTTATGGTATCAAACATTACATAATCCCACAACAAAGCCTTTTTTGTGTTGTGTCAAGGTCTTTCCACAACACTGGCATTGAAAGCAAAAGTGTGTAGGGTTTCTTCTAATAAACCAGATATCACTTAGTGATATATAATTTATGCTTAGACTTTTCGTAATTTGACCTCATAATGAACCATCTTTATTCACTTGTCCCTGCCTTGTGCTGATGGAATTATTTTTCTGCTGTTTGCGATTGTTTTTCTGCTGTGCTTGTAATTTGAACTTTAGTGGCTAATTTCTAAAGTAATTATTCGTGTTATTTATAAATCAGGGTGTTTTCACTCATGATAACTGTGACCTACAGCAAAACACATGCTATCGTCAGTGCATATCCAAGGAAAAATATTAACTGTCTATGGCTGCCGCTTTGTTTTGTTCACAGTACTGTGAGAAATTTTCATTACTAGTGGGAAGCAGTGCTTTCTAGGCGGTCGAGTTTTGTACAATTTTTGCCATAAAAAGCTATGTTTTTAAATTTGTTTTACGAATGTTGCGTTAAATGATTCTTTCCCATCAGCAAATTGTGTCAGTTCCTACAGTTGTTTGAAAATCAAGCAAACATTTGCTGTAAAATGCTAACTTAACAAATAAGTTTTTTTTGCCTTTTTCAGTGGACAATCTTACCTCAAGCCAAATGCCTAAAAACGCTTCGTTTTTTTCAGGTCAGGCAACCAAGTATAGTGATGATAATCCAGTGCAGTGTGATACTTCTGCTCCAAGCCAACCGTACGTCCCCCTTCCGCCTGATCCTGGCAACATTTCGATGAAATCCGCTGTTGCGCATCCTTCAGCTCACTATGTCAGACCGGCTTACATGCCACATTACCCGTTGTACCGACCTGTGTCATTTTCGACGAGTCCACATTTTCGTGCTGATGCAGATTACTCTGCTATTTCGCACACCAGCGTCCATCAGTACGATTTCCAACGCGTTCACCCCCTCTTTCCGGAAAGGCACTACCACAGGCCATCTCAGCTTCAACCTTTACTCCCCGTACGAAGTTACGTCACAGGCTACCAACAGCCGCCATTTCCTGTCCATACCTATCATAATATGGATATGCCATACGCGACCCAAAATTTACACAGCGCAGGATATTGGTCTGAAGCGAACGTTGCAACGGAGCCAAGACTGAGCACCGACGATGAAAATCACATTTATGAAAATATCAATCCGCCACTTGCAGCGTTTCCAACATCCGCCGTGCATCATTCGATGCTGCCTGGAGCGCGGCAAGGTACGATTGCAACGCGACGTTTGAGCGGTTAATTTTCGCTTTTAAGAAGAGATCGTAATTGCGTTCAGATATACAGTGTCCACCGTATCGCGAAAGGTCGCTTCGTCACTACGTGCATGAACCGAACAGAATACGAGACTCATCTCCAATGCGTTTGGATGAACAGAACAAGCTTCACAAGAGAAACGACGAGTTTAACAAGTATGCTTGCAAAAAAAAACTTTTGCTCAACGTTTGGTTTTGCTCAATAACATTAGAAGTGAAATGTCACAGGTTAACACTAGATAGATACAACGACGGACAAATTGTGATTGCTAAGCAAAGATGCTGAAAACTTACGTGCAACTTGAAGAAATGCTACTTGTTTTGACGTTTTTGTTTTCAGCTACTTTGGCTGCTTTTCTTGTCAGTTTTGGACTATGCGATTTGTGCCGTGGCACTTCGTCAATTTCACTACTTCGTCCGAGAGTGTGGCATGTGTCTTCACAAACTGTTGTTGCCAGTCAGAAACTTAGGGGTCACGCATTTTACCAAGATCAAAATCTTACCAAGCCGTTTATCATTGTATGGAATTGTTACTACTTTTGTCGTAACCAAGGTTTTTTAAGGTTTGACCTTGGTGACCGTTAAGACTCTTTGAGAGACCGCAACTATTTAATCTGGATGCCGAGATGTTTATAACGCAAGGTGTCAAGTGTGTTTTAGCGGTGGTTATTCAGAGAGGTTCTACTGTATTTTCAAAAACTGTTGGAAAAATTTTATTCGGTCGCTCGAACGCCATAAAAACACTGGTCGCGACTAGATCTGGTTGTTGGTTGGTACTTTTACCAGCTATTTGTTTTTGTGGCATTGTGTTCTGGTAGCAAGTTATATATGGGGTTACAGTTTGACTTGTTCGCACAGAAACGACAACAACCCTGGCACCAGTGTCGTCATCCAGATGCTGCGACATCCGTCATATCAGGTCTGCCGTGTTGCTGAAAATTGAGCCCAGACAATTTTAAAGCGCTTTGGCGTCGAGAGGCTGAATCGTTGTCCTTCGGAACGTTATTAACCGACCTAATGGGTGCTAGTGCTTGATGCTTGACATTTTTTGACTTTAGTTTATTTTTCCTTTTCCGCCTGCATACTCGGAGTTTTTTTTCATAGTTGGTGACATACCGCGGTCGTCTCGTTTTAAATGAAGCCTTAGTTTTGTTCATGTGCAACCGGGTGTGACATGGTACCCGCTCTCCGCTAAGTTTACATTTAAAGCCTGGGCCAATGCATGTTTTTCGGTGGTATCGGCTGCTTTGGCGAAACATAATTTTGCGTGGGAATACTCGTATTCATCGATATGTTACGCGTGCTCGGAAACGTGGCTGATGCGAAAAGGTGTTGAAGCCGCAGTTCTTGCCTGAACTTCGTTCAACTGAATGTGCTGCGGTTCTTGCTCTTCGTCACTACCTCATTTTCGTTTCATGTAAACTCTCGCGTTGACCGCAATATTTATTGCATCTTTGATCCACTGCTGCCCTGTAATACGCTCGCCGTATCATTTGAATCCGATAAGCCGCGATTTGCGAATCTTCGCATTTCAATTCGCACCTAAACTTTCCTGTGGTATGTTTTGCTGCAATTAACTCACGGGCCGGGTTACAATTATTGCTTCGCACATATGTCAGCCCTTACATTACAGGTGGTGGCCAACGCTGCGGCGTATCTTCAGCATATTACATTCTCTAACGACCATGTAAAGAATGCACTAAGGAAGAAGGGCGTGGTCCCGTTGTTGGTGAACCTGCTACATCATCACGTGATTCAGGTATAACTTTGTAAGTTTGTTTCCTACAAAAAGCATCAGGTTCAGGGAACTTGCCCAAACTGAAAACTATAAAACGATTCTTTGATTCTATGCGTTTGTCTCTTGTTTAACATACCGTGCGTTTCGAACAATGCGATTTTAGCGTCTTCTTAAAATTTGAATTGCTTTCAGTATCAACCCATTTGTTGCGCATGGTCGATTGTTTCCGTTCGATGGATTGCTAGAATCGCTTTGTAGAGGTTCTTGGTTTCACTGTTATTTCAAAACTGAACGGCTTCAGTTTACTCTGACTTTTAATGATATCGCTACTACAAATAATATCAATTGACATCATTGCAGGTTGTGTAACAGTTTCGAGTTTACCGCTGCGCTGTCAGTTCAGCTTTTCACTCCGGACCCTTTTCTTTCAGGTGCAGCGAAACGCTTGCGGCGCGTTACGAAACATGGTCTACGGCCGCTCGAATGCCGATGCTAAGTCCGCTGTTGGAAAGTGCGGTGGAGTTTCTTCTTTGGCTCATGTCCTGCGTAATACAGAGGATCAAGAAATGCGGGACCTCATCACAGGTGCGCGAAACGGTGTGAAAGTGTGTATACCCAGCGCTTGCCCAGACAAAGCCTTACCAGACCGTGCCGTGTCATTGGTTTCGGATTGTCTTTAGTCTCGAGCTCTTGTGTCGTGTAAAGTTGCGAATGCTTTGGGAAGATTGCTGGAGATGAAATGTTCGTCTGCCTCGGGCTTTTTGGTGTTTAAAAACTTGTATTTTTGCGTTAGCGGCAGTGCTTTATGGAGACCTAATTTACGTTGTCACACTGGGTATTATCCATGGCCAGTCCTAAATTTTGACCTGCAGATATGGGTTTTCAGCCAAAGACTGTTGTCGTTGTTCTGAAAGTGGCGTAGACAAGCTTAAGTGGTATTGATTTTATGTGGAATAATTGGAAACAGCTCAAGTCCAGATTAGCATCGTTAAAATTTAGACCTACGTAAATTTTGAAACCTCTAAAAAGTGTTTTTTGGCAATATCTCAAGCTGTTTAACCAGGTTAACATGTAATGAACACAGCGGTGAACAGAAAACAGCGAGTTGCTATTCCTGTTGCTCGGTTGAAAATTAGTGATGCACCCTACGAGTCAGACTAAGAAACTTTTTTACGAAATCCATCGGTACCGCAACTAACAACCTCGTCGGAATGTTAAATTTCTGTTCAACAGAGAAATTCAATGAGATAGCACGCCTTTGTTTGCATGCGCTTTTGAAGTAAATAGGCATTGTGTATGAGTTCCGCGGTGTCCCTTTCGCCTCTCAACCATTTTTTGTTAGCGCCAACTTATTTCCTGTTCATTTTTTGTTTTTTTATTCTTTTTATCTTGCCGTTTCCGTCATTTTGTGCTGAAATTTGTCATCTTTGGCCCAGCTAAGGTCTTCCCGAATACTCTGACAGTGCATCTCGTGAACATCTGTCACATAACGATAGGCATGGCTTTTAGTGGCCAAGACGCAAGCGGTGCGCACATTTTGCCGCCGCCATTTTTTTAGCATTACATCAACACATACCGTAAAAAGAGGAAATGGGTCGTGAATCGTCCTAATCCTCACTGCTGTGCAGTGAAATCCATTTGACTGCCTCCAAGACATGCGCAGAGAGCGATGATCGCCACATGTTCATGAGCATCACAAAGTTTGACAGACCCGTTAAACCTGTTGTCACGCTCTCAGGCCGGCTGACATGGCTCAGGAGATACCGGGTTCTGCCTACACGCTTTCCTGTAAGTACGTGGCGCAGCAACTTCTGAAAAGTCACGGCACTCTGGCAGATGAATGCAGACATTATTTTACTTATGGTTTCAACACCTACCCGAGGCTCACCTGACTTCCTAAAGGGGCGTCCGACGGAGTCCCCAGCAGTAGTAATCACCTACAGCCCTGCGTTGATTAGCGCGTAAGAACTACGAGGTTTTGCGTACTTTTGCCTCTTGCTCTTTAAGCTTTGTTTGCACGACACTATTTATGGGACCGATGTTAATCCCAAAGCACAGCAAACTGAGCTACGCCAAAGGTTGAACTCAGTCGATGTTGCATCGAAGTTGGTTGTTGTGATCTATTCAGTGTACGCAAAGTCCGAGTATTGAACATTTTAACGGCTCTTAACCATTTGATAATTTTATCCAAGACAAACGCCAACGATTTCCGCACCTGACGAGCGACGTTTCCCGCACATGTCACGTGAATAAACTTGCTAATCCGGCCCGTTGTTTGTCGAGAACGTAGCAGTCAGTGTCCGTTCCGCTAAGTGTTTGCCTGTCTATCCTTATCATAAGGCTAGCCTCCACTTTACCTGACTGCAGTTAAAGCACGGCTCGTGCGTAGCTTTTCATGGAAAGCTCTGATAACCACTCCAGGTTTGTCGGGACTAGACTCACGTGGACCACACGGAAAAATGTCTGAGCACGTGTTGCGCCGCGAATCCACGCAATGGCGCACAGTTGCAAATGGAGGTGTTCCTCACGAAATTGCTTTCACTTTTTGAGTAAGCTGGACTGTTTACTGCGCAGTAAATAACTTGCGATCGTTTCACTTTCAGGCGTTCTTTGGAATTTGTCCTCGTGCGACGATCTGAAGAGCTCGATTTGTGACAGCGCATTGTCTGCTCTCGCCTCCCGCGTCATCATTCATGACGTCAGCTTAGCTGAACCCCACCGAATGTCGAGATTCGGCTCGGCGGAGTTGACCGAATCGGACACGGTAGCCAGCATCAGTTCGACCGAACCGAACTGGTCTCCTTCTTTTATTAACGCCGCTGGATGTCTGAGGTACGATGTTACCGCGGTTGGGTGCATCCCCTGCTTACCTTATGCTGCGATTTTACTTGCTGTTCTCTATTGTTAGATCAGTTTACTTGTTTGCTGCTGAACAGTTTTGCGTTCTGTTCAATCGGTGTGCATCGTCGCGATGCTGCTGATTGCAGAATTTGCAACTCAATAAAAAAAAAGCCGTCGGATGATGTGCTTGTCAGGAATATCAGTTCTGCTGGGATGGAAGTTCGCCGAAAGATGAGAAACTACCCGGGTCTGGTCGAGGCCTTGCTACTGGTCATTGAGATAGTTGTCGGCAAGAAGGATGTTGATGGGAAAGTGAGTTCCTCGCGTGTAAATGTCGTGACTGCGCGGTATACTTGATTTACTGCCCTCATCTGTTTGAGCGTGTTGGGTTTATTTCGCGTTTGCCGGGACTCTTGTGACGCAACAACCTTGCCCGCGGTGTTGTTTGTTCATCAGGTGTGTTTGAAACAACGTCGTGACGTGTTGTTCTTGCGCAGGCCGTGGAAAACTGCATGTGTGTTCTGAGGAACCTCACTTATCGTTTGGCTACAGAAGTCGAGTCAGCTTACACTCCCATCAACAGGGATAGCAAAGCGAAGGGCGACGTAGTCAAAGACGAAGATTGCTGGAGGAGGAGAAGCAGAAGAGAAAAGAAGAAACCCAAAGAAGCTGAGGTGAGTTTCTCCAGACCGACGCCTGCTGCCAATTAATTGCAAATGCGGTCTGGGCGCGAAAGTTTCTGCGGACAAAACCATTTTTGGTTTTGTAGATCAACATTTTTCACCCGAACAATGGAAATTTGCTATTCAGTATCTAATAGAACTCAAACCATTCAAACATTTGTCATTTGCCGATTTCATTTCATATTTTCATATACTCAAATAAAACCGTTTTGAAAAAGAAATTAAAAAGTAACGACTGGCAGTAAGTTGTCGTTTTAAACCTGCGTTTCCGAAAACCCAGCAGGTTTGCGTTGAGGTCTCTGTTCTACTTTTAATCTTATGATTCACGCGAAGTTACGTTGCGCGTACAGTTAATTTTATTCATTGAACTTGTTTGCCACTTGCACAAGCGGCGTCACTTGTCACTAGCGAAACCGAGCTGCCCTGCGTCAATTGCTTTAAAACTCTCCAAGTACGTGAAAGTCTCATTGGAAGTTTTTCGAGCGTGTCCTAAACTTCATAACGTTTTCAGAGAAGGTCACTTTTGTTCAGGTCATGGTAACTTCCAGCGAGCTGCACGGCGCTGACTTGCTATGGCAACCGTCGGTGGTATATTTCTACTTGACTCTGTTGTCGGAAACTTGCAATCTCGGAACGTTGGAAGCAGTCACCGGAGCTCTGCAGAACTTGTCCGCCGGACAGTGGACGTGGTCGATGGAAATCAGGTAGCGAGCAACATTTACCTGGCAAAAATTCCTTACGATCGCTGTCAGCCGGCAACGGCAACGTGTCCTTCGTGGTTTATAGCGCCTATCTGTGGTAGGCCGTGCGGTTATTTTTGCGGTGCATGTTGCTTGCCATCAGCAACATCACTCAAACTGGCTCCAGCCTATGTATGCATTGACCACGGTCGAGCCTGACCAACCTTTACCATTACACCACAACCGCAATGGCTTTGAACTTGCGTTAGGGATGCGTGCGACGGAATGACTCCACTGTGTAAAACTCGCAATTCTCATAACTCCAGGTAATTTCGTTGGGTCCGAATCGTGTGAATGGAACAGCCCAAGCAATTCTACGACGATACAATAAACCCAAGTGCAAGATTTTTCCGTTTTTTTTTTAAATAGAGTTTATCAGTTTTAAAGGTATCGTTGTTTTAAAATGGCGATCGATTACGCCATAGCGAGAATGAATCAACTGTTATGTCACGTGTTGTATATGATGACGGATTGGCAGAACTGATCAGATGGAACGATGCGTGTGATCCATTTCATATGAACAAATCATGCGATTGCAAATTCATGGCGTTGTAATAAGCGGATGTCAGCTTTCGGAGGCAGCAAACAACTGGATCCTCATGACGGCGAAGGAACTTGTTACGTCACTTCATAACGCACTCTGCAGCGGTAGTAGCCGTCGGGAATTTCGGCGATTTACCAGCTAATTCCTTCTGCTTCACAATAAGTACTCGACAGCGAAAGTAGACGACGGCTGATTTGACCTCAAGACTGCCAATGTTGACAGCATTCTTGTGCGACATGTTTTGAAAGATCACTGTTTGAGGCGCGTCGTACTCGGTGCTCGACAGGCGCTTTTTTAAACCGCCGTCCTTTCTCGCCAGGGCCACAGTGCGTAAGGAGAAAGGACTTCCGATGTTGGTCGAATTTTTGCAAAACATGGAAAGCGAGAGAATCGTGACCGGAGTTTGTGCAGCTCTGCGCAACATGGCACTGGACGAGAGAAACAAGGAATTGCTCGGTGAGTCGCGAAATGCCGCGCAAGAGCTGCTTGTGTGAGGCTGAGTATATTGTCGCTAATGAAAAGTGCAGGACTGCTTTACTACTAACCTCAAGCCAGCCTGTTCCTTACGCGCAATTCGAACCTTGGTTTGCGTTTCGGGTGAGTTGGTTGGTAAATCTTTCCCGATAAACAGCCCTGCAGTCGTGAAAATAGGAAAACGTTTTTGAAGGAAGTCTTGATATTTGCGCAGGCAGAGCGATGGATCAATCTGTAACCGAAACTAGGGTTCGTCGCAAACACTTAACTATGCTTGCGGCGCGCATCTAACTGCGGAATTTCGTGCACTGTTGAGTTTTCGCGATCAGGGACGGCAGCTGCCCGCAGTTGAAAGCCGAATTTTCTTCGCTCGTGCTCTCATTGCTTGCATGTTGCTTTCTGTCTGTTGTAACTTGTAATCAACCGTCCGTTTCGCTTGCGTCATTAAGGCATCGTTGTTTGCGTCACCAGCAGCATCGGCGTCACGGTTTTTTCGATTTAGGCAAACACGCCATGCAGCACTTCGCGGACCTCCTCCCATCCGCCGAAGCGTCGACCCTGCAAGAAAACGACTCAGCCTTCGTCTTTCCCCAGCCCCAGAAAGTCCTTCTGCTTGAAGCTGCTTGCAGCGCCTTGCTCGAGCTGGTCACTAACCACAGCGAGAACGCCGGTCGCGCCCACTCGTCGGGCGCCGTGCCGCGGCTCATGGCCATAACGAAAAGCATTGGCTGCAGGTTTGTTCAGCGCCGCTGTTGAGCGAATCGCAAGCTTGTGGCAGCTTTTCTGTCGCGCTGCAGGCGAATGGCTTCGCACGAGCGCCGCTTGTGACGTGACATTGGCTTGCTTTTGTTTGGCACTTCACCGATGTTGCATTTATTTGTTTGATGCGCGACGCGGCGAAGGTCGCGCGCGCGACCATGTTCACGCAACAACTGATTCACGTGAGCAGACAAACAAGCGGTTGCAGAGTAATTCTGCGAGTTTCCGCTTGCGCTCTAGCGAAGTTTAGCGTGCTGCCACAAAGTTATGAACAACCATCATACAAACGAATAATGATGTGCTCTGAACTTTGCAGCTTGGCTTGTACCTCACGAAACAAATTCAAGTTCTTAGACGTAAGAACATTCTCTTCGTTTCTGAGTGCGTTGCGTCATGCATCGTGGAAAAAGGAAGGTGAAGTAATTGCAACGACTGTAAGAGTAGAATCTCGAATGATTTAGTGTTAGGATATGGACGACCTGGTTCGCTTCCAAGCTTCCATTTCCTGGGGGCGAAGGTCAAGTTCCACAGCACCCGTCCTGTCATGGAGAAAATTTCGCTCAAATATCCTTGTGCAAAATACGAACCTTAGCTTCTAGTTTCCACAAAGCAGTGGTTTACTGATGGCGCTGAACCATGTAGGCTTATGTACAGAGCAAGGTAACGGCTTGTTCATGGATCATGTGACAGTGAAATGAGGTGCTCGAAATGAATGCCACCTGTTTTTACTTGCAGCAAACGCTGCAGTGCTGGTGATGATGCCCAGCAGTTGGCCTTGACGCAGCTGCAGCATTGTTTCGTCGTTATCCCATGCAGGAACACGTAGAAGGGCTCATTTAAGCATTTGTATTACCTTGTGGCATCAATTAGGCATTTATATTATCTTGCAACATGAGTCTTATTTTAATACAAAATCTGTTTAATATTCAAAACAGATCGCAAGATTTAATGCAAATTGTTTGATCCAGAAGCTGTTTAGGTTCACGGCGGTGAACAATTCTTGCTATCAATATCCTCTGCAGCACTTCGAAAAAAAAGCAAATTGGTCTTAGTTTTAGGTATTTTCGCTGATTAAAGTTCCGACCCCAGCTGCAAGTCAATTCCTGACAGTGCTTGAGAAACCAAGAGTCAAACATGTATCGTTGCGTTGAAGTCGACGTACAAGAGACACTTGTGTGCGTTGCGGGTCCTTGCACTGCGAACTGAAGCGTAATAAGTTACTTCGACTCTGTAGACTAGAATTAACATTTGGGTTAAACTGTTTGTTCCAAAACCATCCAGTGCGTGGCTGTTAAATGTTTCCATCCACACGGAAGCCCTCATACCTTTTTTTACATCACTTTTTAAGTCACTGTTTGCTCAAACCATTTTTCACGCACAGGTACCCACATCGAACGGTCAAAACAGCCGGCCGGGTGCTAGCCGCACTTTGGGAATTCAAAAGCGTGCGGTCAGCGTTGAAGAACCAAGGTTGGTCGCGATACCATTTCGCGACGTCCGTTCCGAGCATCACGAGCGCCAGTAGCCAAGCCTCCCCATTGGCCAGCGCTCCCGTATCCCCCGCTGACGTCGACACTTTTCAAGTGAGCGCCCTTAATCTTCGCAAACGCAGCTTTTCGCAAATAAATCTAACCTTGCGTGCTGTCATTATCGAATATGGGTTTTGTGAGTGAAAGCAGTCGATTGCCACCAACTGCAGCACCCGGCTGTGGCGTACTTCGTCTTTTGACCGGCGATTGCTTCACCACATTCCGTTACGCTAATGCGGTAATTGGCAGCTACGTGCAGTATTGGGCGCTTGCAACTCTTTAACTCGACAGTAAGTTAGAGACTGTCGGAAAAACTCTGGCAATGCATAAAATGGTTTCAACTTAACGGTTTCAAGCTACGGCATGACAATAGTAGTTACAATAGCCGTCGATTTGCGTGATACCCGACCGTGTGTATGCTGATCGTGTACGCCATATTTTCTGCCAAGTCTGCCTGCATTTGAAAAACGTTGCTTTCGCGATTGGATTCTTGTAAGCTATAATCGAACGATAAAGCCATTCAGCTTTTTTTGCTCGGAAGCCCTTAAACTTAACTTGCAAGATAACGATGGAGGCGAATTTTCGTAATCGAGCAATTGCATACTTCGTTGCAGTCTCATTCATTCCAAAGTAACCGTTGGCGTTGTTGATATCAAAAGTATGCAAAAGCAAACATTTGTGTAAATCAAAGCACTAAATACACGAAATAACCCACAGTTTATCGTACGTCGCTTTGAGAATTCTTCTGTAAAAGAATTTAATCGCGATTTTCGTAAGTTTCACGCAGTCTTCAGTGGATACGGAAGTTAAAATGGAAGCCACAATAAAAGGTTATTTCACTTTCGAAAATATTTTTTCATTTTTGAAAACGTCATGGGGTCACAGTGATGAAATTCTAAGCTCTCTTAGCTCCACTCATCTGAAGTTTTTAAAATGTGTGCGCTCATAGTAATAAAATTTGAAACACAATATCGACTTCATGCGACGTCCTTTTTCATGGTAAGTATTTCTGCAGAACCGAAGCTCGTCGGTTGCTCCGGAAAGCTCTCCACAGCGCCCGAGTCCTCAGCGCCAGTCGCTGCATCGCGATACCGCCTCCCCTTACCTCTCTAACCATGACAACGATGACTACGTAACGATCGTCAATCGCGATCAGGGAGGAGTTGTTTGTCCTGTAGACTCCTGGGTGTGATCGGGCCTTCGACGCACTTTTGCAGGAATTGAATTTGCGACGTTTTCGTTTCCACCACGCAGTTATTTTTCTGTAAGTGGGTTGATGGCGACTAATAGTCTGAACCCCTGACTGTTGGTGACGCAGTGCACTGGCTGATGACGTGGGCCGTGCTTCATTCTTACCAAGCCGGTTTTTTGTTTTGGTCGCGTTTTTTTTTATTGTAAAGAGGTGCGAATCAAAACAGGAAACCGTTTTACCCGGAACCAGGACATTCAAGCAGTTTTTGATATTTGCTGAAATTATCATGAAATGCTGGCGACTTTTGTTCGGATTCCTGTAAGCACTTAAAATGCCTTGTAGATTGCAACGTTTAAACGTTTTCGCCGTTTCATTTTTCGTATCTTTGCAGATCATGTTTCGTTCAAATGCATAATTCACTTTTATGGAAAATGTAATCAGTGGCCTTGCTCTTAGATTTACCCTGCAGCATGCGCAACTGTGCCTTTTGGATTATTATCCGCTGTCTGTTTGTTTCTCCCATATCTTTGCTCATTGCATCGTGTTCTTAAATCCTTCGCACGTACCTGACGCATATGCAAATTGCCTTACGGTATATATAAGCGCCTGCAGGATACCTTATTGATTTGCTGTCGACTTTACTGCTTGCATGCACAAGTTATTTCCGTATCATCAGCCGCCGTGCTTTTCCAACCTTGCTTTGCCGTAGTTTTGTCATGAAATCACTACCGTGTTGTCGATAGCGCGTGACGTCATCCTGGTATTTCCTTTTTCGGGAGGTCAATGGAACGCACTGAACTGAAAATGGTGAATTTTGTTGGATTCTTCATTGAAGCCTTTTTCCACTTGGACCTGTGCACTGCATTCCCTTTCTGTAATTTTGAAAGTGGTTTTTGTTTTGCTGTGGAGTGTTACTGTCTAAAGTGTTCGGTTATAATTGTCGGACTGCATGCTTCTTATCGTTGTGCAAAGCGAAGTCGACTGTTATATGTTGATCTGGTACAGGAGGCCGGATGATCGCTAGATTTCTATTGAAGGTTGTGTTATGCATGTGTTGGTTCTCTTTTCCCATCAAATCTTCAGAAATATTTTTATATTTTTTACAGTTTTCTTTCATAATTTGATTTGCAACATCATGGTGTTCCGGTTCTGTTGCGGATATGCGTTTATGCGTCAGTCTGTAATTAATCAGTGGTTATACGATGTGTGCTGTTAAACTGAATAGTACTGCCACGTGCATGCTGGCTACGTATACCCTAATGCAGTTTGCGATTTGCTTTCTCCGTAACCCCTGAGACATTTCGATCTTGCATATCTCGTTTCACTGACACTTTTGTCGTTCTTATTCCTGATCAGCTCAACCGGAAAGGAGCTTGGAATGGTTTCACCAGCAAATCATGTAATCCTACAATTCTAGCTCAACACCTGCGCTTGCGCGTTCCGTAACATTTTTACTCGTTCCAGTTTGAAACAACCCTGCGTCGCTGTTTGTTTTTCATCTGAATTTTCTGCCTTCAGCGTGAGCATTCTATGCAATGGTTTAAGTCCTTGCTGATTGGTGCACATTTCGAGATTTCTGGCGATTCCGCTTAAGTTTGAAAAATGCATTGCGAGCGAGCAGCTGCAAGCGCAAATGCAACGAACGCATATCACGTCACATGTTAGACGAGACGTCTTTAGGCTGAGATGCAATTTGGGAGGAACAATGTATTTACTGCGTTCGTGAGGACGTAAGTAACAGCCCTCCAGGCTAAATTCCATTCTAATACGCCCTGTTTGTTTTCTTACCTGCACTCCGTTCCCAAGAAAGCTTTCAAACGTCTGGTTGGGATTGGCAACGGATGGAATCTTTCGTCCGTATATTCTACGTCACTTCTCACTGGTGAACATTATCTCCGGAGCGAACCAGTTTTCTCGACTAAATTCAAACTTCATCCAGAACAGTGACTGAAACAACTACGATTACGTTCCAATGATGTGGTTGGAGAGGTTTGAAACGCCACTGCGAGTTTTTCATACTGCTGCTTAGTTTTGAACACTTAAAACTTGCTGTCTCTTTCTTGGCTATTCCCTGTGTATTTAGTTGGCATTTGATTCCCTCAATACTTTTTCTAAGAAAGGACTTCACGAACTGTAATTAGTCACTTGATTTATTTGTTTTTGAATGAATCATAAGGTGCTCATTTGTGTGGTGTTTCCAATTGTGTGTCTGTCTTGCCGTCGTAGAAAGTGTTTCAACTAAATCGAAAATTTGAGAAGTTCAAAAACATTTGTGGCCAATTTTAAGAATCTTGCTTGACCAGCAGATCAGAAAGAAAGTTTCTTATCAGCTGCGCACTCGAAAAATCGTTTGCTTTGTGATGTTAATTTCAAGATCACCTTATTGGCTGTCGGCTAATTTAGCCAAACCCGTTCTGTAAAGCCATACTTGTGCACATCTTGGTTTCTCATGCATGACTGGTTTGTTGCGTTCATGGTTTCAAACAAAAAAACATGGGAAAGACTGCGGCACTCAAACACTTGTGGTGTTGGAATTGCAGAGAGGAATTTCAAAGCCAGTTCCACAACTTAGTATTGAGCAAAGTAGAATAAGGAACAGCAGATCACTGTTACGAAAAGTGCGTTGCTTAGATGAGGCAGAGAGCTTGTCGCGTGAGTTGATTGATTTTTCTACTGGACGACCACCAGCAGTTCGAGCATTGATCGCTGCATATCGATTAAAAACAACCAGGCCTGTAACCAACTTTGGACACCAGGAGGAGTGAAGAGTTTTCCGAGAGGGGCCCAAATTTTTTGAACCATGTCCAATATTTTTAAACTATGTACAACACGTTTTTCCAGGGGGGGCGAAAATTTTTCTAGGGGGGCTTAGCCCTCCTGCGCACTCCCTGGTTACGGGCCTGAAAACAACACAGCATCAATATTAACATTGAGTGACAGAAAGGTAAACATATCAAGCGACCTAATAAGCGAGGAATATGCTAGACCTAGCTGTAAACCAATTAACAGTGTCAAGGCGCTTTATGGCAACGGTTGTCTCTAAATCGAAGTAAACGCACCGTGTATGTACTGCAAAATTGCAACTGATGTTCGAATGGTTACAGTGTAAACAAAATCGTCACTCTTACGACATCAGTGAGTAAAAGAGCGGCGCTGCATTAAACTGCGACAAATAGAATCTACTTGAATAAGATTTTAGGACTGAAGATGCGTAGTGTTACATGAAATCGATTTACTATTTTTCTAAAGTTGCTTGTTGATTCTAACCCGCCGTCTTTGTGGAGATCAATTGCAAACAACTTGCTAAACAGAAACACAAACCTTCGGTTTGTCAGGTCTTGCAAGCACTGTGCACTTTTCAGTAGTTGCCATGGAAAACAATAAAGCCATTGTCCCAACCAGAGACGTTAAAGCGTTGGAAAGGGCAGAGGAAAAATACCCCTCAGCGGCGTCCTTGGAAGCAGCTGTTTCATATATCCACGCAAAAAAAACTTGACAAGTGCAAACTATGGCATTTCTGTGGCGACTTGTGTAAGGTTGCCAGACGTCCTTCAGCGTCAAGGACTTTCCTTGAATTTTCTATCAGAACTGCTTATGTCCTTATCCTTGATAAACATTTTGTTGCCCTTGAGTATTTTTGGATGTCCTGGAAAGTTCTTGAACAATTATGAAATTGTACAATAATGAACTAGTGATTACATTGAACATTCAAGAATCCAGATTAAACAATGTAATTGAACCGAATAACGTGTACATTTGTTCCATCTTAAACAAGCGTGTAGTAAAAAGTACCCATTGTTATTTAGCAATGTTTGTTTCAAAAAATGTGCTCCACCAATATCGAAAAAGTATCCTATTCAAAGTAGGCATGAAGTAAAATTTCAATAACCACAAAACAACAAAATGTTCTTGAAAAAATTCAAGTCAACCGTAGACTTGTGTGATATGGAAGCAACAGAATGTTGGCCAAACAGTGAACAAGTTTTCTACAAGATATTCAGTGCAACGAAGTAGCCCACTTGGAACAAACAAAATATAGGGAATGACAGCCACCAATTGAGTTTGTCGCAGCACTATGCTGTGTTTAATGGCACCCCATAAAACACCAAATTATAATTCTTGCATTGTTACTTGTGTAGAACAGATCAATTTTGACTGTCTGGACAGCAGCCTTCCTATGAAGATAAATGACCACAGTTATACGCACAAATTAATGTTTAAATCATGGTCCTCCCTTGGGTGACATGATCCTTGTCTTGTCCAGGCCCGTCGCCAGGATATAGCAGCAGGGGGTGCCAAAAAACAGAAAGAGGGGCCAAAACCAGGAGGGGGGGACACATTTTAAAAATACTGTATTAGATGTATGCAGCAACCATGGAGCCAAACTTGAAATGGGGGGGGGGAACAGATTTCAAATGGGGGGCCGGGCATCAGTCGCCCCCCCGCTGGCGACGGCCCTGGTCTTGTCCCTCTTCTTTTCTAACTTGTGATGTTCACTGATATAGTTTTTTGCCTTTCCACTGTGGCGATACATTCAATCGTATTTCTTGGCACAATAGCAGTTTTACGGACTTCTGCGCCTCCTTTCACAATGTTTTCCATTCAAAGACCCTCCTAGAGTAGCTTACATCTTTCCATGGGCGCAATTATGTGCGGGATGCGTATCCCCACTTTTTCAGACAGTGGGGATACAATATGCCATGTCCCCCCACATTTTTTTCTTTAGGTTTCGTAATACAGTGGTTTCACACCAAGCTGTCCCCCTCACATTTTACAACAAAATTGCGCTTATGCATCTGTCAACCGCACGTCCGGATGGCCACTCAAGACCAACGTTTTGCGAACACACTTTACTACCAGCTTTGTCTTGCGTCACAAATACAGCGCTCGCACCTATAGCTCTTTGCTCTGTTGTTGGCGTCAGACCCATTTGCTAAGTTTCAGTGAAAGTGCTATTTACTATCAGTAACTCTCAGTGAATCTATCAGTCCTTTCAGTGAAAGCACCATTTGAGAAAAAAGAGCCTATTTTTCAGTTTTTATTTACCACAGCTGGTGCTTTGCTTGATTCATTCATTTTAGTTTTGAATTTGCTTGCTTTCTCTTTACTTGCTTTAGTTCTTCATCATTTCACAAACAGGCATCATTTACAGATTTGAGGACTGAAGATGCGTAGGGTTAGGTGAAATCGATTTCATGTTAAAAAAATTTGTTGATGGGCTACATTCGACGTCGTTGCTTTTGTGGAGGCTGGTTAATTGAAGATAAATATGTTTCAAATCCAATCATCGAAAAATCATAAAATCAGAGCCAAGTTGGCTGGCGCGTCGAAAACTTGTAGCAAACCTAGAGCTTTTAAATTTCGAGTGAAGTAATCACATCATCATTACAGAAGATGAATCGAGTCAAATACTGTCACTAAAATCATGACTCGAGTAGAATCACGCCATCAGTGGATGATGGCGTAATTGCACAGTCATTTGTGGATTTGTTTTTACTTTATGAATATCGTTGTTTTCTTCAGTTTGAAAAATTTTTGCAAACATGACAAACTTCGTGACTTTAAAACAATGTGCGCCTGACTGACTGACGTTGTGAATTTGATTGAATCGAGTCATGCTGCGCAGAAATGACGTGACAAAGTAGGTTGCAACGTTATCGCTCGATTCACAATCCTCAAGTCATAATCTTTTTACCCGTGAGTCATGCCTAATCATTTTTAGAAAGTCTTACTGGAGAAGCTCTTTATCTGGGCCGAAAGCAAGAACCATCAAAAGGGAAAACTGTTAAACAACTAGTACAGTTTGAAACAACTTTGACTCGAGTTATCAAACCAATGACTCTAAATTATTTGAATGTTTTCGTTAATTCCCTCTGACTTGAAAAAAATCTGTTCACCGTACTCTGAACCGAAGTCCGTGTGAGTGCATGACTCAACAAATGTGTCTTCGCCGCATCACTACTTTATACTATAGCAAAGAGAGACCGAGAGAAAAATTATTTTTGTTTTTATGCTGCTATACCGAGTACCGCTCGCTATGGCAACATTTGACTCCAATACTGGTTGCACGTCTATAGCGTGTTGGAAAGGAAGTGGCTGTGCACAGTTGCTGAAATAAAGTGCATGATAGCACAAAATACAGTAAGTGGATTGCTGAATAGAATAACTTTATTGTGAATTATTCGAAACGTATGCAGCAAACACTGTTTGTCTGGATTGATAACACTCTGCTTGAGTGGCTTTGTCAGATGTCCTATGTATGTATGGTTTACACATGATTAATACCTCATCAGCTATGTCCAACCCGCGGCCCTCGCGCCGCATGCAGCCCGGTCGAAGTTTTTGTGTGGCCCAGCTTAGGTTTTCACTGTAGTAATACTGACAACTTGTCCTTATTTCGATAAGCTAGAATTTCACGATTTTGATGCAGGTGGTCCTCCTCAGTGCCACTTTATTATATTTTGCATCTGTTGCCATTACAGTTGGGATTCGAACGCTTTCAGTAAATCCAAAGACAAAAGTAAGCCATTCAATGTGTGGACCTCATGAATATGTCATTCAGTGTGTGTGCAGCGCTGGTTAAGATAGTAGTGACATAATTTTTGGCTCAGTAAGCTATTTGGGTTGGACATAGCTGAACATGCAGTAGCTAAGGTCTCTTCCCACTGGATTGACAAAACATGAAGATGGGAAGTTAAAACTTTCAAATAGAATAGTCAAAGATTAAGAATTTTTAATACATTCTATAAAAAACCTGTGAAATGGACAAAATGAAGCAAAAATATGTGCATTAGATAATAAATGCAATTGGACAGGATAGCCTCTAAGCTTGTATATGCATAACAATGAACAAATGAATATTTCCATTAGTTTTATTTATTTTATTTTTTGCGTTTTTGGCTCAGCCACATGTCCTTTATCATAGGGGCTACTTAGAGAACATAAAAATTCTTAGTAGTAATGCATCAGTTCACTGGGTAAATATTTAGGCCTATTAGCATAAGCAAGTAATACTAAAAAAGCAAACACTCAAACAACCTCCAACAAGGTTGTTTCCGTGTTTGCTCAACACCATATAGAAATGCACAGTGGGATAAACAGTACATATTTGTGAAATTCATCAGGAATGTAACGTAAGTAAACAAAAAGTTAGATGAAGATGTATATCACTGAACAAGATCATTTCACATTTGTTAATCAAGGGGTGAAGATGAAGTAAATATTTGGCATAATATAGTGGCTAACCATTTCTTGTGCTCTTGTGTCTATGATCGCGTCTGTATGGGCCACGAGTCTGCAATAAATTACTATTATTATTATTATTATAGTAGTTAATTTGATGCTGGTTAACACTTGCATTTCTCAAGGTATAATGTAATGCAAAATTCAATAGGCAATATCATAGGTGATATGGAAGTATTTGATACTGAACTGTGTCATGTTCCACTAATTGACAAGCATGTAAATTGACATGCAATGTGCATATATGAAGTATTTTTTTGCAAACTAAGACTTTAAGACTTGTTTAGCAATGCTAACACATATACCTTTCGGAGAAACATTTGGTGTTGTAAATTGTGTATAATGTTGCAATCAAAGAACCCAAGTGGCAGATGTGCAAAACTTCACACTGTTGTAGCAAGAAACAATAGAGATCACACAGATTGATGGCTACATTATTGCTTGCTCATGCCACTTACATATGAGTGCTATCTTTTATGCACATGCGATTTGTGGACATTCAACATTCAATGACACCATCTGAGAGGTTCCAACAACATCTTTTCTTTTTTTACGATGAATCACACCGATCCCATATTGTTTATGAAGATTGCACTTGGCATGGCCTGCACATCCTGGTCACAGCATCATTTTGTTGCAATCCAATAGCCTGAGCAGCAAGCACGCAAAGATTCATACTGTGGCAGCCAGCAGCAATAAAGATCACATGTGATCTCATTCTATGGTGGCTTGTTCATGCCACTTACATATGTGTGCTGTTCTCAATAGAGATCAGTAGTTTGGACAGTATAGCACAACATGGTCAATGGTCTGTTCTTCTGTGCCACACTTACAAGCCACAGAAGGAGCCATACCCCACTCATGTAAGCAGGTGCAGAAACGTCCAACACCAGTGTAGAGGCAGTAAATCTGGACCCACACTGTACTGGGTGGCCATCCTAGGAGTGTGGGTAATGATGTCAGGGATAAGAGTGCGGGGTCTAGTATTGTTCTCTAACTACTCTGCATTCCATCCATGATACACCCAGAGCACCACATTACTGTTGTTGTCATTAGGTGAACTCTTTTTCACCGTTTGAGCAAGTTGTTACTGTGGGCTGCTAGGCCACACTGGTTCTCAGAGCAGGTTTTGGGCAGAAATTTGATTGTCTCATCATCCAGAACCATCACGCCATGTAGTCCATATGGAGGCAATGGATTGGACATTGGAGACAACAAGGTGGATGGCTTGTTCGTCAGTGCCACACTCACAGCCGCAGAGGAGACCATGCCCCATTTGTGCAAGCAGTGATGTAAATGTTCCACACCAGCGCAGAGGTGGTTGAGCGGGACCCACACTGTTCTTGGAAGTGTCATTCCAGCAGGGCGGGTACCAGTGTCAAGGATGAAACTATAGAGTCTTGTAGGGTTGTCCAACCACTCCACATCAGTGATCCAACTAGAGCACCGCATGTATGTTGTTGTCAGGTGAACTGATGAATTTTTGTGCGACAGGTACAAATACGTGTCTTGATTTGAGATGCTGTGCTTTCCCACCTGGTGAATGAGTGAACACTGAGTAGAGCAAATCTCCAGGCTCCATGGCATGGTATGCTGCAGCAAAAAGTGGTTAAGGTGTCAAACAGTTGGCACTGTTGCAGTTATGATTCGAATACTTTCAGTACATTAGGTTAGACCAGTGGTTCCCAACCGGGGTGCCATTTACAGTGCCCAGGGGTGACGCGGGCTAACACGTTTTTTTACCATATCATTAAAAATACATTTTCAAACTGTCATCAAA
>JGI24159J19872_10000826_pt1 | contig 30911 bp, 31 predicted proteins | sample Ectturendosymbi4_FD_19872 | JGI IMG/M metagenome (IMG submission 19872)
GGGGGTAAAGAATGCGGGTCAACTCGCGCCAGTAGTTGCCAAAGCAAGTTTGTTTTTCTGCCCTTGTCAATCCTTCCCGCATCCACTGTCTGTCGAAAGCAATCCTTTCCCAGCAAAGAATCAGACGCTAAGATCTTACAGCGTATATATTTCGCTACGAAGTAGACATCATCAGCTCTTATTCAAATAGCACAACCAAGCTTGCAAGACACGTACCTGAACTTTGGCGAAACAGACGCGTCGTCTCCGTTCTGACGAGCGACCAGACAGTTTTCCTTGTGCTCCGGCCAGAAGGTGACTCTCTCTCCGGCGTCGACCTTTATCCACACTCGGGTTGGAGCGTCGGACTCGCAGATTTCAATGTGCAGGTCCGACTTGTTGTGAAAGCTATAGTAGGGCGTGAAGGTGATCACCTTGGTCAGGTTGAAGCTGGTGAGGGCAATCTGAGTNCCTGTGGCGGAAGAGGGAGAAACCAGTTGCCATGTCAACACCATCGTTCAGCGCATACCACTACGTTCAGCACGCGCAGCTGNGTTCGGCGTGTNCCACTGTGCTTTCTCGTCTAAACAGTTCCGGAATTCAGTTTTCAACATATTCAATTTTCGACATATTCGATCGTTATTNCAAAGCCAGCAAGTGGAAGAAACGCCTACGCAAACGATTTTCTGCCGAAGATCGAGACAAGCTTATCAAAGTTCTCGACGCTTCGACTACACGTGAAATCAACGCACTTGTCCGCACCGACCTTGTCGTCTCCCGCAAACGGCGACCACGCTTCGAGTAAAGAGTCAACTGTTGCTGCTTTCACTGCGTAACTGCGCGTTGGTTTGTGGATTATGTCGTGTCGAACACGGCCAATCAGCAGCAACGTTATGTAAATCAGGGGCAGGGGGGTTTGTGCACCATGAAAGCCTAACAAGAGCAATAAGTCACGTACCAAGCAAGCTATAGACCCAACCAATTACCACGATGCAAAAATTGATACATTCCGTCCCAAATCTCAATTTTTTTGCAAATTTCGGCAAGACCTTGTTGATTTTTCTCGTCGATTGCTAACTTACGTCAAATAGGTGATATTCTACCTTAGTGAATACGCGGCGAAAGCGAAACAAACTCCCTATCTTCAGCAGTCTGATGCAAAACATACGCTCACTGGCGAAGCCACTCCTCGCACCTACCGACAATGTAATCGAACTCCTTTGTCTTGCACGCGATCGTTCCGCTGCTACCCACCGCGTCGATGCTGAAACCGTCGCTGAACGACGAATTGCAAACGCGCAGCTGGAACTTGTTCGTGGACAGGAAGGACTTGGACGTGTACGAGAACAGCATGGCCTCCTGCAGCGCAGACAGACAGTGCAAGTCGGCTTGGCTCTGCTATCATTCTTCGGGCGCGCGCAAAACAGTGTTCGAAATAACTCGGCAGAAGATTGTTTCGGAGAGAATGTTCTCAATAAAAGCGCTTTGCAAACAGCATCGCACATTCTTGAAGTGTCCTGCGTCGAACTACCTTAAGACTGGGTCATGCATCTCTTTGACATCAAACTTTTGACGATAGAATAGAGATTCTACGCTTTTCAGAAAGGAACAGTTAGAGGATACCTTCGAGTCTTCCAAATGCTGCACAGCGTTCTCCGCTGGGTCATCGCTTCCCTTGTACGAAACAGTCAGGCCGGTCTTGTTGACGAGCCAGTAAGGCGAGTAAATGGTGACGAGCATCGTCCCTCCCTTGCACGCTGAAAAGGAGTTTCAACTGTGATTGCAAAAACTATTTACACAACACTCGATCCGGTCCACGTGTGCGACAGCAATCGCGCCTAGTTGGGTTCCATGACGAGGACCTTGCCCTCTTCGTGGCGTTGCTGAACGAAACTACTCGGAAATATCAAAGTCGCTGTTCAGGAACCGCGTGTGCGTACTCGGTCGCTTCCTTCCACCTGTTACTTCATAGTTGCGAACCCTTTACTGACTCGTTGTGCGGGTGGGGGAAGCACGCTGAAGCATTTTTTCTAAACAGCAAATCGCATAAAAATATCAGCGGACACAGGGTGGTGACAGCACAGGCGCTGCTGTGCGATGCACGGCGCAAATCGTAATACAAGCATTTTTGTGAAGAAGCACAGTTTAAAAAGATTTACTAAGGAATAAATTTTCGATAAACACAAATAAAAGAAACTTTTCTCTGCGCTTCGCAATCGAAATTGCCGAGTAAAAATCACGGATGCCACCGACTGTGCCAATCAGGGCTTCACCGAATCCTCGCTTCACCGCGAGTAGATCATTGCGTGCGTTGCAGGATGAGAATAAATGACGCTAATTGACTGTAAGAGCGATCGCTCAGACACAAACGAGCAACGACCCCGTATCTCAAAGCGTTGCACTCGCGAAACGCACTTATCTGCTTGGCCAGGGTTATGGTCGACTTTCCGTCGTTCGCGTCTTCAAAAACCCAGGGTGACAGTTCGCTGGGGGAGGGCGCCAGCGTCATATTCGACACCCACTCTTTCTCTCTGTAGGACGGCACCTAAGAACAACAACAACAACAACAACGGTCAAAATAACACCCGTATGTTGCCGCACGATGATGAAATGAAGACCTGAAACTAAATGCAGGCTCCCGGCTACCACCACATTGTACAAGCGCATGTGCAACGCAAGCAACCGGCGCAATATACATGAGAAATGAAAGACATCCAGTGCAATCTTTCGCAGGATGCATTCGCACAAGTCTCAGTCAGCGTTTTTCCTTGTGCAGTGCGCGAGTTTTAATTTGATTTTGGTGACGGGAGTTGGCGGCAGGCCGCAGTCTGAAATTTGTTTCTTGTCGGGGCGGTTGAGGTGAACGCTGTTGCCCAAGGACCGCTGCGGCGATTCGCTCAGTGGTCGTGGATCGAACACAAAACCTTCCAATTGAGAGACGGTCACTATCACTGAACTATCGCCACCGGTTGCGCGAACTGTTTGCGTCAAACTCAGGCTTAACGCCCGATCAACGTAACACATGACTATGAAGATAGTTAAATGCCAATTAAGTCTTAAGGTTTGATAAAACTGATTGAACGAAAATGAAACAAGTTGCATATACCGAACTTACCGTAACTTTGAGGCTGCTTTTGTGTATTTCGCCGTCGGTGACTTGCACAGTGCGGCCCTCACCGAGGGTCTTCCTGCGACCCTTGTGGGCAATGCCGGACACAGAGTAGTCGATCGGGAAGGGGAGGAAGTTCCGAAGCGCGGCGCACGGTCGCAGATGCACGATCAAGCCTTTCCCATCTTCTGCGCCATCTGGNCGAAAATGACTGTTTTGACTTTCGAACAAATATCCGAAATGCTATCAACTACTGTTGATATCACTCATCNCTACAGTCCGGTCGCCACTGGGGGCTTGGGTCGGCTTAATCCCTCTCCCCCAAACAAAGCTCCAATCTCCCCAATTTGAAACGTGAAACACTACAAATCGGTCGTCGAGTTTTTGTCAAATTTTAGAATGTCTACCCCCCTGCAGAAACGTGAAGCCTCACTATTGTAGACTTTCTGGCGTCCGTTCTAAATCGCGAACCAAACGAAAAGTCGAGAAGTGCTGGGTAAGAAACTGCTTCCTCCCACTCACCCTGAGCATCACAGAACCGCATTCGTTTAAAACCGCCGAACAGGTTCACTTTGAGCCAATAACAGCACAGCATGCCTCGCTGAGCCTGACGTACACGAAAGGGAAAAAAAGGTGCCAACATCGGTTCGACACACCAGACCCTCCCCGCGCGAAGCTCCCGCCAAGTGGCGTACGCACCTGTGCCAGCCTTGAGCATTTCGTCCTCTACTTCAACGTTGATGAAAACTGGTTCCGCGTTGTCGGAAGCTGGCGGACAGCGAATGAAGCTCTCGCAATGGAACCCGGATGTATCGCTCGACGCCTCCCACGACACTTCTGCCCGCTGACATTCATTGCTGCGAAAGAAATTTGAAAACGAATAAACACACGCGAGATGGATCGACTGAAAACGTTTCGTGGTCGACCCGACCCTCCCCCCACGACTCCGAAATTCCGACGGCGCGCCTGCTTCTCGCTCACACGCCTGCGTTTGTTTAAAAACAGCGAGCGCATCGTCAAACTTACTTTGCCATGATCGGCTTCACAAGCACGCAGTGTTCGGCGACGAACTGCGGCGGAACAGCGAAGCTCTCGCCGGATTGGACCAGGCCCAGTTTCGTCGACGCCGTTTTGTTGAAGACCTCGATCTTGGCCGAGAGATGGTTGCGGACGATCGTCGTCGAGCGCAGCGTCACCTTGCGGATGCCTGGGTCAGGAGAGGAGCGAGTTTTTTCGCGTGGATTGTTGTTAGCGCGACGCATCAACGAATGTAGGTTATAAAAGGAAACCCGTAAGGCTTTAAAAGATTCTTTGGGATATTAAGCAGCACCACAATTGGAATTGAGCAAATAAATACGCTTTACGTGACTGATAAAAGCTATGCAGTTACATCCTGTACATGGAAAGACGGTGCGTCGGATTGTTTGGCTGAGATAAAAAAAAAACAAGAAAATATAAAAAATCTCTTTGACACAATCAAGCGAGACATGAACAGAAGCAACTTACATTTAAGAACATTTGAGCTTGTGAACTTCGCTCAGATAAACAAAGGACTTCACGACAAAAAGTCCCGTATTTTCCAAATCGCTGAAGTGAATTGAGCAACGCGCCCCACAAACGACAGGTAACCAGTGCTTTTTAAGGCGTTTTGATGGACCGAAACGGTCTCTCAAAATACAGTGGAACCCCACCGCATAACCACCACCGAAATACACTGAAACCTCGTTTTGTGACTGTCTAACGATCACCAAGGTCAAACCTTAAAAAAGACCCTGCAAGTAACCACTGACAAAAACAAAAAAATCTCCACCGCCGCTCAGCCGTCCATTTCTTTGCACAAGACTTCATCACAATACTAACCAGCGACACTCTCAACGACCGCGGCAAAGTTGAGAACGTTTTCCTTCCCGTCGCCTCTCTTCATCGCGTAGAGGTAGGAGCCTGTGTGCGAGAGAACGATCTCCGACCCCGACCCTCCGTCCTCGGTGCACACCGATATGTGGGCGCTGTGGTCGCGCAGCATCGTCTCCTGACTGTGCAGGACCGTCCACAGGTCCTTGTCCCCGGTCCGCACGTAGTCCGCTAGCAGGCGCTCGCGATGCTTCATCTTGTACCTGACGAAGAAAACCTATCTGTAAATTTCTGGGAATTTCAGCGGAAAAAAGGCGTGTTTCAAACTCGTTCCTTCTTTGGCATAAAAATTGCGGCAAGCAACCACATATAGCCTTTCAACAAGAAAATAGTCGCATTCTTTGTTGCATGGTTGTTGCTGGCAGGCGATGCAATGGACGGAACGGCCACAAATGGCCAGGTGCACCCAGGTGTTGATCACAAACAGCTGGTCACTTCTCGCCTTACCGGCCCGAGTTTCAAAAGTTTCCTGATGAAATACCCAATGCATGGGGGTGCTGTGGGGAGCAGATAGGGATCTACAGGTTTGGGCCATGCTTGACAACCACAGTTGTGAACCTAACATAGCGAAAGTGACTTTCCTGACATGGGCGAGGCCAAAAAGCGGGCGAACCTAAGAAAAGGAGAATGCGAAGCAGATCTGTGGATATTACGCAAAACCTGCATGTGATGTTGCTTTTTGCAACAAATCCAAAACACGTTGGCACACGTAAATCTTGGAGGAAAACGCCCACCCCTAACCTGCCAATCTAAATCTCGCACGTTACGAAATGCCTGGTGAGTGACGATTAGCGTACCATTTAGCAATCGTGGAAACCCTGTCTCGATAAGTTTTTGAAAAAAAAACGAAGTTTGCCCGCAAAAAAATACGAAAGGTTTGCGAACAAACGCTTTCCATTAACACGACTTTCATCGAACGTTTTTTTTTTTTAATCCCACACAAACTTTTCGAAAAAAAGACAAACTGCTCATACTTTACGTTCTGCTCGTCGGCATTCGTCAACAGTCGATGCTGTTTAGCAAAAACCGTTTGTTGACCTGAAGCGACAGAAAAAAACCCACACGGTCACGGTGTCCGGCCAAATCTACTCGAAATATCCGCCGCGATTACTCGGATCAACACTTCCGGCCACCAACCCGTAGTCGGTGAGTTCATTTTCGCTGACGGCGCACAACGAGTCGGCCAGCTTCACGTAAATGTCGCATCCGAGCTGGTTGCGGACGATGATGGCCGCGCCGCTCTGCTGTACCTCCAGGACGGATGAGGTCTGCGGCGCCGTCGACTCCTTACGGGAGCGCTGCTTCTTGGTCAGCGCGGCGTCCCTGAAAGCGGTTCCCAGGCCGTTGAGGACCTGGCGTGAAAATAAAACAAGTCCATCAGGACTGATCGATGGAAGTGAAGGTCCGTCCTTTTCTTGCCCCCAAACTCAGCAAGCACTTGGAAAAAATATTACCAGCGTGCAGCAGAGTAAGGGTAAAAGTGTCACGAGTGTTTGGCGGGGTAAAGGTAACTTCTGTGAAGGTTGTCCCATGCTAAAGAGTATTACTTTGAAAAGCTTGCCGTGGAAGTAACGATAACTACAAATAAATAAAGGTAATAGTGGATTAAAGGTAATGCAAATAAAGGTAATGCTGGTGGATTAGGGTCTTCTTTGTTCGTTTTCCATTCGCTGGATCGCAGGCAATTCATTTTGTTTTTGGGCAGAGTTTTATCAGTTCCAATCACACGCAGAGGTGTACGTAGAGTCGGGCCGGCTTAGGGCCTGGATGAAAATTTTTTTTTTGCAACGACGGGCATTTGTGCCGCCAGTTTACTGTTGAAGCCATGGAGCAATAAAAAATGATTAATTGTGGATTATTCAGTCACGTTTATTTTGCCGTGCCACCAATACCCCGCACTTGCGCATATCTTGATCCAATCGGTGAAGAATTTGGCATTCGGGCCTAAGTCGGGCTTCGAAAGTAAGTGTCGGGCTCGGGCCAGGTCAGGTCAGGTCAGGGCTTCAAAACGCGGCCCGTTGACAACTCTGACCACAGGATTTTCTCTTTGAAGCTTACCTTGATGGCTGCGTTGCTGATCGTCGCTTGCAGCATTTTCTCTGCCTCGATCGACAAGGACATGAGGGCGGGCAACTCCGCGTTGTACGAATCTTCTTCTGTCTGTTACGCAATAATGAAATAATTGGGTTACCTGGGTGCGCAAAAAATCTGCTACAGTGGATGTTGTCAGAATCCAAACTGTATTCTAGAAAAAACGGCTGGTGTCCGATTCTTTTTGCTATGCAAAGGACAGTTGCGAAGTGTTCAAAGTTTTCTTCGTTTGAATTTTCCACACGAACCAATACCGCTTCCTTCTCCAAAAGCCGTATAAAGTTTCACTAAAAGTTACAAACCGTACCTGTCATTTACAAAGTAAGCATCAAGGCTGAAAAACAAGTCAACGTACGGGTTTTCGTTGCTGTATTGAGACGGAAACTCCCCACGGTTCGTACTTCGAGTCCAAGTCCTGTGGTTTGACCTGGACGGGCTCGATCAGTGGCTCCCAGACCGAGAGGCAGTCGTTGAAGTAGGCGGTGCCGAGAGTGAGCCCGAACTGGCCGCTCATTTCGCCGCTGCTCCAGTTAGACACGTTGCCTGCGTCACAAAGCAATCATGACGCATGAGGTCGTTTCGCATCATTGCACGTTGTGGAAAAGTTGGGAAACTTCAGGCGAAGGCAATGGCCGGCATTGGGAACCATGGCAACGAAGTTTTATCGGGACGGACGATTGACTCTCCAATCAAACTGCTTCCCGCGCACGTGGTTTGGCATCAACTGACCGTAACACGATGTCCTGACATAACCAACCAGGCTTTCATAAACCTTTATTGAAGCAAAGGCACGACACATCGGTTTGGCGAAGAAAATGGATTGCGCTTTAGATTCGGACACGAGGCATAAGACCTTCCCGATTTTTAATACGGATATTTTTGCCGTAACGCCACAGACGAGGCATACCTTGAAGTGCGATTTCTGTGATGAGCAGCGGCACCGTGTGGTGACCGGAGCCAGCCTCGAGTTGAATGTCAATGAGCGGAAGAGAGATCTTGGCCAGTTCGTGTTTTGCTGCAGCAGTGGTGACCGCAGATGACTCCTCAGCAGGTTCTGCGACGAAGCAAGAAGTTCAGTGAAAAAACACGAACAAAAAGCGGAACAAAAGTAGAAAAACGATACAATTGCACGAGGGTGGGTTTGGGGACAACCAAACGGGTAGTTTTTTCATCAACATCAACAATTTTGAGTACTGAGTTAGAAACGGCCCAGAATGAAAAAGAACACCGAGCAGAACAGCGCCACCCACCAGGCTCTTTGTCGACCGAGCTCGTCTTGTTCTTCTCATCCTCCATGAACCACAGGTTCATGTCGCTGATCTGGAAAATGTTTGAAGTTAAATACAACGAGAATTCGCCGCGGGATCGAACCATTGCGACATGTCGTCGACACGTGATCACAAACAGCCCAAGTTTTGCACGAATTTCTAAAGCTTTTTTCGATCAAGGTCATGCCAAAGTATTTTTTAAACACACACGACTGGAAGTATTCATGCCATGCACGCAAATCGTTATCTAATCACCCTGTTTAAAGTGGCAGAAATAACCATGTCTTAACTGGCAAAAGATCACAATAACTTGCAAAACACGAAACGCCGCCCTGCATCAACCATGCACTGAGCTAGTCTTCAAATCGCATGCAAACGGTTGGAAGATGAATTTTTTCGAAAGACTCCTAAGAGGCCGTTCATCTGTTGCCACAAGAAGTGTTTTGATAAATGCGTATGAAAAAATTTCTTTCATCTGGACACGGCGCCCCCCCCCGGTATGGCCGTGTCCTCGTTACGCCTTCCCACGAGTATGCTTCGTGCAAGAACAATGACTCGATCTGTGCGAACAGCACCTTCTGCGTCATCCACAGAACAGCCGGGGTCTTGGATCGCTTCGTCTCTTGGTCTTTGTCCTCCTGCTTTTCGGCGGCCGACGAGAAGCGCTCGGCGATTTCGCTGACGGTGTTGATGATGACTGGGGAGGCCTTCAGTCGAATGTCGGACACTGAGACGTCGAAATCCTGTCAGGAAGAGAGTCGTCGGATGAGAAAAGATCGAGGTGGAGATTTTCTTTTTCGACATTCACACAAGCAATCCAGCAAATCGTTTTTCGGCGAAAAACAGTAGTAATTGGTAGCACGTTCTCACTGCGCGATTGACAAATAAAAAACAAGAGCAGGTAAGGTAAGACGCGATATCGGGGATTCACAAAGTTATTCACGAGACCACCAGAGCTACGAAGTGAAGAACTTTCGCTTTTGACAATGTTGCTTCGCATTAAATATAGTTTTGCCATAAACGTTTAGCACGATTTTCTTTTCAACACTTCTCGCCTTAAGATTTCTACAAAGCGCAAGTTGAACGATTTGGAAAGATTTAAAACTTGTCAATAACCTTAAAAACTGAAAAAATGTAATCACTTTTACAAACAAAAAAAACGAACTTTTGTAAGCGAACAAAATCCAGCAATTTAACCAAAAAAGCATCTATTCCTTCTGCTTCTTATCGCCAACAACCTGTTTCGGTCGCCGACTTGTTTGAAATATAAATATTACATTTGCCATCGACGCTGCTCAGCCGTTACCTGCACATCATCGGTAATCAATCCCGCCACCATGGCTTCGCACGGTTCGAGAATGCCTTTGTGAGTGTGAGCCGAGCGCTTTGCCTGGTTTACCACGTATTTGAACAAGCAGCTGTACAAGCTCAGGCCGAACAAAGACGCCGACAACTGTGAAAATAATCCCACATTTTACTTGGTCTTCAAATCACACGTTGCTCTATGTATGCCTTTCGAACTTATTTGAGAGGTTTGTGGATTAGTCCAGTATGGAGTAAATTCAGCTACATCTCCTCACCACAACGAAAATTTTTTTAACAAAGTTTCGACTCGACAAGCTTAAAAGACTATGACTCCCATCGAGAAGCGAACGAGCGAGTTGATGTTTCAGAAACGATTAAATCAGTGGTTCTCAAAGTGGTCGATATCGACCCTTAGGAGTCAATTGGACCATCCAAGAGGTCGATAAATAGTCATGGGGTCGAATGGGGGTCACTGAATGGCCAAGGGACAATTAATGACTGCTGGGGTCTACTGGAGCAATGAAGCCTCCATTTCAAAATTATTGTTAATCGGGCAAGGAATGCAAACGGCGTTTTTAAACAAATCAAACAAAATTAAGAGGACTGATCAAATCTCAGTTACAGTAGTTTAAAAGTACATTCGATTCGAATAGTTTTTATTAAATCATCCATTGTGATAACATTATGAAAAGTGTTCTGTTTGTTATGTCACAAACAATATTGTAGTGCACTGTGTCACAGTTCAGCAGTTGTTGGACTTATTTTGACACACTTTTCTTGTATTAGTAACTGTTGGGCCAGGCCATCGGGTCTACAGAAAATTGTATACTTTAATTGGGGGTCAACGTGCAGAAAAGTTTGAGAACCACTGAATTAAATTCTAAATGACTTGAACGCTTTGGCCGCAGTATTTTGTGGATCGCGTGAAGCAGTCGCATGTGAACCACACACAAACTGAGCAAGGCATGTGGAGGTCATGAAATAATCGCGGAAGTAATTATGGCTGCCATTCAAAACACATATCGTAATTTAAACGATATCAGTTGAACAACGTAAAGACTTCCTTTCAAGATGCAAACAAACTGCTAATCTTCTGCTCTTGTCGCTACTCATTTCTGATTTGTTTTACGAATCCATACACAAAAATATCCAAGAAATCGAAGCCAGACAATTTGTTTTACTTTTTTCTCGTCAGACGGCCAACCAGTGCGTGCTTTTTGCATTATCAAGCACACAGCTTTTTCTACATCAGCGCCAACTGAAGTGATCCAACCAGCCTGCAGCCACCCTACGTATACAGCATGATTCTTGTCGAGGCAATTTACGCGCATAAATTTTGCAAGGCTGAAAAACTAATTACCCTTTAATCGCGGCAAAAACTAACGAGCATAACGTGCGGACAGCAAACTATACCTTGTCACTGTTAAAGTGAGGGTGATGGAAGTCATTTTCCGGAATCCTATCCGAGAAAGCTTTAAAGCGTATCGTGTTACGAACGTAGTGAAAAAAGCACAAGGATGATCTGATGGCCTATTTTTACTATGCACCAGTTTGATGCGCGATGTACAAACTGATTCTACGCGACAATACATTTTGACATGATCTTGCACAAATATACGTGTTCAGCTACGAAATTCATATTGAATATAAATTATAACAAAATTCAAACTGAGTCCAGCAAAAGCTTTTGCAATTCAATACACCAGGCGAAAGAAGCAATGGTTACTACTTGAAATGCAGCTTCAGGTCTTTGTTCTATCTGTTTAATCGCTTCGGAAGTCTACTTGCCTGTTGTCAGCAACCGCATGTTATGTTTCAAATCTACCTTTCTGAATGATGGACATTTGGCGGCAAAAAAACAGAAAAGTATGATCCTGAAACGATCTAAGGATCCGTTGATTTCGCAATGGATCGGTTTATTTCGCGAAAGATCGTTTTTTTTCGCAAAGGTCCGGTTTATTTCGCCAAGCAAGCCCGCGTCACAAACAGCAAATCGGCTGTTACCGACGTTTGCAAAATGTGCGATGCAAGTTGTATTCGACACCTACACACCAGGCCTTGCTAACCATTTGCTTTTTGCCGTCTGGCGTGACGTTAAGATCCATCTTCAGACGCATTCCCATCACGATGGCTTCGGATTCGAGCGAGCGCACGTCAGTGATCAGGACGATCTCCGGCTCCTCCAACTCAAACAACACTTTAACTGCTTTCGACCTGAAAGTTGAACGTACAAACCTAGTGGCAAGGATTGGTGAATGTGGCGCAGTATTTCGTGTGGTGGATGGCCACAGCGCGGTTCTTAGGCAAACGCACGGGGTTGAGCGAGCCATTGCGATCAACCTTTAATCTGGTATCAAAAGCGCGACCGAATATATTTAAATTGAAGCAATGTCGATGCTCTTTCAAAGCGCGCTCAAGTCCGGCAGGACTTGTCAACAATAACGTCACTTTTAAGTGAGCCACTCTTCTTTCTGTTGATTCCAATGTACTCCTTGTTTCCTAATTTCAATCCTGTGTGACAGTTTCATAATCGACTTTATAGGGCAAGGTTTCTTAACCTGGGGTGCTAGCACTCCCAGGGGGCGCTGAAAGCAATTTCAGGGGGTGCTGGGGAAGGCCACACATGTGGCGGTCAAAGGTAAAAGGAATACGTTTGGACAAAGGTGTCAGCCAATGGTATAGGGTGCTGGACTGCTTAGACGTGACCAAAACGGGTGCTGAGGTAGAAAAAGGTTAAGAAACGCTGTTATAGGAACAGATGAAGTTATGTAGAACTGCCCCAGGAGCGCAAGGAACTGTCAGCTCAGTAACAATTCAATCATATTCCTCCAACGCCAGTAGTCAACAGGAAAAGTTGTGGTTGTCGCGCACAGTTCAAAGTGGTGATGAAGCATTGAAACGGGCGATTCGATGATTGTGACGTATGAATAGACGGTTGCAGCGCAATCAGAACAGACACTGAACCTTCTTCTACTCAGAACTAAGACGAAGCGATTGGTAAAAAGTTTACAGAAGCAAACACGACAGAACACGTGTCGCATGAAAGAAATTCAAACGAGTACAAGAACCTACTTTTCGTCAGGAGCATGTTGTGCTGGGGGGGCGGTTTCTATTTTCGCAACGGGATTGGCGGTTTGTGCAGCGCTTTTGGCGGGTACCACTGGCTCTTCAACAACGCCTGCAAACAGTTGTCGTGTTACAGCACAGAAATGGTCGTGTTACAACACAGGCAGGGAGTAGCGCGGCGACTTTCGCCGCCATCTTTTGCACCGAAAGCAGCCTCGGCAAAGACCGAGCGCGTCGTTTCCTTTTAGTCTCACAAGCTGCTACATGTTGAGCGAACGAAAAAAAACGATCTTACCCTGATCAGCGACGGGCTGCTTGGTTTCCGGTTCAACCGGGTTCAACGCGTCCAGGAAGAAGTTCACAACCTTCATGATGAACTCCGCGCTGAGGATAATGCTGAGGCCGGATACCAGCGCGCTGACGTCCACTCCGCCGTCGGATTTTTGCACAACTTGCGCCGAAACTAGTCTTTTCAATTCGGGAGAATCTGAACAACAGCCAGAAACTAAGTTTTTTTTTCATGCGCAAACAATGATGAACAGCATGCGGTCCACTTGGCAGAAAATCGGTTTGGAAACGTGGCGAAATTTCTACTAAGGTCTCAGTTCAGGGGTCTCCAAACTACGGCCCGCGGGCCAAATCTGATAATGAAAAAATAATACATTTACGAAATATTTGTTCATTTGGTGGAATGTAACACATCCGAAACAAACACATTATGTAAGATGTCTGACCCTCGCATTGTTGTGAAAAGCTTATGTGGTACTCTAGCAAAAAGTTTGCAGATCATGTTTCAGTTCATCATTTTGTGTCGGAAACGAGAAAAAGCTGCTCCAGCATTAAAACAGGCTTCTTGTCCGTGGCCGCTCGTACACAAAGAGGCCAGGAAAAGCACCGCGGCACCCCTGGAAAATAGAGCCAGCGAACCCCCTTCCGTGCCTACCTGCGTTCCATCTCGGGCCGATCAAGTGAGTGACGCCATCTTGATGCGTCAGCCGTTTGTCGTAAAGCGAAAGTTCGCCGAGACGGAAATCGACGTCGAGCGACTGGTCGCTGCGCATAGCCACTGCAGCCTCGACCCGCAGCAGCTGAAACTTGGCCAGGGGGATCTCGCGCAGGGCATCCGAGAAGAGGCCGATCTCAATGCCTCGCATGTTGAAGTTGACCTTCAGATAAATGAACTCCGCATAGTTTTGAGTTTTTATTTTCGCTCGAAAGACAAAACTGGCTTTCAAGGCGAACATTTTACGGAAGGATTTTAATCAAGTCCGGAGCAGGATCCGATTCTTGGCTTAATACAAACACTTTGGCCGCGCAAACTCGTCAACCTTCTCTCGTTACGTCACGCGGATAGCGATATTCACGAAGCAGTGGAATGTTCTGGAACTCCAATGCTGGACAAAGGCCCTTCGGCGACGCTCCGGCACGACGGGCGTGACGACAGAAAAACAAGCTGCTAAGTCAGAAGGTGGCGCGCAAGAGCCGCTATGTTTGGTTTTATTGATTTTAGCCGAGCACCGGACATGAACAGGTGATCATCGTAAAAGTTGGCGTAAATCTTTCCCCGGAAAGCAAACACGCGTGGACACCGCAGTGAAAAGCCACCGCGCGCACCGCGAACACTGCAGTGTCAGGCACAGGCAAGCTTTACTGCATTTCAAATGTTACTTTTCAACCACAAAACCGGTTTGCGCCGGTGAGATGCAACCATGGCAACCGCTGATCATTTTTTTCGCAGGTTGGTCACGGCAGCGCTTACCTTGAGCGTTTCCCACACTGAGGCCGGCTCGACAGACTTCTTCGTTTCGGGAGGGGCGATTGCTTTCGGTTCTTCAGCAGGTTTTGCGGAATCGACTTGGAAACGAATGATCGAAATTAGCATTCTTCGCAATTTTATGAACTAACACAATTGGTCAGCACGCTCAGCAAACAGAGTTTTCAGAGACGAAGCCACACACAAAATGCAAGACGTGCCTCGTAGTAGATACAGGATTAACAAAAACAATAGCATAAATTCTTAGATACGGCATGTTCGTCAGCGCAGCGAAATGTGCGAAAGACTTTCCAATCCAAACAGCGCAACATCAACCTGGCATTTCATTAGAAGCAAGAAAACAATGCCCACAGCGTTACAAGCGCTGAAGTAGATTTAAATTCGTACCATCAACAGTGGCTAACCGGATGTTTGAGCTGCCAAGGGGGACGAAAACGTAGCGGAAAAGGGCCTACTGGCCACCGTAAGGGGCCTACTAATCAACAATCAGAGAAAAAGTTGCGAAATGACAGTGAATCCGGATGTGGATGTCTATGCTAAATCCCGAATTCACCGGAAAACATAACAAAACATGCAAAAAAATATTGGTATATGTTCGTAAGAGTCCGATTTCTACGCTTAGCTTGCCAGTGGGGGCATTTCACCCCCCTGCTCCCCTGTCAGTTACGCCACTGACTATCAACCTTCTCTCTCGCCTTGATGTGAAGGTCATTTACAGCGAGACGAACTATTTGTTGACTCGACAACAGCAGCAGGGCACATGTCGTGTACCTTTCGCTTCGACGGCAACTGCAGGACTCAGTTTCGGACTCGGCGTCCCTTCTTTCAAGTTCTGATCGAGCAGCTTCATCACGGACGCGACGTCCGCCTGGCTGAAAACGAGCGATATCGGCGGCATCGAGCCGTTCACGACCACATCCGGGATATTGTGGAACCAGCTCGTCGACAGGTTTCTGATGACCTGGACGATCGCGAAACAAAACAACGCGATGGAGCAGGGATGCTCAGGAGACTTTTTCAACATTTACCCACAGATGCCTTTGACGTATTTTGGATAAGCGTGTGTAGAATGGAAAAAAAACGGCAGTGTTTTTCGCAAATGTTGAATCTGCTGCTGGACAAAGTTGGAAAACGTGCGCCGGGATGCGCAAGAAGGTTAACGTTTTCAGAGTACAATAATTCGCAAATACGGTTGACTTTTGCACCAACCAGCGTGTAAATATCAGGCCAATAATACGTTTGTCACTGTTGTACGTGACAGTGTAGCAACTGTATCAAGTGTTGAAGAAGCGGCAAGAACGTGGCGAACAACAACAAGATCTATCGGATACCTCCACGATCAGGGTGACAGGCTCCAGCAAGACTGTTTCGTTCGACTGCTGCATGTCTTCGGCGAGGCGGCAGTGCGTGACTTTCACGTCCCGGAGCGAGACCATCATTTCGTCTTTGACAGCGGGACCGCCCTTCCCTTCGCCTGCCACTTTAAATTCGTTCTTAACCTGTGCAAAGCTTGAAATCTCTGCCACTGAAATTTGCAAGTATGGCGGTAAACGAACGCAGAACACGACCAGGACGTCTCGTCCGTAAATGGTGTGAAACGGACTTTTTTTGTTTACTGCGTTTGGCTATCAGCCGTACTACTGCTGCTAGGTGCAAGTTTTGGTTGCAAAAATCACGTAATGAAAGTACTCGCAAATTAAAGCGTGCAGTGATATATCAACCCTCTACCATCTACCATCTAGTTGGCTTCACAGCTTAATGTGAGGGCGAGCCCCTGTAGCATGACCGTTCAGTTCGAATTTAACTGAAGCTGGCCTTGTTCGGTTTTAGCGTTGTTGCTCGCTGAAGATTGCACAACCCCATCGTTTAGGTTTACAACAACTCCGTCTGGTAGCGCAGAAGCATTTTCTTTTTTACGATTTCCATTTGATGCTTCAAACTAAAAATGTCCGTAGCGATGACAGATACGCAACTTGGTGCGAAAGACAAAGAGCTTGTGACATCATAGTCACGTTTCATCCCTGTTCGTCATAAAGGAAAATTTAGCAAAGACGAAACGCGCCCTATTGTTGCTTTCATCGAATTCATACGCACCACCGTTTGGCGGTTGAACAGAGCGTTTTTTAGTCTTGCGATAAGACAGCACAACAAGTAAAAAAAAACGCTTTTTACTCCTTCAAACACCATTTTGCGCTCATTCCGAAATCTATCAGAACATTAGAAAGAACAACGAAGCGCATCACACGTGACACCAGGCCCGTAGCCACCTTTTTAGGGTTTTTGGGGGAAAATACGTCTTTAGAGGGGCAAGACTTTTGTTTTTATTATATGTTTAAAACACTTTTTCTGGGCACAACAAAATTTGGAGGGGCATTAAATTTTTGAGGGAACTGCCCCCGAATGCCCCCCCGTGGCTACAGGCCTATGTGACACACAACACGACACACTCGGCCGACATACGCATAAGGTTCCAAGGTCGGCGACGATTGCCTCTAGCGACATCGAGTGCATGGGAACGACCACTTTCGGCGCCAACAGCGTCACGTCGAGCGCCACACGCGGATTGCTGTCAGCCAGCTGCTGGGCGCGAGCTGCTGCTCGTTCCTTCAAATGAATAGTGTTAAGAGATTTCTCAAGTGCTGTCAGACTGGCGGATAAAAAATGGGGGAGCACCTAAACAAAGTGTCGACGAGCCATTCGTCAATGACGATCACTAGCAGTTTCGACAACTATAGTGCAATGAAATGTAAGGGAACCGCGATCAATCCCGAAGCAACCGCGATCAATCCCGAAGTTACCGCGATCAATCCCGAAAGTAACCGCGATCAATCCCGAATTAATCGCGATCAATCCCGAAGTAACCGCGATCTATCCCGAAGTAACCGCGATCTATCCCGAAATAAGTGGCGAAACCAACACTGCAAACCGACGTCGAAGCGACCGCTCAATCTACAACGCATCGTTGGCAAAGTCCCACCAATAGGAGCCACAGTGATAGGCAAGATCAGATATCTCACTTGCGCTACGGCGCCGGCGTCGATGGCGACTTGTTTAGCGTCGGAGAAGTGCTCCGCGTATTCGAGAACTGATTGGACGAACTTGTACAGGAAGATCACGCGCACGCGTCCCAGCTGTTGAACAAAAGTTGCGAATCGATGTGAAAACAACATGCCAGTCATAAGGTTTCGCACGTGAGCCAAGCAACAGCGTGAGAACAGGCAATGAACCCGGCCGGGGCTGCGATCACGAGCCTGCCACGAAGGAGCTGTCGAAAAAAGTGCAACCGCAGCAGATCAGCGATGCATGCAGTGAACCTTCCGGTGGATGCGAGCATGGGTTGAATTTAATGCTGGACTTCTTCTCGGCCGTGCAATCAATTCGATCGATCATGGTTGCGCCACAACGCGCCAGATAAGTGATTAAGATTTCCTTGCGCGTGATAGGTTTAATCATGTCGATTTTAAAAAATGCGCTCACAACCGTCGCTCAGATTTAAACGTCTTCGGCCACATTTGTTTATGAAGATGGAGCTGAGATGATAGCGAAAAAAATTAACGGATGCCTTTTCCTGCAATAACGTGAAAACAACGGAAACTTCTACTTAAGTCTTTGATCGAGGAGGAGACGCACGTTTAATTTGATCTTAGTATCGACGTTCGCCATGTTGGCGAAAGCCTCCGTTCCTTTGGTCGCTTCGTTGTAGTTGGTCAGTTGCAGGTCGAGAATGTCATCGCCGACAGAAGAGACGATCTTCTTGTACTTTGTGTTGTCGGCAGCGTCGAGCACCAGGACGTCGACAAGCGACGACTGGAGGTTCATCGCCTCGGCGTTCATCGTCACAAGCGCCTTCACCCCTTGAACCTGACAAAGAGATCGAAACGGGGCCGGTGATCAACGCCACGCAGAGTTGGTCACAAACGCAAAATGTTTGCGCTGCGTTTTTTTTTTGTGAAAAGCGTAATTTCAGTAACGTTCGACTGCGCTGCGTCGCAACAAACGACCGAAAAACGCGCGCCGGACAGGTTGGGGACAGTGTTCCCTCTAAAAAAATTCACACTGATCAAAAGTTTGTTTTAATGCGCACGCAATTGCGCAACCATGTAGACACACAACCAGCGAAGCGTTTCAAGCGTTGCAAGGGCTATGCGCTGTTAAATTCGGTATGTTGCAAATGCGCGAGAATGAGATTTCACTGCGCAAATTGTCTGGTGGTACTGCGCATTTACGCACCGTAGCGGGAACGCTGGTTAGGAAGCACTGACTGATTCGCTTTTGTGTTGGTTCCGAAAATTTTCATCTTTTTCTATTGGTTCCGAAAATCTTTGTATTGGTTCCGAAACTTAGATTTTTTTTGTATTGGTTCCGAAAATTTTCATCTTTTTTCTACGAGAAACTTAGAAGAGCAGACAATCAGAAAAAGCGTCGCAATCACCTGCACAGCCATAACGTGCTTCGTTGCGTCAAGGAAGGCTATGTCAATGCTGCGCAGTTCTGCGTCCACGTGGAGGTCTGTGACGTCAGGTCCGCTGTCGGCCACAACAGACCTGACCACCTCCCACTTGCTCTGGTCCGCCGGAGTTTCTGAAATAACAGTTGTTCAGTCGCCAGGAGAAAAAGTTCAGCTGAACCTGCCAGGCCCGCAGCTTACCTTGGCGAACACTGGCAACAAAACAAGTCAAATATTTTCAGATTTTATGTAGAAATCGCTTAAAGGTCGATGTGGCAAATGATTAAAAACGGTTTTAAAGTCCAAAAGTTTCCTTTCCAAGCAACGCTAACGGACGCATACTTTACTGGTAAACCCAACGAGCAAACACTCCCAAACGACTTAAATTTTCAGATATACTTTGTTGTTGCAAACTGCAAAACCACATTGAACTCACGCAGACCACACGAAACCTTTCTCCCTACTTTTCCTGGCCGTTCCTCTCAACGCCGCAAACAGCATCTTTTTCCGTTTCTTCTTTTTCTTCTTTCTCGTCAAACCGGCAAAACCTGAGCGGCACAGTAGCTGTTCTATCAATCGATCACTAAAAACTATTGCAAGCCGCTACCTGGCCATTCACCTTCGCACGCTACTTCTCACCAGATGCTCAATCTAAACACTGAAACATTCTCATTCTACTCCCAGGATTGGGCTAGCTCGTTCGTTCGTTACGCTTCATCGAACAATACTGCACAAAAGTTACTGCACATTGTTCAGTTAAGCAACATCAACGCGGTTGCTGGCTAGCTTTGGCAAACCTGTTCTGTGACGCAACAGTCCTGCCGAAACACTGAATGGATTCAAAACTTGGCCTTCGACATCACAGAACTTCTACCTGATGTAGGCTGCGCTTAACTTTTCAAAACTACAGACAACGTGCTGTTTTTGTGTTTCTATGTAGCAGTTAAAAAAAGCAATGAAGCCAGACAAGTCGATCGACCGAACCACATTCACAATTGTTGATCAGGCCATATATGACATCCTTGGAAAGAAACTCTGTCTCAGGTTGTTTTTGAGACAAGTTTAAGCCGGTCAGAAATTGAAAATAAGCACAAGAAAAACTTGACCGGCTGTTTCTTAGAACTGACCAGGTCAAAACGCGATCCTTATTAAGTTTCTCGTTTACTGCGCTGCCAGGGTGCGCGATGTGTGAAGACGCAGTCCTGCAAACGCGTATGACTTCCCAGCTGTCTAGCGCCAAATGCGGACTCACCGGCCGCCGCGTTGACCACATCGGAAAATGCCAGAACGACTTTCTCCTCGTCGCTTGCTGTCTGCAAGTTGACGAGAGTCTGTCCGTAGTCGATTAATTTCTTCACCGCCGGGGCATGCAGAGCCAGCTTGAGGGTGCCGAACCTGAAAAGGGGGGCCGCTGAACTAACGGAGAAATGGAAAGCGACATGGCGAGCGTAAGAACTTCAACAGCGAAAGCTTGCTTTGTCTGATAAAGCAACGCGGCATCGCACTACCTTCCGAAAGTTGCCATGAGTTTTCCGAAAGCTATAGTTCAAGTGTTAAAAAAACGCAAGATTTATTGCAATTCAAGTTGGTGAAACGTCCCGAACAAAACGCACCGCCGGTCGCGTCAGCTTTGAGTATTCTGATTCACCTGACAACGATCTTTTGCTTGATGTTGTAGTAAACGCTTTCGAAGTCGGGGGACTGCGGCTTCACTTGGACCACGTCGACGGTCATTAGATGGCGCCCAGCACCAGGCAGCGCCAGCGAGTCGATGAGCATCAGCGGATCACCGACTGGGTCTGTGTACTGTGACAGGAGGATTCGTTTCGCAAGAAAAGTTATTTAAGGTTACTTCCTAGTTGCGCTATACACGAGCAGACTAGAAGATTGAGCAGAACAAGCAAGAAGAGAAAATATCGCCAAGGAAAAAAGCCATACGGATCCTCTCCCGAATTGTGAATACGCCGTCAAGTAGCAGCGCGAACTAAGCAAAGATCAACGCTAATCACTTGAGCAGAAAATACAGCAATGGTTGAGCGAGGTGTATTAACATGTGAATAGCACGAGTTCGCACGGGGTCGTTGACAGACGCCTTCTACGAGGAAAGCAGATGTGTTTCGTGTTTTTTACTAATGAGAACATTCCAATCGCGAAGACATTCCAATTGAAACACCGAGACGGTAGAACGCCAAAAAGGTCTGCATTCCTAAGGTGAATGGATCTGGGCTAGCAGGCATGAGGTANAGACGTGTTTGGAGGTTTAAAAAATTCAAGCCCGTTTTTTTATCATACTCACCCGGAAAACAAAATTATGTTGCAACACAATCTCATCCTTCGTTTGCCACGGCCATGTTGAGGCGGACAATAAGGAACAGCGAGGAGGGCATTACACAAGAACCGAACCTACCTGTAGCATTTTGGCCGAGATCGAGTCGAGATATAAGCCAATCACCATGTCCCACGTGCGCAGTCTGAGGCTGGTCGAGATTGTACCAACCCGGAGCAGCATGAGATCCTCGCTTTTCTCTGCAAGCAACTCTTCGGTGATCAGCACCAGCATCTGGGTACACAACGAGTGATTGACCAAAAAAGGAAATCCTCAGCCGAAGAGGATGTTGTGTTGCGTGTGCGGGGAGCTGAGCAATAACTATGTTACCGCTTTTCTTCAGTAACCGAACTTTTCCAGAGTTGGAATGGGCCTGCTGGTTGTTGAAAAACAATTTGGAAACGCCTCGAGAACTACGTTTTTCACGAAAGACAAACTTTGGACAAGGTCTCGGGGAGGGTTGCGCCGCGAACGACCGCCAGTGCTCAACCAGTCTTCTTCGTTTAGTTGCGAACCAATTGACGCAGATGTGTCAAAGTCATCTCGTCGACCGCCGCAAAAATGCGAAGAGCCGCGACGTTGCGACTGTTCGCGCAGCAACTTTCTCGCTGCAGCACAGGGTTCATCCGACAGCGCGGATGAATGTTTGGTTTTGGGGGATGCGAATGGCCAAGTTGAGCGGAATGTACATTCATAAAAAACCAAGCGACAGAAGAGATCAGTGTTTGGTGCCGGACGAAGCAGACTTTTCGTAGTGGCCTTCAGTGGCCTAGCCAGCCCGAAATTTTTTTGGAGGAAAAATTTAGGGGGTAAATGTTTGACTTAAGGCGAGCAACAGTATTTTTGTTTGGGACACCGCTTCTCAAAGCACAAAATGACTAGTTACGCTAAAAATTTAGCGGGGCATGGCCCCCTGGCTACCCCCATGGTGGCCTTCATGCGCTTGACCCGTTTAAATAACTATATAACGGGTCGCTGGTCGGAGTTGGCAGTTATTTGACGCTAGGTCACTTTGCAAGAAAGCCTATGCAAAGTATGCATATGACGAGAAATGCGCGTATTTTTCGCAAGGCAAGTAACGCGGCTGCATTGATGAACAAGCGAGTGGCGCAGAAACGCTTTGTTCGGCTCTCAGCGTAGAACAAGGGTAACCACCCTCCTTCGCTTCGCATAAAAAAACGCGTTGCGTGGCAACGTCCTGCGTATTTCCGCGAAGCGCGATCTCGTCAAGCGTCGCATTTACAGAGCTCTCGGTCACAAAAAAAACGCGATTCAATCACGGACGATACGACCAACGCAGCAATGTATTTTAACGAGCACGCAGGAATGACAACTGCGCACGACAGACCAGGCCAAGAAAAAATGCGGCAAACGACCCAGAGTGGCTCCTGTCTGAACACTAATTACCGAGAAAATGACGGCCGTGAGCACGCTTTGTAAATTATTGTTAAGGATTGCGGATGGAACAAACCCTCAGCAAACGAACGGTCTTGCTTGAAGTATTGTCAGACATGGAAGTGCGCATTTTTATTTGGATCTGAACACGTGTTCTCAACAAGTTTTGGTCGGGATCAGTGCAACTTAAATTTTTCCAAAACTTCGAAACGCTGTCTCTGTTGCATTGGGTTCCACAAGGCGCACGGGCTTACTTCGTTAATGCTGAAAGTGAGTTCGAGCTCGGTCATCTGCTTCTCCTCGCCGCTTGCTCCGTCCGCTTTTTCCTTAGCAACCAGCCTGAGGTCGTCGCTGTCACTTCTGAACGAAACAAAAAAACGGCGCAAATGAGGGGAGTTAGAGGAGGAGTTGAGCAGAAATCACTGCGAAACAAATGATCGTTGCTCCGCTCTTCCGTCACTTTCCTAGCAAGTAAAAAAAATAGACATACAAGGTGAAAAAAAAGAACCTAACCCGATGTCGGACTCGGCGGTGAAAAACTCTTCTTCGCAGGAAGAGCTGATCGACGCTTGCGAGCCGCGCAGACCGGAACTCAGGTTGGAAGCGAACACTTCTGGGCCTTTGAGTCGTTTTTTCCTCCAGGCTTCCATGATCTGACGCGCAAAAAGGCAGTAAAACGCAATTTAAATGAGTCGGAAACAAGTAACAGGAAAAGAGCGCGGCGAAATTCGCACCAGAATACTTTTATTTTACTACGCAATGTTAACACAAGATTCTGGAACTTCACGCAATTCTGTCTCTAAGCTCAAACATTGAACAAGTCTTAGGCGATCTTCACGTCGCGCTTATTAATTGTCAGCAGCAGCGCATGTCTCATTCAAACGATACAGTGACATTTAAACGTTTGTCGTGAGTAGCAGGGCAACAACACGGCAAGAACACCGGCTCTAACAGCAGCGTAACCGGCGTGCGCGTCTTGGAATAGAGCATTGCCAACTGAAGGAGCGACCTACATAGCCAGTTGAAGGAGCGACCTACATTGCCAGTTGAAGGAGCGACCTTTACTAGCTGTGGCTGTGAGGCGATCGACGTTCGTTAAAGTAGCCCGCAAAGGGCTGAAGAGAAAGAAAGAGAAAGGTGTTCCCTCACAGAGCTCTAGCAGCTGGGTGGAAGTGAGCATCGGTAACCCTGGCAACTGCTTCCTATCTCGTCGCGATCCGTAAAACAAAAGAAAGGCGTGTACGATGAAACAGTGCACAATGATTAAAACATGACAGCACCATGAGTTCGGACTGTTGCTGACGCAGATCTGGTGGAGGAAGAGGAATGCTTTGCACGAGTGCCAGGGCGTCGCGAAGCTTTTTGTCGGAGATCTTCAGACTGAGTAAAGGAATCTGTCCGCTGATCTTGATTCTGCGGGAACAGATACGTGGGGCGTAAAAAAAACAAGGCGAACAAACTTCCGGTTCCTGCGGCGGTTAAGTAACCATACTAACCATACTTTATCCGACAAAAAAAAACTAAGCTGTAAATACGCGTCTTCAAGCGAATGCGAATTTGTCAGGTAAAGGAAATGTCTGCCCTGGCGTTCCTTGGCGCTAGAAACCAAAACATAACAGCTAATCAGGGAAAAAGACAGCGCTACTGAGCTTTTACCAAAAATAATCTGGAAAGAACAGCTGATGCTGTAAACTAGAGATGACATAGTGCTGCAGTCATGATTTAACAAAGATCAACAGATTTGGCATAGACCTCTATGTTCGGTGTTAGCCAGCGTTACATTTGCCCTTGACTCTCGTGTAAACCCCTTCCAGACATCATTAGCTGTTATTTGTCGAATTTGGTTCTTTTTCAACATCTGTGTCTCCGTCGGTCGTGTTTTCAAAAAATGTTGCAATGCGTGTCAACTTTCTTCGGACCGGATTGCGCCAAGACAGAGCGAATGGAGCGGCGCTAAACACAAATGTTTCGCAAAAAAACACACAAAAAAATGAGAACCCACTGAGTGTTTTGAAACACAGAATATTTTCAAACCTTTTCCAACAACCCTCTGCTCGTAAGTGAGCTAGACGGCATGAAAAACTATGCAAAGTACAAGAAGTGTGAACAGAGATCTTGATGCATTCACAGAACGCATAACGTACTTGGGCAGTGCTGCATCGTTTGTGATCATGCACTTCTGTAGCAAGACGTGGATGCTGATTGGCTCGAGCACGTGCATGGATGACGTGTCCAGCTGACGAGTCGACCTCCAGTCCTCGCCTGAACAACATCGGATTGGATGCGTTTGACCTTTGACCCCCTAACTGCGGCAGATCGACTGGTTCGGGCTGCGTGNTACTTCGCGCTACTTTGTTCGCCAGATACATGTTCCGTGACAGAAAAGCCACTACACGTTCATNGATCCTTTGGTTAACAAACAGTAGCACGGTGTGTGGAAGAGAACGAACAGCACGCAAGGAACAGCAACATTGATAACCTTGAAACGGCGGTGAACAGCCAACAAAACGTTTGGCACGCCACGCTTTTTGGGATCATCAGCGCATATTGATTATACCAGGGGGGTTAGCAACCTTGACCATGTACTGTACCACTTCAGCATTTCGACAGATGAGCATGTACCGCTAAAATTTATAATGGCAAAAAGGCCAAGGAGCATAACAAAAATAAATTTGTAATGGGACTGTAAAGGTAGACGCCGTCTTTTTGTCTCAAAGTCAAGATATCTACTGACATGCATACAATGAATTTTGAAAATAGTGTTCACTGATACACGTATAAAGATTTGGAAATAAATAGTATATAAATTTGTTTTCCCCTTCTCTAGCTAACCTTAAATGTACTCTTTCAGATAGGCAAACGTACACCTAGGAGTACCATGCACTCCAGGTTGGCAACCCTGGATTATACGCAGTGCAAGTTTTGCTTTCCATCAGCACCGAGCAGGGCAATAATTTTTGCTTTAATGCTTTCTAGTGAGAACAACGACCACGGTGCAAAGGAACAAAATATAACTTATTCGCACATGTCGTCAATCAACCATTTTACTTTCTTTGTTTTTTCAAAACGTCACCAACCTTTGCGTGCCAGCAAAAGCTGTATTTTCTTCAAGCTGATCTCAAACTTGTCATACGCTTTCGACCTCATCTCTTCCAGGTCGAGAGTCTCGTCCTAACGCGAAAGGATAGTAGATTGGTGACTTTCAAGTAATGCAGGCAAAGATGTTTTAAAAATACTTCTCTGCAACTTATCTTTTGCATTTCGCAAGTGATATGCTACTCCTTGCACGACCTNATACAGTTATCAACAGGAAACGACANTCTTAGGGGATCACAGTAACCACTGNGCCATGCAAGTTAAAGACTCGGAGGTAGACATGCACATGTAAGTAACTGACATCAAGCCACGGCATGCCGTTGTAGACAAACTGTACAGGCAGCGATTGCACAAACGAACTTGCTTTACGACGGCATGCGACGTATTACTAAGCGGCGCAGAGTTTTTGTAACGAGAACGAGGATAACTCCTGCGTAAAAAAGTGTTGTTCAGCAGCGAATGGATATATCTATACATATACAGTATATACTTAGAATAAACACGGGTCGGCTCGATATGGCCTTTTTCAAAAGTTTCGTTTCGACTGACAGACCACTGACGACAACAGAACTTCGTTTGACCTGTTTTCACTGATTACCTCGTGAAGCGGCTGCGTCCATGCAAACTGACTGAGCCTCTAAAATGAAAGAAAGAAAAAAAGTCATGACACTGTCTCGAATGGTCGCATGCAGAAATAAGAATAACAAAATCGTTATCTTCCCGACAGTCGTCATTGACACACCCAGCGTGGGGAGGATGATGACGTGAAACATGCACTCTGCGCACTCAGTAAACAGGAACCAAGAACTGTTTTTTGCATTTTATTGTTAATAGCAGTTTTATGTTATTCGCGAAGTAGAGGTAAGTGACCTAACGAGTCCAGAGAGCGCCGTCGCGCAGAAATGTCGAAGACTTACTTCGATGACCGCGCTGCATACAAAAAACACGGTAACAAATAACAGCCGCCATGTTGCAAGAACAAAAATGCGCGACATGCCGCATGCAGATAAATTTCAAGCATAGAGGCCATTGTGTCGGGTAGTTGCTTACAAAATATAAGAACACGCGCAGTCAGCAGCAAAATCACTGCATCACTAAAATATTGTTAGGATCCTACTTCAGGATTCTGTGAGTTATCACTAATGTCAGGAAATCAACACCAGAATTTAAATGCCGCAGTCAGGCTTTTTCCACTCGTAAGTTTTTCTGTTACACATCAAACTGGCAGTGTATGTCGCAAACATCAGAAAGGCGAACAAACAGCCTTTTCCGTGACAAGCAGCAGGCTTGAGACATGCAATAAAGAGACAAGGTTATGCGATCAACGACGCACGCAAGAACATCGCGCACAGCCACTACTAACTGTTTTCCGAATCATGGGCGTCTTTCCTTGGTTGTTGCTTTCGAAGTTCAACCGACCAAGTTCCAGAACCATGACGTCAGGCTCCCTGCAGGAATGCCACAATAAGGGTATTCCCCTGTTCAGCATCGAAGAAAACAACCCCACGGGCGTGACCATGGCAACGCGCACAGAATGCCATGCTTGCGCGTTAGATTTTTAACGTGCCATAACAACAAGGCGACCGTTCCGCTTATTTATTGCAGGAAACATGTTGCCACACTTTCAGGGCGATATCTTTCGTTAGAAAGCTTTCACGCGCGGTAAAAACACGTTACGAGAAAACTCCACCGTCACACTCGTGTGTTCGCGGCTCGATCACCCATCCGCACTTTAAAAGGCTGATCTGCTCTTCTCCTGTACAAATGACGACCGCAAAATTTCAAGGAAATCATGATGCAGACCAGCAGGTAAGTTTGGAATCAACGCATTTGCGTTTCGCTTCAACCTTTCGTTCTGTCGTCGATCAAACCAGCAGCAATGAACACACGGATCTAATCACAGGCAATGAGTACGCCAGTCTAACCACCAGTTGTGAGTACGACGCAACGTACCCTCTGAAGACGCCGTCTCGAGGAATGACGACACACGATGACGACAGGGTGATGCCGATTTCCACAACTGTGCGGGTCTCCATCACGTGCTGGAGCCCGGTTGCCGTCTGTTCCTTTATGTCGTCATAGGCCGAGGCAGCCACGGCTCTCAGTCTGTAGAGAAGAAAGCAAGTCCTGTCAGTATTGCACAGTGGTGCCACTCCTAGTGTTTTTCTACTAGAGCTAGTGTTTTTGCATTTCATCTAGTGATCCAGTGGTTTTTCATAGCCATCTAGTGCTTTTTATGAGTGAGCTGAATTTTGTGTAATTGCAACTGTAAATGAGAGCTTTTGATTTTGTGCAATTGCAATTTGCTGAAAATTCTGCCTAATTACATCTTAATTTACACAAGAGTATAATTTGTTTTGAGTTAGTAGTGATCTGTTAAGTTTCAGTTATCTGTACAAACAAACACAAGCGTTGCTGCTCTTTCCCGTTTTCTGTCTCTGGTTTGCAGTGAGTTGTGCAATGTCTCTGCAACACATTTTCTGGCCATTTTCATTGAGTGTACGCTTGTCTTTTGTTTTTACACGCAAGCATTGAATTACTTTAGAAAACTAATCAATAGTTTGTAATCTAGTTTTTTTTGTAAATCTACTCTTTTTTATCATGAAATCTTGTACTTTTCCGTAAGAACAGAGTGGCAACACTGTTATTCCACAACATTCTTGCGATAGAACTCTCAAACGACTTTTTGCAGGTTAAACATCGTTGGTAGACTTTAGTAAGGGCCGATTCGTCAAAAGTTTAAAAAGCCGTTCACGCTTTCCCCTTCCAACCGCAGTGCGTTCGACTTAATGAAATTAGTTTTTCGTTTGGCTTTTTTAATTTTCGATAATTTTCACTCGATCCGGTGCAATGCTAGAATGCCAAGCAGCGTGAGAAACCAGGTCGTGGTGAAAACCCCGACCGCGGGCACTGTTAAAGTAAAGAGCAACGCAAACAGAGCGCACAAATCCAAAAAGTGCTCGATCGCTTGCAAGTACCGTTGAGCGCAACACGCGAAAGCTGCCACGAGCTGCATGCGTTCTGTCATATGACAATGACGGGGCAGGTGACTAGCAACTTAACACGGCACACAGCCACGACCCAGCGTCATGTGACTTCGATTTAACGCGCAGTCTCCATTGACAGCAGTTCCTCACGGTGCGCGGCTAGCCACAGTTGGAGGATACGAATGCACGAGGGAATCGTCGTTGCAATATAAGGCCCACGCTTAGAAAACGCTGCCGGATTAAGGTAGTAAGCAAGATTATTGGGTGGTAATAGACAGTCGGCCTCTTCCAAATATCAAGAAGTCTTTGGATTCCACTGCTGCAGTTGCCTGCATTAGCGAAAGGCCTACCTCGTCAATAGCAATGTTGCCAGAGATTCTTCGGTCCGAAGCACGCTTTTAACCTGGCGCATTGTTGCATCTAGCTACTGCATACCGCGCATTCCAACACATGCGCCGCACAGCTAATTGCTCCCAAAAACTCATTTGCAGCAATTTCACTTGCAAACACTCACTCACAGCAAAGGCAAACTTTTTCTCTTGTTCCGGTTGACGTCATTAACCAACGCCTATTTTAGGAGTAGGCCTTGAATTACAGTCATCCCGAAAGACTATGTTGCAGGTCTTACATACCAGTAAGGTCATATTTTTGGGTAAACATGGTATCACCGAAGGGCACGACGTGATTAAATGAGCAGGCTATCTACGCGAGGCACTTACTGTTGCAGTTGCACGTCTTCTGGGGGTCTGAAGAATGTGAGCAAGTTGTTGATGGTCATCTGAAAAAGATGAAGTTTTAAGCGGCTGCGGACTCTAAGAGTTTTCGTTTTTTTCGGTCACACTTCGTCAGAAAAAACACGAACAGAAGATGCACGAGTTTCAGATACACGACGACTCCGCCACCTGCTTCGCACAGTGCCTGTTTTTTTGTAAAACAGTAAACGCCCCAATCTACGGTGACTGTCGGAAGGATGGCTTTCGCAGCAGCAAATCAGTCAGGGAGCGATGAAGAATGAAAGTTTTTGCTTAACCCAGTGTTTCCCAACCTTTTCAGGCTTACGGCACCCTACAGAAGAGAAACAGAATATGCGGAAACCCAGTAGTGAACCAATAACAATTTGCTTTTGATGACATTTTGAAAACGTATTTTGAATGATCAATTAAACAACGTATTAGCTCGCGACACCCCTGAGCATTGTAAATGGCACCCTGTAGTCAGACCCATCGCCACGGGGTGGGCTTAGCCACCCGTAACAAAGCTCGAATCCCCCCGAATTGAAATATGAAAAACTATAGATCAGTGGAGCTTTTGTCAATTCTCAGAACGCCAAGCCCCCCTCCCCCAGAACAAACGCAAAGACGATTACGAATACAAGTTGACAGAAGTGCGGCTGACAATCGACACCCCGAAAGACCGCGAACCGCTCCGTTATGTCACAATACCCACCGCGTCGTAGACGATCTGTAGCGGTTGTGAGTCGACGATAATTCTCTGATCGCACGTTTCGTCTATTGGGTTCGTCTCAATCAGCACGGTGAGCAGATGTTGGATGTCGTCATCACTGACGTAAACCACAATTGCTTGCATCAGATTTCAGTGGTTTTCAAACTTTTTTGTACCGCGACCCATTATAGCGGAGGTTTTCAACCTATGGGCCATGGCCCAGTAGAGGGCCATGACGCTGTTTTCAGTGGGCCACAGAGCTTTTCTACCATAAACTCAATTTCTACCATAAACTCAAAATTCCGTGTTACAACTTTTCTTTCTTTATCTTGGTGAAACTTACAACCGTACATTAAACACTATTGTGGTAATATGCTTCAAATATGAACCATTTCTGTCAAACAGTTTCAAATTAACTTTTCAATCCAATGACAATGCTAAAAATCTGGGCCAACGCCATTTCTTACTAATTTAGTGGGCCATGAGCAAAAAAAGGTTGAAAGCCCCTGCATTATAGCAACCCCTATAACCCAACGACCCCCATCTAAAACTCGAATATAATAAAAACATAAATGAGAATAGAAGTAAGTTATGGTCCTTATGCATAAGTTAGAATTTCATTTGCTTAAAGCAAAAATAAGGATACACTTTCTCTTTTGAAACATAATACTTTCTTCTTGGTTTATGTTTCGCAAAACTTTTCAAATATTTAAA